>ERZ650312.1430-NODE-1430-length-13495-cov-4.317411_pt1 | contig 13495 bp, 12 predicted proteins | sample MGYA00376248_ERZ650312 | MGnify/ENA primary metagenome ERZ650312 (study PRJEB26733, sample SAMN07839316) | wastewater metagenome | biome: urban; feature: wastewater treatment plant; material: waste water | place: USA: North Carolina | collected 2016-07-28 ... | reverse complement strand
GACTTGAGGAAGGCCACGCCGCCCGAGTGGCCGGGGCAGTGCCACGAATAGGAGCCGTCGGAGGCGTAGTGGGTCAGCGCGCGGAAGAACGGCGGCGGCAGCGCCTCGAGGTAGGCCTTGGCCTCGCGCACCACGTTGCGGGCGATGAACTCCGGCGTGTCCTCGTACATGTGGATGAAGCCGTGCAGTTCGCGCAGCACATCGTTGGGGATGTGGCGGGAGGTGCGGGTCTCGCCGTGCAGGAAGATGGGGATGTCGGCGTTGCGCATCCGGATCTCGCTCACGAAGGCCCGCAGGTCGGCGATGGCCTTCTCGGCCGCCTCGGGCGACGAGAACTCCTCGTCGTCGATGGACAGGATGAAGGCCGAGCCGCGGCTCTGCTGCTGGGCAAAGGACGCCATGTCACCGTAGCTGGTCACGCCCAGGACCTGCAGGCCTTCCTTCTCGATGGCTTCGGCGAGGGCGCGGATACCCAGGCCAGAGGTGTTTTCCGAACGGTAATCCTCGTCGATGACGATGACCGGAAAATTGAAGCGCATGCTCGACTCCTCGATGCCCACGCTGGGGCGGGCGGGATCAACAAAAAGCTTTGGGCGGACCCGCGTGGCTGCGCATGGTCCGCCCCTGATTCACGACTCTAGCGTGAGAGTATTTCAGATTTTCGGCAACGTAACGCCGGTCTGACCCAGATATTTACCGCCCCGGTCCTTGTAGGAGGTGGCACAGATTTCGTCCGACTCGAAGAACAGCATCTGGGCCACGCCCTCGTTGGCGTAGATCTTGGCGGGCAGCGGCGTGGTGTTGGAGAACTCCAGCGTCACGTGGCCTTCCCACTCGGGCTCGAGGGGCGTCACGTTCACGATGATGCCGCAGCGGGCGTAGGTGGATTTGCCCAGGCACACGGTGAGCACGCTGCGCGGGATGCGGAAGTATTCGACCGTGCGGGCCAGCGCGAAGGAGTTCGGCGGGATGATGCACACGTCGCCGGTGAAATCCACGAAGTTCCGCTCGTCGAAGTTCTTCGGGTCGACGATGGTGGAGTTGATGTTCGTGAAGATCTTGAATTCGTTGGCGACGCGCACGTCGTAGCCGTAGCTCGAGGTGCCGTAGGAGACGATCTTGCCGCCCTCGTTCTGGCGCACCAGATCGGGGGCAAAGGGTTCGATCATCTTCGCATCGCCTTCCGCCATGCGGCGAATCCATTTGTCCGACTTGATGCTCACGCTGGCAATCCCGACTCAAAAACGCGCATTCTACATCCAGGCCCGGCCAAAACAAGGCAATGGCGCGGGGTCAGTTCTTCTTGGCTTCGGGTTCGTCGTCCTTCATCACGTCGTAGATGCCCTTGCCGACCTTGAAGGGCACCTTGACGACCTCGACACCCACGTCGACGGCGGTGCCGACCACCGTGCCGACGATGCAGCCGGACAGGCCCAGGGTGGAAACCGCAAGCACGCCTGCGCCGGCTACCTTGATGAAACGCTTCATGTGTTCTGTACCACGATGTTGGGGAACTTGTGGCTCATGTCCTTGGCCCGCTCGGCCACGGTGATCGCCACCCGGCGGGCGATGCCCTTGTAGAGCTCGGCGACACGGCCGTCCGGGTCGGCGACCACGGTGGGCACGCCGCTGTCGACTTCCTTGCGGATCTGGATGTCGAGCGGCAGGGCGCCCAGGAAGGGCACGCCGTAGTCCTTGCACATGGCCTCGCCGCCACCGGCACCGAAGATGTGCTCCTCGTGGCCGCACTTCGAGCAGATGTGGATGCTCATGTTCTCGACGATGCCGATGATGGGCACGCCGACCTTCTCGAACATCTTGAGGCCCTTGCGGGCGTCGAGCAAGGCGATATCCTGGGGCGTCGTGACAATCACCGCACCGGTCACCGGAACGGTCTGCGAGAGGGTCAGCTGGATGTCGCCGGTGCCCGGCGGCATGTCGATGACGAGGTAATCCAGATCCTGCCAGTGGGTGTCCTTCAGCAGCTGGTTGAGGGCCTGGGTGGCCATCGGGCCGCGCCACACCATCGGCGTCTCCACATCCACCAGGAAGCCGATCGACATCACCTGCAGGCCGTGGGCCTCGAGGGGCTCCATGGTCTTGCCGTCGTGGGATTCGGGGCGCTCGCCGCCGATGCCCAGCATCTGGGGCTGCGACGGGCCGTAGATGTCGGCATCGAGCATGCCCACCTTGGCGCCTTCAGCCACCAGCGCCAGCGCCAGATTGACCGCCGTGGTGCTCTTGCCCACGCCGCCCTTGCCGGAGGCCACCGCGATGATGTTCTTCACCCCCGGCAGCAGCTTCACGCCCTGCTGCACCGCGTGGGCGACGATCCGGCTGAACACGTTGGCGCTCACGTTGCCCACGCCCGGCACCGACTTCAGCTGGGCGATCAGCGCGGCGCGGATGGCGTCGATCTGCGTTTTTGCCGGGTAGCCCAGCTCGATGTCGAAGGACACGTCGGCGCCGCTCACGCGCAGGTTCTTCACCGCGCGGGACGAAACGTAATCCTTGCCGGTGTTGGGGTCGGCAAACTGCTTGAGGCTGTCGAGGACGCTTTGTTCGCTGAGGCTCATGGTGTCGGTGGCCGGCTTGCGGCGAAAAAGGGAGAACATGCGGAAAAGGGCGGGACGAGGAAAACCCGAGTAATTTGGTACAGTTTAACCAAAAGCCGGCCCGAGGTTAAGCGCCGGGCTCCACGCCCCGCCCGCCGGCAACACGGAGCGCTCCCCGGAGCGGCCGGCGCGCGCGGCCCTTCCTGCGCCCCGCCCGGCCTTTGCTAGAATGGAGGGCTCAGAATAATCACGCTGCAGGCCCCATCCCATGAGCTCCCCGCGCAAGATCCTCGTCACCAATGCCCTGCCCTACGCCAACGGCGACATCCACCTCGGCCACCTGGTGGGCTACATCCAGGCCGACATCTGGGTGCGTTACCAGCGCATGCGCGGCAACCAGGTGCATTACGTCTGCGCCGACGACACCCACGGCACGCCGGTCATGCTGCGCGCCGAAAAGGAGGGCCTGACCCCCGAACAGCTCATCGACCGCGTGCACGGCGAGCACTCCCGTGATTTCCGCGACTTCGGCGTGGCCTTCGACAACTACCACTCCACCCACAGCCCCGAGAACCGCTGGTACGCCGAGGACATCTACACCCGCCTGCGCGACGGCGCGAAGCTCATCGACACCCGCGCCATCGAGCAGTTCTACGACCCGGTCAAGGAGATGTTCCTGCCCGACCGCTTCATCAAGGGCGAGTGTCCCAAGTGCGGCGCGGCCGACCAGTACGGCGACAACTGCGAGGCCTGCGGCGCCGCCTACGCCCCCACCGAGCTCAAGAACCCCTACTCGGCGGTCTCCGGTGCCAAGCCGGTGCTGCGCACCTCCGAGCACTACTTCTTCCGCCTCTCCGACCCGAAGGCCGTCGAGTTCCTGCGCGGCTGGACCCAGGGCAGCACCCCCGACGGCAGCCGCCGGCTGCAGCAGGAAGCCGCCAACAAGATGAAGGAGTGGCTCGGCGAGGCCGGCGAGAACAAGCTCTCCGACTGGGACATCTCCCGCGACGCGCCCTACTTCGGCTTCGAGATCCCCGGCGCGCCGGGCAAGTACTTCTACGTGTGGCTCGACGCCCCGATCGGCTACTTCGCCAGCTTCAAGAACCTCGCCGACAAGCGCGGCGACATCGACGTGGCCGCCTTCACCGAAGCCGGCCCGGCCGCCGTGGCCGGCACCGAGCTGATCCACTTCATCGGCAAGGACATCCTGTATTTCCACGCCCTGTTCTGGCCCGCGATGCTGCACTTCGCCGGCTACCGCACGCCCACCCAGCTGTGCGTCAACGGCTTCCTCACCGTCGACGGCGCCAAGATGAGCAAGAGCCGCGGCACCTTCATCACCGCGCGCAGCTACATCGAGCAGAAGCTCAACCCCGAGTGGCTGCGCTACTACTTCGCCGGCAAGTCCAACGGCACGATGGAAGACGTGGACCTCAACCTCGACGACATGATCGCCAAGGTCAATTCCGATCTGGTCGGCAAGTTCGTCAACATCGCCAGCCGCTGCGCCGGCTTCATCGCCAAGCGCTTTGACGGCCAGCTCGCCGCCCACGACCCGGCCTTCGGTCTCGACTGGAACATCGACGAAGTCGCCGCCGCCTTCGAGGCCCGCGACTTCAGCCGCGCCCTGCGCAAGATCATGGAGTTCGCCGACCAGGCCAATGGTTATGTGAACGACAACAAGCCCTGGGAACTCGCCAAGCAGGAAGGCCAGGACGCGCGCCTGCACGTGGTGTGCTCCACCGCGATCAACATCTTCAAGGCCCTCACCGGCCTCCTCAAGCCCGTGCTGCCGGCGCTGGCCGCCCAGGTCGAGGACTTCCTGGCGATCGCCCCGATCACCTGGGCCGACGCCCTCGCCCCGCTGCCCGCCGGCCACACCATCAAGCCCTACAGCCACCTCATGACCCGCATCGAGCGCAAGCAGGTGGACGCCCTCCTCGAGGCCAACCGCGACTCCCTCGCCCCGGCCGCCACCGAGGCCAAGCCGGCCAAGGCTGCCGCCAAGGACGCCAAGGAGGCCCACTCCGAGCAGCGCCACGCCCAGCACCAGGCCCACACCGCCGCCACCGAAACCGCCCAGGCCAGCGAGTTCGAGCCCTTCATCTCGATCGACGACTTCACCAAGGTCGACCTCCGCATCGCCCGCATCGTCTCGGCCGAGCACGTCGAAGGCGCCGCCAAGCTCATCAAGCTGATGCTCGACATCGGCGAGCCTCAGCCGCGCCAGGTGTTCGCCGGCATCAAGAGCGCCTACGACCCGGCCAGCCTGGTCGGCCGCCTCACGGTGATGGTCGCCAACCTCGCCCCGCGCAAGATGAAGTTCGGGATGTCCGAAGGCATGGTGCTGGCCGCCTCCGGCGACGACACCCCCGGCCTCTTCATCCTCTCCCCCGACGCCGGCGCCCAGCCCGGCATGCGGGTCAAGTGACAGCCCGGGCGGCCCGGCCACGGCGGCGGGCTGCGTAAGCCTGCCGTCAGGGCCGCCCCCTAAAGTGATCCGAACCATGGAAACCCGGCAATCTCCCCTGCCCCGCCTGACCCCGGCCTTCTGGGGCTGGGCGCTCATCGACATCATCGGCGTGCTGGTGCTCGCCGTCGGCGCGGCCTACCTGATGGAAGACCGCGCCTCCATCCTGCCCGGCTTCCCGGCCAACACCCTGCAGGCCTGGATCTGCATCGGCGGCGGCATCGTCACCGTCTTCATCGCCGCCGTGAAGATGCTGGTCGAGGTGATGCACGCCGCCTCCCGCGGCAAATCCGCCGCCAACGACGGCCACCTCTCCTAGAGCACGCCGGCCGTGCCGCTGACCCCGAGCAAACGCTGGATCATCCAGCACCGCACCGGCCCCGGCCAAAGCCCTCCGCACCTGGCGCCCCACGGCGCCGCACCCCCGACCCCTCGACTGCGGAGGCACCATGAAATTCTCGTTCCACCCCAAGCTCCTCGACACCCTGCCGGGCTACGGCAAGGGGCAGCTCAGCCATGACGTCTCCGCCGGCCTGACGGTCGGCGTGCTGGCGCTGCCGCTGGCGATGGCCTTCGCGATCGCCTCCGGCATGTCGCCCACCGCCGGCATCTGGACGGCCATCGTCGCCGGTTTCATCATCTCCGCCCTCGGTGGCTCGCGGGTGCAGATCGGCGGCCCCACCGGCGCCTTCATCCCCATCATCTACGCCATCGTCGTCGACTACGGCGTGCAGAGCCTGCTGGTGGCCACCATGCTGGCCGGCGCGATGCTGGTGGCGATGGGCGTCTTCCGCATCGGCAACCTGATCCGCTTCATCCCCAAGACGGTGGTGATCGGCTTCACCAACGGCATCGCGGTGGTGATCTTCCTCGCCCAGATCAAGGACTTCCTCGGCCTGCAGGTCGATCACCTGCCCGGCGAGTTCTTCGGCAAGGTCAAGGCCCTCGCGAGCCACCTGGACACCCTCGACCCGCCCACCGTCGCCCTGTCGGTGGCCTCACTGGTCGTGCTGCTGTCATGGAACCGCCTGGCGCGGCGCTACCCGGCGGTCGGCCGGCTGCCCGGGCCGCTGGGCGTGCTGGTGGTCGCCACCGCCGCCAACGCGGTGCTGCAGTTGCCCGTCGAGACCATCGGCAGCCGCTTCAACGGCATCCCCCAGGCCCTGCCCGCCATCGCGCTGCCGGAGCTGTCCCTCGCCACCCTCGGCAAGCTGATCTCGCCGGCCCTCACCATCGCGCTGCTGGGGGCCATCGAGTCGCTGCTGTCGGCGCGGGTCGCCGACGCGTCCATCGACGACCGCCACGACCCCAACCAGGAGCTCATCGCCCAGGGCATCGCCAACCTGGCCGCGCCGCTGTTCGGCGGCTTCGCGGCCACCGGCGCCATCGCCCGCACCGCCACCAACGTGCGCACCGGCGGCCGCACGCCGGTGGCCGGCATCACCCACGCGGTGGTGCTGCTCGCCGTCGTGCTGGTGTTCGCCCCGTTCGCCCGCCACATCCCCCTCGCCACCCTGTCGGCGATCGTCGTGGTGGTGTCGATCAACATGGGCGAATGGCACGAGTTCAAGGGCCTCAGCCGCTTCTCGCTGCCCTACCGCACCACCCTGCTGACCACCTTCTTCGTCACCGTGCTGTTCGACCTGACCCTGGCCGTCGAGCTGGGCATGGTGCTGGCGAGCCTGTTCTTCATCTACCGGATGTCGGACCTCACCCGCGTCGAGCGCCTGCCCCTCGCCGAACTCCGCATGATGCCGGGCTTCCTCTACCCCGACGGCAGCCCGCGGGTGGTGGCCTATTCGCTGTACGGCTCGCTGTTCTTCGGCGCAATCCACAAGCTGGAGACCCTGCTCGCCCCGGCCGAGAACCACCCGGAGGTGGTGATCCTCGAGATGCAGCACCTCCTCAGCCTGGACACCACCGGCATGGAGGGCCTCGAGAGCCTGTGCCGCAACCTCCACAAACGCGGCTGCGCGCTGATCCTGTGCAACCTCAACACCCAGCCCGAATCCCTCATCCGGCGCTCGGGCTTCGGCGACGAGGTCGGCCCCAACAACCTGTGCAGCGACCTCTACAGCGCCCTCGCCCGGGCTCGCCAGCTTCTGCCGAGGTTCAGCAATGAAGACAATCTCTGACGCTCCCGCCCGCCTGCTTCTTGAAAACATGCTGAAACTTCCGGTCCTCGATCAGCATGTGCTGGGCTATCAGCTCGTAAATCACGAAATGGAACAGCTCGGGAACGCCGATCTTGTCCAAAACGAACAGATTGACCAGCTCGTCGGCCCGCTGCAACAACAGGCTATGATGCCGGGCGTGTTCCTCGACATCCTCGGCATGGGCGTGCTGATCACCGGGGATTCCGGGATCGGCAAGAGCGAGCTTGCGCTGGAACTGGTGTCGAGGGGGCACGGCCTGGTGGCGGACGACGTCGTCGAACTCGCGCGGACCGCGCCGACGACCATCGAGGGGCGCTGCCCGGGCATGCTACGCGACTATCTGGAAGTGCGCGGACTCGGCCTGCTCAACATCCGCACCATCTTTGGCGAAACCGCATCGCGCCGAAAGATGAAGCTCAAGCTCATTGTCCATCTGCAGAAACACACGCTGGGCGACCTCTCCCAGCGCCTGCCTTTCGAGAATCAGACGCAGGAAATCCTCGGGGTACCGATCCGCAAGGTCGTCTTCCAGGTCGCGGCGGGACGCAACCTCGCCGTCCTGCTCGAAGCCGCAGTACGCAACTGCATCCTGCAACTGCGCGGCATCGATTCGATGGGCGAATTCATCGCCCGCCAGCAGCAAGCCGTCCTCGACAGCGACAGCTGAGTTCCGGTTTCAGAGCAGCTCGTACTCGACCGTATCAGCGCCGGGCAGGCTCGCCGAGCCGGCGAAGGCGATCCGCCCCTTGCCGGCCAAAGCGCCTTCCGAATGGTGCAGGAAAGTCTCGTTGCGCCCATGCGCATGCAGGTAGGTGCCGTTGGTGCTCGAATCGATGAGCACCCAGCGCCCGCCGGCGCGACGTTCGACGCGCGCGTGATGGCGCGATGCCCGCCGGTCATGGATGACGAAGTCGCTCTCCGCATCGCGACCGAAGCTCAGGCGCAATACTTCGTCGGCGATCAAACGCACTTCGCCGCGGTAGCGCAGACACAAGCGCTTCCCGGCAAGATCGGCAGAGGTCGCTGCAACCGCCGGCGCCACCGGTTCGGGCCGCGTGACAACCGCACTTTCAACCGGGCGCAGCCCATAGACGCGCTCGTCGCCGCAGTGCGCATCGCGCGCCTCGGTCGCCTTGCGCCACGCAGGCGACAGCGCCGCCTGGCCCGTTTCCCCGGTCAGCACCTGCCCGGCCCCGGCCATGCCGGCCAAGGCGGCCGCGCGACTGACGACGGCGCCGCAAACACCATCCCCCTCGCGGAAAATCGTGCCGCAGGAAAATGCAGCGCGCACCGCCAGTTTGACGCCCGAGATCGGCGGCAAGTCGGCCACCCTTACCTGCATGTCGATGGCGGCCTGAGCCGCTTCGTCGGCGCGGTCGAAAAGCGCCAGCAACTCGCCATTGAGTTGCTTGACGATCCGCCCGGCGCACCCCAGAACGGCCCGCTCCATCCGCGCCAGACAGCGCTCGACGGCGTGGCTCGCCTCGGTCTCGCCAAGTTTCTCGATCAGGCGCGCGCTGCCGCAGATCGCGGCAAAGAGAACGGCACACTCCTCGCCGGCCTCATCCATCGCCAGGGCCACATTGGAAACGACGGTCTGCGATCCGAACAAGGCATCGACGACATCCACTGACATGCTGCTCATACCCCGACCTCACGTAGAAAAGGCAGACACCAAACCAGACCGGCGGAAGGAATGCCTACATCATAGCAAACAAGGAACAAAAAAGATTGTGGATTCCAGAAGCCAACTACGGCACACGCGCAACCATGCTTGCGACACTGGCAAACGGATCAGGCCGAAACGACCGGGATGGTCACCGACGACGACGCGACGGGTGGGAGGTCGCTCAATTCCTCGCCGAAACGCGGCCCGTCGAACACCGTGTCGCCGCCATCCATCGCCGGCGTCAGCGTGTCGCCGACACGCAAGCCCTTGAAATCGAAGAAGGCATTGTCCGCAAGATGGGAAGGGACGATGTTCTGCAGCGCCGAGAACACCGACTCGGTACGCCCTGGATAACGTTTGTCCCACTCGGCCATCATCTCGCGCACCTTCTGGCGCTGGAGGTTGTCCTGCGAGCCACAGAGGTTGCACGGGATAATCGGAAACTTCATTCCTCTGGCATAGCGGGCAATCTCCGCTTCGCTGCAGTAAGCGAGCGGACGAATGACCACATGCGCGCCGTCATCGGTGAGCAGCTTGGGCGGCATGGCCTTGAGCTTGCCGCCGAAGAGGAGGTTGAGGAACAGGGTATGGACGATGTCGTCGCGGTGATGTCCGAGGGCGATCTTGTTGGCGCCGAGTTCCTTCGCCGTGCGATAGATGATGCCGCGGCGCAGGCGCGAGCAGAGCGAACAGGTCGTCTTGCCTTCGGGAATCTTCTCCTTGACGATCGAATAGGTGTCCTGCTCGACGATGCGGTAGTCGATGCCCAAGCCGGCGAGGTAGTTCGGCAACACCTCGGCGGGAAAACCGGGCTGCTTCTGGTCGAGGTTCATCGCGATCAGCTTGAACGAGACCGGCGCCTTCTGCTGCAGCGCCATCAGGATCGAGAGCATGGCGTATGAGTCCTTGCCCCCCGAGATGCAGACGAGGACGGTATCGCCGTCCTCGATCATGTTGTAGTCGCCGATCGCCTTGCCGACCTGCCGCTCCAGCCCCTTTTTGATGCGCTGTACGTTTTTCGAGGGTTCTGTCGCGTTCGCGTTTTCCGTTACTGCGGCCTGTTCTGCCAATTCCATGTCATTCCAATCAAGTATCAAAGATGCGCTGTCCGCCCGCCGTCGACGTTCAGCACCTGCCCGGTGACGTAAGTCGCCTCGTCAAGCAGGAAGCGTACGGCGCGCGCGATGTCCTGCGGCGCACCACAGCGTTTGAGCAGGGTGTGCTCGACGATCTGCGCCCGTTCGGCCGCAGCGAAGCCCGCCGTTTCGCCTTCGGGCCAGAGGATGGGGCCAGGCGCAACGGCATTGACCCGAACCTGCGGCGCCAGCTCGATGGCCAGTGCCCGGGTCAGCCCAAGCAGACCGGCTTTGGCCGCGCAGTACAGCGGGTAACCGGCCAAGGGCCGTTCGGCATGCACATCGGTGATATTCACCACGGCACCGCGCCGCGCTGCCAGATGCGGTGCCGCCGCCTGGGTGAGAAACAACGGCGCCTTGAGGTTACTGCCGATCAGGTCGTTCCAGGCTGCGTCGTCGATGCTACCGAGCGGCGTCGCAAAAAAACTCGACGCGCAGTTGACCAGGCCGTCGAGCCGACCGAAACGCGCCAGCACGGCATCGACCAAGGCCGCCGTCGGCGTCGGCTCGCCCAATTCGGCGGCGAAAGCCGCTGCTGAATCCGGACGTGCCGCGTTGAGCTCGGCAATCAGCGCGGCCGCCGCTTCGGCATCGCGCCGGTAATGCACGGCCACGTTGGCCCCGGCCGCATGAAGTTCGCGCGCGATCGACCGCCCGACGCGCTTCGCCGCCCCCGTTACCAGCACCGTCTTTCCGATCACGCCCACTCTCCCAACCGCCCGCGAATGCTCATTTTAGCGGATTCGTTCCGTCCCCGTAGTCCTCCCCGGAGGGCAGGCTATACTCCCCCACTTTCAACCGCCCGGACTCCGTCGTGTTTTTTTGCCCCCGCCGCCTGTTCGCCTATCTGTCGCTATTCCTCGCTTCGAACATAAGCTTCGCCGCCCCGCCCGCGCTCGAAATCGGCGCCCCAGTAGTGCGCCGCGACCTTCCTCAAGGCTCAGGATTGGCGCGTTGCGCCGAGGCCTATTACGGCATCAGTGACCTCAATGGTTTGCTCTATGTCCTCGACCGCGATTTTCGCGTCGCGCGCACCCACCCCTTGCGCATCGAACGTCAGCCCGGCAGCTGGCTGGGACGCAAAATTGATCCCGACTTCGAGTCCATCGCCTGCTTCACGTCCGGGACCGAAGACTGGCTGATCGTCCTGGGCTCCGGCCACCGCACGGGCGTCAGCGACAGCGGCCACTTAGTCTTAGCCGCAGACCCGACGCGCAAGTACCACCGTTCGATGGCCCCCCTCTACGCCCAATTGGCCGCCAGCGTCCAAAGCAGCGCCATGCCGCAGCTCAACATTGAAGGGCTGGCGATCGCCGGCGATACCGTCTTTCTTTTTCAGCGCGGAACGCATTTTTTCCGTCTCGCCCTGCCCGAATTGCTCGCCTACTTGCGCGGCGAAAGCGAGACGCCGCCGGCCTTCACCACGTTCAGCGTACTCTTGCCGCCGATCAGCGGCAGCGCTTCCGCCTTCTCCGGCGCCGAATACTGGCCGGAAGCGCAGGCGCTGATTTTCACCGCCTCGGTCGAAGCCAAAGCCCCCGACGCCCCAAAGGGTAAACGTCTGGCGAGCGCGCTCGGTCTGATCGACCTCGACGCGCTGCGTACCGACGCGCCGCTCGACCTGCGCCCGCGGACGACGGTAATGCGCGCGGACGAACGCACATTGCACACGAAAGCAGAATCGCTGATCATCACCCAGAGCAATGCATGCCAGATTCATGGTACGCTGGTCAGCGATAACGACGATGGGAGAAGCGTGTTCCGCGCTTTCACCCTCACGCAGAACGCACCTGCAACAGGACGCGTCACCTGCCCGGAGAGCCGCGAAAATGAGCGACAGCCTCGCCCCTGAAGACGAACCTCTCGACGCCGAAACCCTGCTCGACTTCGCCGAGCGCATCGAGGGCCTGCCGCCGGAAACGGCTGCCTGGGTCGGCCCGCTGTTCCAGGAATGCCTGCGCGCTCGCCTGCGCGAAGCCGAACTGGTCGCCGACGCCGCAACCCCGTCCGCCGACGCGCCCGTCCCTGGACGACACCAGAATCAGGACTCGGATTGCGACGCGGAGCTCGCTCAGGTCGCGCTGGATGTCGCCGAATGGCTGAAAACCCTTTGGGACGTCGGTTACATGGGCGCCGGCAGCTTCCCGGCCGCGCCGCGCAGCGCCTTTCCTCGCATCGAACTCGACGACGTCTTCCAGTCGGCGCTGTTTGCCCGCATTCGCCAGGGCAAACGTCCGCTGCCGTTTCCGCCGCCAACCCGCCACGGCCGCCCCTGGCACGCGCTGATCGAAGACGAGCGTTTCACCGGAAGCGTCGCAGCCGAGCCAGTGCACGACGCCGACGGTCACCTGCTCGGCGTACAGATCGAGGCCGATAACGGCTGGCAGTTCGTGGATACCGGCGCAACGTCCGACGCTTCAACTACGATCGTCCAGCACCGCGGTCGCGGGCCGCTGTTCCGGCTCGAGCTGTCCCCGACGACGTCCCGGCTGACCCGACTGCCGGCGCAGCATCACCAGCCGATCCGCCTGCGCGAACGCGGCGGCATCCGCAGTTTCAGCCTCGAATGGTCTCTCAGCGGAGCGAAGCCAATCGCCGTCCCCCTGCGTGCGGCCACCTGGGAGCGCGCCGAAAGCGAGGCTGCGCACTGGATCGCGACGCAGCACCCTGCCTTGTACGGCCGCGTGGCGTTCCTGCGCGCCGATGACACCACGCCATAAGCCCCAAAACCGCTGAAGGAGCACGCCATGTCGACTCGTTTCGTCCGCCCTCTGCTGCTCATACTCTGCTCGTTCTTGAGCGTCTCCGCTGCGGCCGCCGACTCAGCCTTCAGCCTCCAGCTCGGGCGCGCTGAGCATGTCCAGAGCATTTCCTCGGGCTCGGGCATGGTCCCCTACGGCAACGGCTACCTCGTCGTCGGAGACGACACGCCCTACCTGTTCACGGTCGATCGCCACTTCAGCCTGCGCGACCAGACCCTCCTCAAACCCTACCCGATGAGCTACCGGCGCATCGACAAAGCGATCAAGCCGGACTACGAAGCCATGGCCCGCTTCGTCCACCGGGGCGATGACTGGGTGCTGATACTCGGCTCGGGCAGCAAGAAAAACGTGCGCGAAACCGGCTTCCTGCTTTCCGCCGACCAGCGCGTCGTGATCGAGCGCTCGCTGGCTCCGCTCTATCAACAACTGGCCACGGCTGGCGGGCTACGCGGCAAGCAGACGCTCAACGTCGAGGGGCTCGCGGTGGCGGGCGATCAGGTTTTCTTCCTCAACCGCGGCAATTCCGGTCCCAACCTCATCTTCCGTGCTGACCTCGAAGAAGTCGTCGCCTACATGCGCGGCGAACACGAAGCGCTCTCCCGCATCGAGCGCTACGACGTCCGCTTGCCGGTCGTTCAGGGTTTCGAGGCCACGTTCTCGGGCGCCGACTACTGGCCGCAACTCGACGCTCTGGTGTTCAGCGCCTCGGTCGAGGCAACCGGCGACGCCTACGCCGACGGCGCGGTG
>ERZ650312.1427-NODE-1427-length-13500-cov-4.422462_pt1 | contig 13500 bp, 13 predicted proteins | sample MGYA00376248_ERZ650312 | MGnify/ENA primary metagenome ERZ650312 (study PRJEB26733, sample SAMN07839316) | wastewater metagenome | biome: urban; feature: wastewater treatment plant; material: waste water | place: USA: North Carolina | collected 2016-07-28 ... | reverse complement strand
AACAGAGAGAAATGAGGGGGGGCTTAGGGGACTTTGCTAAACTAGAATTGAAAGCAAACCCATTTTTCTTCTGAAAGGAGCACCTTTATGAACAAGGAAAAAATCACCATCCTCAGATGGTATGACATCGTCATCCTGACCCTGATCCTGATTGGACATGGTATTCTCAACTCCACTCTCCAATTCTTGGACATGCTGAAAAATCCAGTCATCCCCTATTCGGGAAACAATGTTGAGTTTTCAGTCCTCCAAAACTATCAGGCCCTAGCCAACCAACTAGTCTGGCTTTTTCTGGCCTTTCTTTACCTGCTCTTTCGGAATTTTGACTTTTCGGTCTGGTTCAAGAAGATCCGGTTGACAGCCTGGCTACCCCTGCAAACCATTGGTATCTTTCTGCTAATAGCCCTGGCCATGGATATCTTTCATCTCTTGACCTATCAATTTGCCAATCCGGCCATCCCAAGTTTGCCAGGTATCTTTTCCAGACTGGACCTTTCCCTCATCCTCTATTCTCTCCTAAATGGTTTTTATGAAGAAATCTTCTTCCTGGGGATTTGCCTGACTGTCAAGCCAGAACACCAAAAGTGGGCCTTCCTCTACTCTCTGATTATCCGCTTCTCCTTCCATACCTATCAAGGTTTAGGAGCTGCATTTGGCATCGGTATTCTCATGGGCTCTATCTTTTACTTCCTTTACAAAAAAATGGGGCAAAAGAATCTCCTGCCCTTCTTCTTAGCCCACGCTATCGCTGATATGATTGGCCTGTCTATCATCTTCTATTTCTGGCAATAACAGCCTATTTCTACACCCAAAGGAGGCAAATATGTCTTTTATTGCGCAAAAAGCAAGGTCCCGTTATCATTTTGGCTGGATTTTAGCCCCTATTATCGCCTATATTCTTCTAATGATTGGTGAAATCACCGGCTTAACCCTTCTTGGCTCCCTTCCTCTTCCTCCTGACTGGACGCTCTTTTTTGAACTGACCAATTTCTTCTTTATCACACTCGCTATCATTGGCTGGACTGTATGTATTGAACAATGTCCTCTGGAAGGGATTGGCTTGACCAAAAAGTATGCTGTTCGTGATTTTCTCCTGGGTTGGTTCTTCGGTGGTGCCTTCCTAACCATCTGCGTCCTTCTCATGGTCCTCCTTGGCGGTGTTCAGATAACAGGTTTCCACTTTTCAAGCACAAATATTTTGCAGTTTATCCCTCTTCTCCTAGCCTGGTCGATTCAAGGTCATGCTGAAGAAATGTTAGCCAGAGGCTTTCTTTTCAGCTCCGTTGCGGCCAAACACTCCATTCCAGTAGGTATTGTGGTTTCGTCCATTTTCTTCAGTCTGATTCACCTTGGAAATGACGGTCTCACTCTTATCCCTATTTTAGATTTGACCCTCTTTGGCATCCTTGCAGCCCTCTACTACCTCAAAACTGGAAGTATCTGGGGAATCAGTGGAGCCCATGCCGCTTGGAATTGTTTTCAGGGTAATGTCTTTGGTTTTCCTGTCAGTGGAACGGATGCGGGTACAGCCTTTATCAGTGTTAAACAGCAAGGTCCAGATTGGCTATCCGGCGGTGCCTTTGGAGTGGAGGGAAGTCTCATCAGTGTGACCGCACAAGCCCTCGTCATTGCTTGGTTATCCTATGACCTTTTCCTCAGGAAAAAGTGAGATCGGATTTCTTGCCTACAAAAAAGCGATTGGAACAAAAGTAGCTCTAATCGCTTTTTTATGATTACTTGCTATACGCTGCTGATTGGGTCCCTGCTTGGCGACCAAAGATGATGATATCCGCAACTGCATTTCCTCCAATACGGTTGCTTCCGTGTACGCCACCTGTCACCTCACCTGCTGCATAAAGACCAGGAATAGCTGTACCATCTTCTTTCAAGACTTCTGTCTTGGTATTGATTTTCAGACCACCCATGGTATGGTGAATCCCTGGTGCGATTTTGATAGCGTAGAATGGAGCCTTGGTCATGTTGCGGTCCATACCTGTAGCACGACCAAATTCTGTATCATTTTTGGCTTCTACATATTTGTTCCAAGAATCAACAGTAGCCTTTAAGTTTGCTTCAGGCACACCGATTTCCTTGGCCAATGCTTCAATAGTGTCAGCTTTGACAGTCATCCCCATTTCTTCATAAGTATCAATGGATTTTGAGTGGCTTCTAAGTTCTTGGTCAAAGATGACGTAAGCGTATCTTTCTGGGAGAGCATTGATGGCCGCAGAAACATTGTCACGGGTTTCCATTTCGTTATAGAAACGTTTACCTTCTGCATTGACCAAAATAGCCCCTTCACCACGAATGGCTTCTGAAACGAGGAAGGACTTTTCTTGGTAAACAGTTGGGTGAATTTGGATCTTATCCATATCCACTGTTGCTGCCCCCAGCTCTTTTGCCATATCTATACCGTCACCTGTTGCACCTTCTTGGTTGGTAGTGACATAATTTTTCAATTCAGGCTTGTATTCGGTAATCATGTCCATATTGGCACCAAAACCACCTGCTGCAATGACAACTGACTTCGCCTTAATTGTTTTTTCTTTACCGTCAACCTTGACTTTGACACCTGTTACAGCACCATCTTTTTCAGTGATTTTTACGACGTTTGAATTCACAAAGATTGGTACTTTTTTCTCCATCAAATTCTTATAAAGTCCATCTACCAAGTAACCACCTACGGCAGAGCCATCAGCTGGACGGTGAATACGGGCCTTTGAAAATCCTCCTGAGAAGCTGACATCGCTCAAGGTGATACCAATGCTGTCCAACCAGTCAATGGCTTCTGATGAATTGTCTACCAAGTAGCGGAGTAATTCAGGATCGTTGGTCCCTTTACCACCCTTGAGGGTTTCTTCGTAGAAAAGATCATTGGTATCATCAATGCCTTGTTCCTTTTGAAACTTGGTTTCTGAAGCGTTCATACCACCAGAAGATTTCGAGGTATTTCCGCCGATAACCGGCATCTTTTCTAAGATAACAACATCTGCACCAGCTTCTTTGGCAGAAAGAGCTGCAGACATACCCGCACCACCTGAACCGATCACAATTACATCGTAACTGTCTTTCATTTCAGATGGATCCGTGTACTCTCTCACAGAAGCACCAGAGACAACTTCCTCTGTTGTCGATGTCACCTCTTTTGTTTCCTTGGTAGTCTTTGAACTGCCACAAGCAACCAAAAAAAGGGCAAACAAACCTGCTAGCAGGCTAAACAAAATCTTCTTTTTCTCCATCTTTAGTCTCCTTTTTATGATGAATATTACAAATATATTGTACTTTATTTCACAAACTTTCGCAAGCGCTTTTTGGAAATAACGACAAAAAACCTCCCCGAAACAATCGGAGAGGAATCTATGATGGCTTGCCAACAGTTTATTTATTTAACACCGCTGCTGCTAAGGCTTTTTGAATCGCGATAACGCTCTTGTCGCTCTTAAATTGCAGAATCTCTGCAGGCTCTACTGCAGAAGAAATCCAAATCTTGAGTTCCGCATCCAAATCAAAATGCCCAGAAGTTTCCACCGTAAAGCGAGAGATAGAGCGATATGGAATGGACTTATAGGAAACTTTCTTACCGGTCATTCCCTGTTTATCCACCAAGATCAAGCGACTTTCTGTAAACACAATCAAGTCTCTGACCAAACTAAAGGCCATCTCTACTTGCTCCTGTTCCAACAAAACATCCTGCAAATCCTGCTCTACTTTGTCATTATCTTTTTGAGTAGCATTCCCCATCAAACCTGAAAAAATTCCCATGATATGCCTCCTTTTTTCTTCAGTATAACAAATTTTTCAACCCTTTGCACTGAAAAAACCTTGCTTTCACAAGGTTCATTCTCACAACAAGGCACTATGATCGGCTCTCATTTCCAACAAGCAAAAGGCAAGCTGACCTCGGCGCAGTAGGTCTCAGCCAATCACCCTTCGCTAACGCCGGGATTCTTGGGAGACCCTTGCGAGGGAAAGACGACGAAATCAAATCAACCTCGTTGATTACTGATTTCTGTCTTTCCGCTACATCTTCTCTTCCAACTCTACATCCGGATACTTGTCCGCGAACCAGCGGAGGGCAAAGTCGTTCTCAAAGAGGAAGACGGGTTGGTCAAAGCGGTCGCGGGCTAGGATGTTTCGGCTAGAGGACATGCGTTCATCCAGATCTTCTGGCTTGATCCAGCGGACGGTCTTCTTGCCCATAGGGGTCATGACTACCTCGGCATTGTACTCGCCTTCCATGCGGTGTTTGAAGACTTCAAACTGGAGCTGACCGACAGCCCCCAGCATGTACTCACCTGTCTGGTAATTCTTGTAAAGCTGGATAGCCCCTTCTTGCACCAGCTGTTCAATCCCCTTATGGAAGGATTTTTGTTTCATCACATTTTTAGCTGAAACTTTCATAAAAAGTTCAGGAGTAAAGGTTGGAAGAGGCTCAAACTCAAACTTATTTTTTCCAACGGTCAAGGTATCTCCAACCTGGTAGGTTCCTGTGTCATAAACCCCGATAATGTCACCCGCTACTGCATTTTCCACATTTTCACGGGATTCTGCCATAAACTGGGTGACATTGGAGAGCTTGGCTCCCTTACCTGTACGAGGTAAGTTGACTGCCATCCCGCGTTCAAATTGGCCCGAAACCACGCGCACAAAGGCAATCCGGTCGCGGTGGCGCGGGTCCATATTGGCTTGGATTTTAAAAACAAAGCCTGAGAAGTCTTTATTGAGCGGGTCAATCATTTCTCCCTCAGTAGTCTTGTGGCCGTGGGGTTCTGGGGCAAATTCCAAGAAAGTATCCAAGAAGGTCTGGACCCCAAAATTGGTCAAGGCTGAGCCAAAGAAGACGGGTGTCAAAGCCCCTTCTAAAATGGCCTCTCTGGAAAATTCATTTCCAGCTTCTTGAAGAAGTTCAATATCCTCCAGAACTTGGGCATAGAAGGGATTGGTGCCAAAGAGTTGATTACCATCCTCCAAGCTTGCAAAGCGCTCCTCCTTGCGATAGAGTTCCAAGCGTTGATTGTGGAGGTCATAGAGACCCTCAAAGGATTTCCCCATCCCAATGGGCCAGTTCATAGGATAGCTGGCAATGCCCAACACTTCTTCCAATTCTTCCAGCAAATCGAGGGGCTCCCGGCCATCACGGTCCAGCTTGTTGATAAAGGTGAAGACAGGGATATTGCGGTGCTTCACAACTTCAAAGAGTTTCTTGGTCTGGGCCTCAATCCCCTTGGCAGAGTCCACGACCATAACAGCTGCATCCACAGCCATCAGGGTCCGATAAGTATCCTCAGAGAAATCCTCGTGCCCAGGTGTATCTAGGATATTGACCCGCTTACCTGCATAATCAAACTGCATGACAGAGGAGGTCACGGAAATGCCCCGCTGTTTCTCAATATCCATCCAGTCGGACTTGGCAAAGTTTCCGGTCTTTTTCCCCTTGACTGTACCGGCTTCACGGAGTTCGCCCCCAAAAAAGAGCAGCTGCTCGGTAATGGTCGTCTTACCAGCATCCGGGTGACTGATGATGGCAAAGGTGCGGCGTTTTTTAATTTCATCTTGTAATGACATGGTGTTTCCTTTTCCTATTTTTCTTTTTATCTAAATGGTAAGGGACAATCGAATCCTTCTTCTACATGGGAGAACTCCTAATGTTTCTTGACTAACTCCAAAAGAAAAGAGCTGCTTCTACAACTCTCAATTATATCGGATTTTCTTGGATTTGGCAAAAGGAGGCAACCTCCTAAGCTAGTTTTTTTGTCAAATGAGAATGATGGGCCTGTAAGTATCGAAAACCCCAGTCGATGATCACCATACTAGCCGTCAAGCTGATAGACACCGCCAAATAACGAATCCAAAGTGCCTGATTGGCGATAAAGGGCGTGAAGCGCAACAGTCCATAATTCCCACCGGTCCACTGATTGGCCAGTAAGAGCAAGGCATTGAGGACAAAGGTATAGATGGTGATTTGCTGGATGCTCAGTCTTTTATCATAATAAGAATGATAGAGGTAGATAAAGGAATTGGCAAAGAGCAAGATATGGCTCAAGATAAAATTGAAGGCCGTAATATGGGGAAAGGCATAGTGGTCCATGACTGGATAGACAAAGGTTAGGACTGCACCTGACAAGCCCATGAGGGCAAAATACTGTTTGAACCGATTCTTATCTGGTAGGAGCAAGAGGGCCCACATGGCCAGACGACAGTGATAAATAGGCAAACTGTGTTCCCAACTGAAAGCCATGAACAGGTGCCACCCATTAAAAACAAACAGTAAAAAGGCCTGTGATATCAGGAAAAAGCGCTGAAATTTCCTTGAGGAGCCAAACTTCATTGTCAAAAATATCAATCCGATTAAGACAGCAAAAATGGAAAACTGCAAGATAGGTGAAAAGGGCGGTGCATGATCGATTTGCTGGTTTGTCAAAAAGTCTTTCATTGATTCCCTCTATCTTTTTTGCTTTAGAATTTTATTGACCACTCCTGCTTTTACATGATACAAAAGGGAGTTGTCCACAAAACAACTCCCTTATTATAGCTTAATCATCCTAACTTTTCAAGAACAAACCTTACAACTCTTGACTAGCGTAGTCTCGAAGGGCTTCCGCTTTATTGGCAAAAAGCCAATCTATACTAGAAAGCAAGAAGACCATGACCAGTGTCATAAGTATAAACCGAACTGGAGCTGAAAGGTTGCCAATCAAGGGTGTCACATGGAGAAAACCATAGTTTCCGCCAGTTATCGTATTAACCGCCAATAAAAAGAAATGGAGCAAGACGGTCTTCGTCACAAGGTCCACCTTCTCCATCCTTTCCTCATGAAAGCGTAAGAGATAGATTAGGCAGTTGACAAAGAGGGTAAAATGCCCAACAACATAACTAAAAATGGTCACATGGCCAATTGGATAATGATCAAAGAGTGGATAGACAAAGCTGAGGATAGAGCCGATCAAACCGATTAGAATAAAGTAACGTTTCCAGGGATGCTTGTCCGGTAAAAAGAGGACAGCCATAACGGCCATACGACAGTGGTAAAAGGGCAGGCTTTCCTTAAACGAAAAGGCCATCGTGATGTACCATCCATAAAGCAGGGTTATCTGCAAGAGCTGTAGCCCTTTGAAAAAGTCTTGATAGGCCTTGTTTTGATACCATCGCAGGGTCGCATAGGTCAGTGTAAAAAATACAGCAAAGAAAAAGAGAAAGGTCAGTGGACTGAGGCCTGGCGGTCTCGTTTCCTGATTGGAGAAAAAGGAAGCCAGCCAGCTCATCCTAGTTTCTCCAATTTTTCCACTACTTTAGCCAGATTCATGGAATTGGAACCCTTGAGAAGAATTTGGTCAGCTGGTTGCAGGATGGTCTGGATATGGCCTAGCAGGTCCTCAAACTGGTCCTCTGAAGCATTCTTTTTAAAGAAGCTGACGGAACCAGCTGGAAAGAGACGGCTAGCCGCTTCTGCTAAATCTGCAATATCATCTCCATAAAGAACCAGCTGATCAAGGACACTTGGATCGAGGTACTTGAGGATATCTGTGTGCATCTGCACCGAATCTGGTCCTAATTCTTTCATATCAGCCAAGACAACTATTTTTTGTCCTTTCTCGTTGGCTGGGATGGCTGAGAAGGTCTCCAAAATCAGCTTCATAGCCGTTGGATTGGCATTGTAGACATCGGAGAGAATATCGGCTCCGTTGGCAGCCTTTTTCCACTCGGTCCGATTGCGGGTCAGTTCCAGCTTAGCCAGGGCTTCCAAGATATCCTCTTCCTCCACTGCCAGGAGTTTTCCGACACAGGCTGCGACCATGGCATTGGTGGCATTGTATTTACCAGGAACAGGTAAGCGAATAGGACAACCCAGTATCGAGGTGCGGAAGGCTAGTGAATCCTTTTCCTCCTGCAAATCCTGGACGCTGATTTCCTCCTCATCTCCAAAGCGGATAACCATCATATTTTCCGGTAACAGGTCATCGATAATGGGGTCATCTGGGACAATCAAAATGCCATCTGCGTTCATCCCAGCTGTGATTTGCATCTTGCCCTGGGCAATCTTTTCGCGACTGCCGAAGAACTCCAGGTGGGCCTCCCCAATCAGGGTCACTACTGAGATATGGGGCTTGGCAATCTTGGACAAAAGTTCAATGTCTCCCATGTGGTCCTGGCCCATTTCCAGGACAATCTTTTCAGTGTCCTGGGGCATGTGGAGAACAGTATAGGGCAGGCCGATTTCATTGTTATAATTGCCTTGTGTCTTATAGGTTTTATAGGTTGTGGAAAGAATGGCTGCAATCATGTCCTTGGTCGTGGTCTTCCCATTGGAACCAGTGACGGCAATCACATCTACACCAAGCTTGTCTAAGTAATAGTGGGCCAGTGCTTGGAAGGCTACTAGGCAATCCTCCACCAACAAATAAGGTCGGCCCTCGATTTCCCTTTCCGAGAGGGTCGCTACTGCTCCCTTGGCAAAGGCAGTCTCGATAAAATCATGGCCATCCCGCGCTCCTTTGAGCGGTACGAATAAGTCTCCTGCTTGAATTTTACGGCTGTCAAATTCAGCCTGTCGCAGGGGAACGTCGTCGATATCCGATAAACTATTCTTAGCGCCAACTGCCTTGGCCACTTCGTGCAATGTCAGTTTCATGCTACTTCCTTCTATATTTGATGACTCTTGTCAATATCCACTCCATTATAGCACATTTTTCAGCGATTAGGGCTATTTTTTCAGACCAATCTATGGTAGAATAAAAAGGCAGTCTATCTGCACAGAGTAAGTGATTCGCGTTAAGTGTGTGTGAATGGGATGTCGTCACACAACGAAGCCTTGTGCGCGGTGAATCATTGCATCCGCTGTTATCAATAATACTTGAAAAACAGCTCTAGTTTTCATTTAAGGAGCCTTTTTTATGAAAAATATCTTTGCTATGCCCAAGATGACCCCCCAGCGCTTGGTGACCATTGCCATGCTGATTGCCCTAGCCTATGTGGTGGATCAATTTAAGATTACCATTATTCCGAATCAGCTGGTTGTAGGCTTTGGCTTCATTGTCAATGCCATTATGGGATCCATCACGGGTCCGGTCTATGCCTTTTTGACAGGGGCCGTTGAGGATGTCATCACCGTTCTCTTGTCATCAAATGCAGCCAACTTTATCCCACTCTGGACTCTGATGGATGCCTTTCTTTCAGGACTCTATGGACTCTTTTTCTTCGGCCGGGAAATTTCAACCAAAAAGAAAAAAGACTGGCTCTATGTATCCATGGCTGTCACCATTATCACCGTCCTGGGTTCGCTTATTTTGACCCCGCTCTTGATTCAAATCTACTTTAAGACCCCATTTGTGGCCCAATTCATCGCTGGCCGCTGGATCAAAGTGTTTGAAATTCCCCTTCGTATTCTAGTCATCATGCTGATTTTGCCGCAGCTGCAACGGATTCCCGAGCTGCGAAAATTGATGGGAATAAAAAAATAAACAGACAAAAAATCGGAAGGCCTACATCCACCTTCCGATTTTTCTTTTCTTTAAATCAAGTGACCCTCACGTTTAACAAACATTTCTTGGCCCAATTTGACCAATTCTTCAATCAGATCAGAATAAGGTAGCCCCATATTTTCCCAGAGAAGGGGGTACATAGACCACTGGGTGAAGCCTGGCATGGTATTGAGTTCATTGAGGTAAACCTGACCATCTGCCGTCAGGAAGAAATCACAGCGTGCCAATCCGCATCCGCCCAAGGCCCTAAAGGCTTGGCTGGCGTAGGTCCGCATCTGCTCCATCACGGCTTCCTCAATCTTGGCAGGAATGTCCATGATGATTCGGTTGTCTATATACTTGGCCTGGTAGTCGTAGAACTCCACGTCCTTGACCACTTCGCCAGGCAGCGTTGTTTTCACATCTTGATTGCCCAGGATCCCGACTTCGATTTCACGGGCGACCACTCCCTGCTCTATCAAGATGCGGCTATCGTACTGGAGGGCTAGCTCAATGGCCTTGCGTAGTTGATCATCATTTTCTGCCTTGGAGATTCCGACAGATGAACCCATATTGGCCGGCTTAACAAAGACTGGATAGGTCAACTTGGCAGCTGTTTCGGCGATTTTTTCCTCCAAATCCTCACCCTCGATATAGACCGTGTAGGCCACTTGGGGGACCCCAGCGGACTCCAGCACGCGCTTGGTGGTAATTTTATCCATGGCCACAGCAGAAGCCAACACATTGGTCCCAACATAGGGCATATTGAGAACTTCTAGAAAACCTTGGATGGAGCCATCCTCGCCCATTGGTCCGTGCAGGACAGGGAAGACCACTGCATTTTCCTCGTAAATATCGCTGGGCTTGATTTGCTGACTGGCTACCAAGGTCGCATTGGTCATGAGCTTTTCATTTGCTCCAGGCTGGCTGGTAAATTCCTGGGTCTTGATAAAGTCACCTGCCTGGCTGATAAAGTAGGTTTTGACCAAAAATTTATCATAGTTGACCGCCCGCATCACACTTTCAGCCGACAGGACTGACACTTCTCTCTCCGCAGATCGGCCACCATATAGTAAAATCAACGTTTGTTTTGACATCTTCTCATTCCTTGCTTTAAATTCTTGTCATGGATTATCATATCATAATTTGCAACAAGATTCAAAAAGGAATGCCATTGCCGCAAATGAGTTGACAAAAGGAAGTAGACAGTGTATACTTAAGTTAGAAATAAGTAGACAGTGTATACTTTCTGAATTGCCTAGAAAGGAGAAGAAATGAAACGAAATACGGCAGAACTGAAAGAAAAATTGATCCAAACTGGAATGGAAGAAATCAGCATCCATGGTATTGAACAACTATCGCTTCGAACGGTTGCAGCGGCTTGTGGTGTGACCCATGGCAGTCCCTATAAACATTTTGGCAACAAGGATGGTTATTTGAAGGTTGTCTTGGCCAGGCTGACCCAGCTCTTTTATGAAGAGGTGACAAAGGATTTGGATAAGGGCCTGTCCGCTCGTCACCAATTGCTCCAGATGGGCCAAGCCTTTGTCCTCTTTGCCCAGACCAATCCCCATATCTTTGAAGCCCTTTTCATTAAGTTCCCCTTCAAATACATGGATGTCACTTCTGAAACCATTCTGACAAACGTTGATTTGCCAGGTTTCAATCACTTCAAGAATCTGGTTATCCGCTTGATTCAGGAAGAAGATCTGATAGGAAAGGAGATTGATGTTCTGACTCATTTATGGAGTTTTATTTTAGGACTGAGTATCCTCGCCATGGGCCAAATCGGTGAGAATTTTTCACCAAGGACCATTCAGGAAACGATCGATGGAATGTTAGAACGATACATCAAAGGAGGTCAATCATGAATATCTTAATCATCTACGCTCATCCCAATCACCAAAGTTTTAATGGCGCTATTCTCCGGCAAGTAAAGAATCACCTGAATTCCAAACACCAGGTTCGAATCTTGGACCTCTATGCAGAAAAGTTTGATCCTCTCCTGCACTTTGATGAAGACCACCTTCGTCGCGATTTGGACAAGGATCCTGAAATGGAAAAATACCGCCAACTCATTTCCTGGGCAGACCACCTTATTTGGATCTTCCCAATTTGGTGGGGCGGTATGCCTGCCATTCTCAAGGGCTTTATCGACCGTGTCTTTGCTTCCGGTTTTGCTTATTCCTACAAGGGAATGGGCATGCAGGGCCACCTGAAGGGCAAAACTGCCTGGATCATTAGCACGCATAATACCCCTGGTTTTGTTACGGCATTCCTACAAGATTACGGGAAAGTATTGAAAAATCAAGTTCTGGGTATGTGCGGCATCAAACCATGTCAACTGACATCACTGGCTTATCTAAGAGGAACAAGCTACGAAAAACGACAAAAAATGTTGGCAACTATTGCCCAACAAGCTCAAAAAATATAAAAAATTGAGGCTCAGCCTCAATTTTTTTGCTTATTTTTCAAGAGCATTTGTCACACCATTTTCAACAGCATTTTCTATGATGGGACTGCTGGTTTTAATGCCTACCATTGTGTTGATGAGTTGTTTGACATCTAGACCAACCGAATCATTAAGCCCTGATTGCACCTGGGTCATCGATTTGGTGATATCTTCCACCATCTTGGCAGAATTGCCCTCTCCGTACATGGTGATAGAATCAATCTTGGTCAGCGGTTCAGCAATGGCACGTGCCACATCTGGCAGGGCATTGAAGTACATTTCAAGCACAGCAGCCTGGTTCATCTTGGCCATGGCCTCGGCCTTTTTCTCCAAACCTTCTGCTTCGGCCAATAGTTTGGCAGCAATAGCTGCTGCTTCTGCTTCCCCTTTGGCACGAATCCCTTCCGCCTCAGCCAACATGGCTTCCTTATCGGCCTGGGCCTGTTGGGTCCGCTCATAGGCTTCTGCATCAACTTCTTTTTGGCGCTTGAAGAGGTCTGCCTGAGCCCTTTGTTCTTGGGCATAGCGTTCTGCATCGGCTTGGGCCTTGATTTCAGCTTCAAGGGCTTGGCGACGAACCTTAACTTCCTGTTCCTTTACTAAGGCCTCTTGCTCTTGTTTGACAATATTGGCTTCGGCTGTCTCGCGCTCGATGTCTTTGCGCTGGATTTGTTGCTGGATAGAATAGGCCGCGTCCGCCTTAGCGGTTTCCGTATCTGCCTCAGCCTTGAGGGCTGCCTGGCGTTTGGCCAAATCATTTTGCTTCTGAGCAATCTCCAAATCGGCAGCTACCCGAGCATCATTTGCCAACTTATCTGAAGCAGCTTGTTGTTCTGCAATTTCCTGTTGGGCCCGTGCTTTCGCCTTAGCTGCTTCTTTTCGGATTTGCTCGGTGTTATCGATCCCTAGGTTCTCGATTACACCTTTTTCATCAATCAAGCCCTGAATGTTAAAGGCAACAATTTCAAGACCCATTTCTTCCAGGTCCTTAGTGGCATTTTCCTGAACCTTTTCAGAGAAGGAAGCACGGTTGGTCACGATGGCTTCTAACTTCATCTGACCGATGATAGCCCGCAAGTGCCCTTCCAAAGTATCCCGAACCTCATCTGCGATTTCCTCCTGCTTCTTGTACAGGAAGTTTCGTGTAGCAGATTTGAAGAGTTCTGGACGGTCTGTCCCAATTTTGACCTTAACAGCTGCATCTACCTTGACATTGATGTAATCATTTGTTGGAACAAAATCTGTCGTTTTCGCATCCACTGAAATCATTCCTGCGGTCATGGTATCAACGCGTTCTAAAATAGGCATTTTCCAGCCTGTCTTACCTTGAATGACCCGCTGACCACGAGGTCCCGAAATGACCTTGATTTCTCCTGGTGAAGCCGATACAAAACCAGCAAAGAAAATCACCAATACAAGGATTACAAGGGCAACAATTAAAATAAGTGGGAATAATGAGAAGTCCATCATTCTATTTCCTTTCAAAAAAATATATTAAATTGATTATACCATATTCAAGGTTTAATGAACATAAAAGAGAGTGGGACAGAAATCGGTAATTTCGAAGAAATTCGATTTCGTCAACAAGTC
>ERZ650312.1426-NODE-1426-length-13503-cov-9.740407_pt1 | contig 13503 bp, 13 predicted proteins | sample MGYA00376248_ERZ650312 | MGnify/ENA primary metagenome ERZ650312 (study PRJEB26733, sample SAMN07839316) | wastewater metagenome | biome: urban; feature: wastewater treatment plant; material: waste water | place: USA: North Carolina | collected 2016-07-28 ... | reverse complement strand
CAAGGCCGTGAACGCACGCGTGGCGTTCTTTTGCAGCCCGCGATAGCGCACCTTGGTGAACCCCCATAGCCGCTTGACCACGGCAAAGACATGTTCGAGTCGAGCACGCACCCGCGACTTGTTGCGGTTCTTGGCCCGCTGCACCTCATCGACCTCTGCCGCACGGCGCGTGCGCTGGTTGGTGAAGTCGCGGGCCTTGGGTGCCTTGCTCGCGATCAGTGCCTTCTGGCTGGCGTAGGCCGAGTCGCCATAAACGCGCTGCTCCTTGCCGTGCAGCAATTCAGGCAGTGGATGTTTGTCGTGCACGTTGGCCGCCGTGACCACAGCGCTGTGCGCCAGCCCGGTTTGGCTGTCCACACCGATGTGCAGCTTCATGCCGAAATACCACTGCTGGCCCTTGCGGGTCTGGTGCATCTCGGGGTCTCTGGCCTTGTCTGTGTTCTTGGTGGAGCTGGGCGCTGCGATGATGGTGGCATCCACGATGGTGCCGGTGTTGACCTTGATGCCGCGCGCCTGCAGTTCCTTGCCCACTCGTGCGAACAGGGCTTCGCCCAACTTGTTTGCATTGAGCAGCCGACGGAACCTGAGCATCGTGGTCGCGTCGGGCACGGGTTCAAGCCCCAAGTCAATGCCGACGAAGCGACGCAGACTGGCACTGTCGTAGAGGGCTTGCTCACACGCCAGGTCGGCGAGATTGAACCAATGCTGGATGAAGTGGATGCGCAGCATGCGCTGCAGTCCAATGGGAGGACGCCCATTGCCGGCCTTGGGGTAGTGCGGTGCGATTTCTTCGCACAGCGCCGCCCAGGGCACCAGCGAATCCATAGTCTTGAGGAATTCGTCGCGCCGCGTAGGCTTACGGTGTTGTTCAAAGCCCAACTGCGCGTCGGCTGCCATAGCAAGGGTCTGCTGCTTCATGGCCCAGTAATTTACCCACGCTGCAGCAGCAGCGGAGACTTTTTCAGCATTGCCTTAACTCAGGTGTTAGGCGTGGAAAAGCCGGGCAAGATCAAAGAGCGAAAAGGTTGCTCTTGCGTCCAGCGCGCATGCCCCAGTGTTTCCATTGGCCTTCGGGCTTGTCGCTTCGTGCCGCTCTGGCCGCTTCGCAACGTGCGTTCCTGCTGTAATGTGTGGGCGGCGCTGATTGCTTCGGCAAAAGCGCTTGTCGTCCTCGCGCTTGCGGTGCCCACGTGCTGCGCGGTAGCCTCGCCTAACTCAGGTGTTGAGCGTCCGCTTTCAGCTACCACCACCGACTGCTCCTGGCCGATAGTGCTCATTCGTGGATGTGCCCATCCAGGCATCTGCAGCCGTTGCTAACTTGAAAAAATGCGCTTCAACTATGGCGTTTGGAAACGATGTGAATCTGACGGACTGAAAAAATTACAGAGCTTATTTTTTATTCTCTAAGTAGCGCAGGCTGGATGTTATTCATTGCAGCTTCTGAAAAGAGAAGATGAAAAGGCGTTTTTTTACAAACTATATTTTTACGATCAAGCACTGCTTCGCAGTGGTAACAATCAGACCCCAAGAAGAGCGCCCATCCGCTGCTCCAATGGCACTACTGGGCGCTGCGGGCCATCTTTAGGCGCAGACTGAGCCTGCACTCGGGCAGATCTCAGCTGCCGGTTTTCCAGCTCAAGAGCACGGCAGCGCCCCAGCGCCTCGTCAACCTCCTGCTGGCGTGCTTCAAATCCTTCATTCCATGCGGTTGTGGCTGCCTCCTCGATAGCCCTGCTGCGCGCCTCATTGGCCGCATTGAGCACCATCTCGCATTCCAGCAGCAGATCGCTACCGATGCTGCGAACCGTATTTCGCGCCGTTTCGTTCAGCGGCTTCAGTTCGCCGCCTATCAGAGCCTCTTCCTCCACATCTCCTGATTGGGCAATCAGGTAGGCAATGGCACTTTCCATCGGGTTGATCTCGTCATTCAGTCTGTCAGCAGACATCATCCTGCCGACCATGGGAAGCAGATCGTTGTTCCAAATCTCCAGGTCGAGTCGATGCCATCCTTTGGCAGACACGAAATACACCTCAGGTGTGCTTTCTTCGTCGGCCATGGATACGACCGCAAAATGTGCGGCCAGCTCCCTGACCTCGATTCCAAAGAAGTAGGCCCCATGGGTAGGCGCTGGCTTGTATTCCTTGCTTGTCTCCCACACGGCCGTGTTGGGGTGCCAGCCGGATGAGAAGAGGGCGAACAGGGGGAAGAAGATCGAGCTGAAGTTCGATCCTGTGTCATCGTTGATATACACACGGCCCTGCAATGCTGGTACTACGGCTCGCTGAGCTTCCTTCTCTTCCTGCAGCAGTCGCACCATTTGCGATGTGTCGCGCTTGAGCTTGGCCCAAATGGGGCCCTGCACGATGCTCTCGGCCTTTACTGTGTTTGCGGACTTGGTTGTGCCCAGGCGCAAGATGGCGTCATCGAGTTGGTCTTGGGTGGCAAATCCCCCCATCGAGTCCATGAGGGCGGCGAACAACCCGCCCATCTTCTTTGTGTAGCGGTTGCTCTCATGCTCCTTTCGGAGCTGGCGCTTGCGTTCTTCGCGCTTCTTCTTCTCGCGCTTTTGGTCTTTGGTGAGCTTGGATGACATCGGCGCTCCTCAGCTTGTGCTGGTGGGAAGGTGAGAGGGCATGTGCCCGACGATCACCTTTTGGGTGTCCTCGTCGTAGAAGAAGTAGATCCGCATGCAAAAGCGCGGGTCTCGCGCGTTGCCCTTGCACAGGTGCTGATCCAGAAACTGCCTGCGGCCATGCCAGCGCACGAAGTAGAGATCACCCATTTCACCGGCCACGCTCGGCTCCACGGAGCCGCCAAAGTCCAGACCCAGCGACTCAGCTTTGTTCTTGAAGGCAAACCTGTCGGCCTTGCCGGTCTTGACCTGGGTGTATTCGTTGGCCAGCAGCTCCAGGCACTCGAAGAGGAGGGCGGGCTGCTCGAAGGTGCTGCGCTTGGTGGCGGCGATGGCGCGCGGCATGATGACGATGCGATCTGCATTGGCAGCGGCCCACTCCCCGATATCGCTCAGCTGCCACTCCTTGGTGCTCTGGGCTTGAGCTGGGGGCTCTGGCAGGGTGTTTTGACGGGGTGGCTGGGCATAGGTAGCCTCGTTCATCACGGAGGTCTTGCTCAGCGATTTGGCCAGGTGCTGCCAGTACCGCACATCGGCCTGCAGGTGAAGTACCTGGGCGGTGTCGTCACGCACCACGCTGACCCCAGCAGGGTTGCTGCCAGCCGCCACCAGCTCTGCAAAGGCAGGAAACCGGCCCCCGCTCAATTGCCCCGTAGTCGCCCCCGCGAAAGCCTCCAGCCATACGGTTTCCAGCACCTCAAGGCTTGAGGCGCTCCCCATGCACAGGTGTTTTCCGGCGAAGGGTGCCCCGGTGCGCCCCGGCACGAGAAAGACCTCCCATACGCCCGAATTGGCGCAGTCCATCACCTGGGCCGCAAACCACTGGCCCGTGGGGTCACACCACCACTGAACGCGCAGGCGCTCACCGCTCATGGCTCCGATGGTGTCGGGTGCAGGGGCTGTCAGAATCGAATCGAGCTTGCCAAGGGATGACCAGAAGGACTCCGATATCGCGGAGATGGAGGCTTGAGCCCCACCCATACCGAATAACTCCCCCTGATGAATCGCCTGTTGTGTGTCGGCTTGAATATTCATGAGTGACATTTGAACATAATGCAGGGGCTGTGCTGCACGTTTGCGCGTATTTTTAAACAACGATCAACTACACGAAAACCTATTTGCAACTTCTTCGAGAATCTGTTGATCGAGCCCCAGAGTTGCATAAGATAATGGGTCGTTATTATTTAGAAAACATCGCATTGATATAAAGAAGTTTCACGGATTGTTCTTGGTTTTGGTAATGGCCTTGCCTTTGGCTGCCAACGCACGCATTACGCGTGAAGATTTGGATTTGCGAATTTCCAATACCTCCGATCTGATCGGGCGTTTGCGCGCTTGCAGCAAATTTGATCAGGAAAGTATGCGGTTTGACAACGAAGCAAAAGACACTGAGCTGGCGTTGTACAAGTACATGCGCGCCCCAGGATTGTTGACCGACACCTATCCAGATGTGGTTGCGGCCAAGGCTTCGGTGGGCTTGCGAATTGAGCTAGGTTCTTTGCAGTACCTCCGCAAGACCAGCCCCGGCGAGATCGCAAAAACCTGTGACGCCATTGAGCTGGAAGCTCGCGAGCAAATCGTCTTTTTGCTCAAAGACATCATCGCGCACAACAAGGGAAAGAAGCGGTAACGGCTCACCCGAACAACGAAACCGCCCGAGGGCGGTTTTTTTGTAACTTAACTTTCGTTTGATGTGCTCAGCGATAGTTAAATACTGTTTGTGTCGGGCGTACATCTGCGATATAAAACTATTGTTTCTCTCGCAAAACAATAGTTGAGTTATCCATGAAGACACTCCAGGAGTTCGCCGACGCCCTCACCGAGGCGCAAAAGGCACGCAAACTGACCGCCAGGGAGTTGGCTGATTCGGTGGGGCTGTCTGATTTGTCTGTGCGCAAGATACTGTCGGGCCAAACAGCACCCCGCCTCACGAACGCAATGGCTCTGGCCTCTGAGCTGGGGTTTGAGCTGGTACTGGTACCCAAGGAGGTTGCGCAGTCCATCTCAGGAGCCCCCAAGAAGCCTCGCTCAGTGCTGAGCAATGTAGAGCGGCGCTTGAGTTTGGCCAGAAAGTTCGGCGAAGACGACCAGGGCGACAAGTAAATCGCTACCACCCTCCACCCACGAAAGACTCTCCCCATGCGGTACCGCGCTCTTGATGTGTTTCTGGGCCCCAAGAAGCGCCTGGTTGGTCGGTTGTTCCAGTACGGCACGGGCAGTGGGGCGATCACTCGCCTCATTCCCGACAAAAGGTTCTGGGCCGATGACAACGCGCCTGTGCTGTCGCAAAACGCATTGGTGGACGACCCCATTGAGCGCGCGACGTTTGTGGCCGAGTTCGACCGCCAGCCTTTTTTCAACGGGGCAGGGGAGGGCTTGCCCCCGTTTTTCAAGAACCTGCTGCCCGAGGGGCCCCTTCGCCGCCATCTGGAGCTGATTGGCAAGGTGGACAAGGGCGATGACTTCGGGCTGCTGAGCGTGTGCGGCACGGACTTACCGGGGGCCGTGTATGTGCAGCAGGCGCCGCTTGACCGCAAGAGCGTGGCCGAGGTGGTGACCCAAGGCAATGATGCGCTGGAGATGACGGTGACGCCGGTACCGCTGCCCGAGGCTACTTCCTTGTCCGGGGTGCAGCCCAAACTCTCCCTGGTGCAGGAGCGCGGGCGCTACGTGGCCAGGACGAAGGATGCCAAAGGCGTGCACATCATCGCCAAGCTGCCCACGGTGGAATACCCGCTCCTGCCCCAAACCGAGGAGCTGTCCATGCGCATGGCAGCGGCGTGCGGGGTGGATGTGTGCCATGTGGAGCTGGCCCCGCTGGAGAACATCGAGGCCGATCAGCCTTTTGTGCTGGGCGAGGGCAAGCAGTTCTTGGCGGTTCGCCGCTTTGACCGCACGGCAACCCAGCACATCCACTGCGAGGATTTCGCCCAGATTCTGGGGATTCCCCCGGAGGAGAAATACAACCATCCCCTTGCCAGCTACGGATCCATCCTCAACCTGTTGATGCTCACGCCGGGGCTCGGGGTGGAGCCAGCCCTTGAGATGGTGCGCCGCATCACGGTGAACGATCTGCTGGGCAACTTCGATGGGCATGTCAAAAACTACGGACTCCTGTACCGCGACGGCCGCACGCCAGAGCTGTCCCCGGCCTATGACGTTGTTGCGTATGCGGCCTACCAGGGCGGGGCAGGGCATGCGTTGCGCCTGAGCCCCCAGAGCGAAAAACACGCCCGCGTGACGCCCATGGAGGTTCGCAAGCTGTGCAATGCCGTGCCGGGGCTGCTGGAGCCCAAGGTCAACTCCGTGATTCGGGACACGGTGAACAAGGCCGCCAAGGCATGGCCCGACATGATTGCCGAGTCCTCCTTGCTGCCAGCGCAGAAAGAGCGCCTGCTGAGCCATTTTGAGGCCGCGCCGCTGATCCAGTCCTTCCGAAAGCGGCAGGCCAAGAAGTCCTGATCCCGAGAGCCCCAAACGAGTCATCAACCAAGAGGAGAAGCCATGCGCATCGAAGTCAGAGCAGTTGTCGAGGTACCGGACAACACGCCCATGGAGGCGATTGAGGAGTGGGTGCAGTACGAGCTGGGCGCGGGCGGGATGGACCAGAGCAACCCCTTGGCTGAACACAGTCTGCATTGCCTCAGCGTGGATGTGCGGGAGGCATAGGTTGCAAGAGCCAAAGCAGGTGTCGTCGGAGCAGCCTGCACGAGGACGCGCAAAACAGCGAAGACATGCGGTTACACCACCGTTGCCGCCATTGAATCCACTGCACTACGACGATGAGGGAGTGATGACCGGCCATCGTCTGGTGCCCATGCGGGCCCCCATGGATGGGGTCTTCTGGTGCTCTGTGTGCGGCGGTCACCCGGATGACCCGATTCACCAGGCGGGCTACAGCGCCTGAGCACCAGACTTTGTTCGCTACGGAAGGTAGTAGATGTAGGCAGCCTGCCAGGCATGGGTAGACAGGGAAACAAGAGGGCCTTGAGTTCGGGGCTCAAGGTCACGGGCCTATGGGCTGCGATGCTGTAAGCGTTCTTGTTCGATTACGTCCGAACCAGATCAGAATAAGAGTTTGAAATGGCCTTTGCTCTGATTTGCAGAAAAGCGCCTAGTGATATCAGCAGCAGAGATGCTGAAGTTAGGACTGCAGAAATGAATTTCATCATCGTTTTGCGAACGGCCGCAAGATCGTTGACTTGTTTTATTTCTAAAAATTGCAATTTTGCCCGTTGACTCTTTACCTCGCCGTAAGCGGCCAGCTCAATGTTGATTTGAACTTGAGTGGGCACCTCATCATTGTCAAAAGCATACTTTGCCGCAAGGGGTAGATCAATATTAGTAAGTGAAGATTTCGATTTTTTTGCCACTTGGAAAAGAAGTAAATGCTAGTATCCTTGAGTCATTAGTTTCTTCTCAGAAAGTATGGCTCTAACATCATCCGCACTACCCTTCTCGGCTTGCCTGATGAGATATTGTGTTGGCTTCAGCGCGCCTTGTGCCAACTCAATATTTAGCAAGGCCTGCAAAGGCGCCGGGTAATAGATTTTGACCGGTTCTCCTGGGGCCCATGGACTCCACAAGTAGGAGACCGCCAGAATTACCGCAACCACGGTAAGTCCGACGCAGCCTCCGGTCAGAAGAAACCTCCCCCGAAGATTTAGCAACTCCAATTGCTCTGATATGGGTGCCGTTTTAGCACCTTGACCGGAATTAAAGATTGCGCTGAGCTGGCCCTTAAAGTTCTTGGGATTCATATAGTAACCTCGCTGGCCAGTTTTTCCTTTCTAGGATTGCGCGTCAAACGGGCACGCAGATCATTGCGCATGGTTTCAATCTGCTTCTCAGCATTTTTTCGCTGCTCTACGCCGTCTTTTTGGATTTTGAGTACATCTTCAACAGTCTTGATCAGTGTGTTCTGCACTTCTTTTAACGTATCAACATCAATTACCAAGCGTTGATTTGCTTTGGCCGCTTCTACTGAATTTCGATGCAGCAGCGCTGCCTCTCTTCTCAAGAGGTCGTTGGTGGTGTTATCTATGTGGGCAGCCAATTCAACTGCATTTTTTTGCTCGTTCAATGCCAATGACAGCATGAACTGTCTTTTCCAGGCTGGTACAGTGATTTCACGGATCGTGTGAAACTTATCTACCAACATAATGTTTGCACTCTGGATCATGCGTATGGCGGGCAGGCTCTGCATTGCAGAGTGCTGCATTGCCACCAAGTCGCCAATCCGCTTGTCTAAATTGGCAATTACGGCTTCCAGATCCGACAAGGCTTGCATCCGTGCGGGGTCGTTGCCAATGTCACTGCGCTGCTGCTGCGCCAACACCCGCAATTCGCCAAGCCGCAGGCGCCCTGCGGCAATATGAATACCCAACAGCCGGTGCTCGTCCAACACGGATGCGAACATGTCTTCGAGACCTGCATTGCGCTGCTGAATGTTGCTTTGGGTCGTGCCAACTTCATTGATCAATGCTTCAATTTGACTGCGCGTCGTGTCAAATTGGCCCATCAGATTCGATGTGCGCAGACGGAATTTATCGATCAGGGGCCCAACCACTGGAAGGCGTGATCGTTTATCCGAGAGTGGGCCCATATTCAACGCGCGAGCGATGCTGACGACCTGGGACAGTTTTGCGCCTGCTTCGTCCAAGTCACGGTTGCGCACCTGATCGAGCAAGCTATCAGCGTAGCGCGAGGTGTGTTCTGCGACATCCCGCCCAAATTCTGAAACCGAAGCAGGGTTGGAGGGCTGAATCTTCTGTGCTACCTGGCGCACATCTCCGGCATCGGACTCTTTGAGCCCCAGCTCCTGGAGCGCCGTGATGCTGAGCTCATATGAATCGGAGGATGCTGTCTGAAGGTCGTTGGTCATGTTCGTAGATCCTGGTTCAGTTCAGTGTTCAATGCCTTCGAGGCTCTTGGAGAGGCTTCGCATCAAAGCATGATGTGCTTTGCTAGCCTCCGCCACCATCGAGGGGCTCATGCTTTTGGTGGTGATGAGAGCCAGGGTGTGCTGACGCCAGACGGGCACCAAGACACTGGAGGTCTCTGTGAAGCGATCAAGCATGTCCACTGCTTGCGCACGCGTGAGCTTCATTTGGGTCACGCTCATTTCATGCGAGGCAAGCAGCGTGGCCAAGTTGGCCAGCTTCCGTGCAAAGCGTTCCCGTGGTTTGTCAAACTGGAGGTCGCCTGTGTTGGCAACCCCGGCCTGTGGGTTCTCTGCGAGAAATTCACGGCCAGCTTGAATCAGGGCGCTGAGACGCTGCGTCTCCTCACCGTGGCTTGCGATGAGGCCGTCAATTGCTGTCAGAGTGTCTCTGACGCGTTGAGCAACGGCCTCAGCATCCGAAAGCAGCGCATCCAACGTTTTGCGCGCAACTTGGTACCGAACCTGGCGCTCCACTTCGTTGCCCAAAAACCTCCCAAGCCAATTCGTCTTTTGGGCTACCTTCTCGGGATCCGCGTCAGTCAGTTTCGCCACAATCTCGGAAATGTGACTGGCAAGCGCTCCAACTGCTCCACTTTCCATGAGGTTCGAGATGGTGTGCAAAGCTTCGACATTGCTTTGCGTGGCGCCGTACTCGCCAATATCGTTGGGCCGAGCGAAAAGGGCCGGCAAAACGACCTTCTTCAGTTCCTCAATTTCCATTCAGCTGCTCCCTTTGAACTTAACGCACCAGTCAAGTTCGGCTCACTGATCAACGGTGATTGAGGCTCAGTTGGCTATTGATCTTGACGATGCGGTGTTGAGCATTCTGAGGTGGCACCCACAGCCAAAGGGGTGCGAAAAGCAAGGTAAAACGCGACGTTTCGAGCTGCGCTCCTGATCTTTTGCGAACAATTGTCATCCTCAATTCAGTTCAACCCCCATTTAAATAACCCGTGGATATATATTGCCTGTTCGTGTTCGTCTGTAATAATCGATCCCGCTTCAATTTTTATCGAAGGAGGGTAGGGTAATGTGGAGAATACTGTACAAACATTCTGTTTGGACGCTAAAAGCAGACGGATCTATTGCATCAAGTATCAAGAAGGTTGGTCCTCCATACGTCTTTGTCCACTATTGTGAAAATGAGCCAACCTACGATTTTAGAGAGGGAACCTATTGGACTGAATTTGAAACGGATTCTCCAGAAGCGGCGAGCCTTGGGACCGGCATATTTGTTGAAGAATGCAAGTGGAGGGCAGTTATTTCCCTCAGCGAAGAGGAGGTGGGTGTAATGATGGAGCATGGTAGTGTGCGCATGAATGGTCATCTACCAGTGCGAGAATATAAATCTAAAATTGTCATTCCTAATTCAATGTGTATCGTCACTCAGCTAATGCTGCCTGATATGAAATAACCGAAGAGTATTTGCATTTTCTTCAGAGGGCGATGGAAAGGGCGCCAGATTTTGGAATTACCTGTTTCCGAGGAATGACTGCGGCGCGAGGTGGGCAACCCAGGCGGCGATGAGGACGCGGTGTCGTTGCATGCATGGGTCGCTGTCGGAGTTGACACCATCATTGATGGAGGGCTGGCGTCTCGCATGGCTGCTTCTGGAGATTGGCACATAAGCTTTGATCGCGATTTGCTCGCCCCAAGGGCACATGATTTCGTGATCCAGTTCGATTTCCGATAAGAGCCTCTGGTCGTCGGCTCCGAATTCATCGCACGCATCGGCCAAGGCGACCCACAGGTTGAGGGTGCGTGAATCAGAAATCGGACGAGTCGTATTCGAGCTTAGGGTGGGGTACTCATCGCCCGATGTGCTGGTTCAGGCATGGTTCACCAGCGATGGGCGCTGCGAGCCATGCCTACTCTCGTTCAGCGCCAGTTGTGTAAGGCCTTCATCGCTTTGTCCAGCTGCTTGCCAAAGTTGCCGGTGGCGAAGCTGCCATATTGGCTGGACAGTGTGGTCTTTACCTCTTGGATTTTTTGGATGCAGTTGGCGCGCTGATCTTCCGTGAGGGCTTTGGCCGTGTTGCGAAGCCCGGTACGGCCGAAGTAGAGCGCACCAAAAATGTCCATGGGCAACTCTTCTACGGTGTACTCACGCTGCACCCAGTTGTCCAAGGTATTGCGAACTTCTTCCAAAGGCTTGTAGACACCATCCCGGCGCCATACCTGCCCCAAGACTTCCTGCAGCTTGGCTCCCACTTCCTGGTGCAAGGGGATCGACATTCGGGGCCGTGAAACCGCGTCAGGCTTGAGGGCGGCTGCCGGTGCCGCTGGCTTGGGCAGTGTTCGCTGGAGCGATTTGCCAGCCCAATGTTCGGTAGTGATGCTGGACGGCAAGGCAGCCAATGCTTTTGCAGCTCTTGCAAGCAGTGCCCCGTGATTTTTGTGTGCCACAAGGAACATGCAGGATCCCGATGGGCCCGAGGGGTTGTACATGCCTTGCCAACTGGGTTGGATCACCAGAAACTCGTGTTCCTTGGCCCAGTCTGCCCGCTTCTGACTCAGCCGTTTCACCGACTCGATGTAGGGCTCATCGACCATCACATAGGCTTTAGTCGCTGGGTCAAACCACGCGGTGTAGTGGTCCTTGCCAGGGATGGCCTTGTCAAGGTCACTTTTGGGGTGTATCCGTTGACGCGCACTGCTTGGGCGCAGTTTGGTCGCATCGCAAAAGCTGAGTGTCCGCAGTGCCTTGCAGATCTTCGAGCGAGCAGCTCCCTGGGAACTGCTTGAATGGGTAAAGTGAAGATCGTCGGACCCAGCTGCCCAAAGATCGCCCAGAGCACTGCTATTGAGCATCTGAGTGCTGGAAAGCAAGTGGGCGAGGGGCTCTGACAGGTCTACCCACCACTCCTCTGTGCCTCCCAGGCCTGCGCCTGTGTCACGCCATGCTGCTGAGATGGTGACGCGGTATGTGGATACGGGGGCTTTCGCCATAGGTGCTGGGAGCCCCTGTGCGAAATACTTTTGAGCGTGAGAGAAGTTGCTGAAGCCCACACGCTGGGCCACCAAGTTCTGGGCTTGGTAAAGATGGAGGTTTTGCTCTTTGGCCACGGTTTTGGCCAAGCGCTTGATCCCCACAAAGGAAGTGGGGTGGATGGTGTCGGTGTTTTTTGACATGGTTGGTCTCGCGTACTGGCCCATGCGAAACGTCACCCGCCAACCGATCCAACATGGACCTGATGAGCTAAACCAGGTCGTACCGAAACCAACGACAGTGCCGATCAACGGCTTCCCAATGGCGGGTGGGATACGGCTGTCATCCGTACGTTCACATTGTTGCACAATTGCCGAACCTTCGCCTCCATTGATCCAGCGTGTATGGCCATGAGGCTTCAAGAGAATGACCCCACTTGAGACGATGAAACTTACTCCTTTCCCGTCCCAAACTGGAGCCCCCACCTGGCGTGCACGGATTGACCCGAGCTGGAAGCCACTGCTGACCCAAATCACCACCCTCAAGGATGCGCTTGACCATGCAACGCGTTGGCACGGAGCTGGGGGCAATGAAGTGTGGATCAACGAGGTGCTGGGCCATCACGGCATGAAGCTAGAGCACTTCGCTGAAGCGTTTCATGCTGAGGGGGCTCATCAACCCCACAAGTTCGTGGAAAAGCTGCTGGGGGCTGAATTTCGAATCAAGTACATGGCTGAGGGCGAGCGGATGATGGTCATTCCGCCATGGGCTGTTGTTGGATGGGTCCGAGAGCACGATTACCAGGACACGCCCAACAAATCAATGACCACTAAAAAATCTGTAGCCCGCGCAATGGCTGTTGACGAGAAAGCCAAAACGGCTGTTTGGAAAGACTTTCCGCTGTTCTTGGCCGAGGAGGGGAAAAATCGGACTCAGTTGCATCGACTCGCTGGCGTGCACAGACAATCGCCCGTTTTCGAGATGCCGTTCCCTGTCATCCATGGTTTTGTCGCGAGCCCCGTCCCGTTTTTCCCCTGGGCGGTGGCGATCCGCAGCAGCACTCACCCTGTGCAAATATTGCCTTTTCGACGGATCACGGAAGAGCTTGTGAAGAAACTGGGGATGCGCTGGAGTAATGATGCCTGCTGGACTGCTTTCTTCAAGCTCTTGCGCATGTCTGTGAATGATGAAGCTAAGAATTGGAGAGAACGGCACCCTCGATGGGGTATTGGCCTCTACCTGAGGTTGAAGCTGATTGCTGCCAGGTGAGCTGCAGCTGTCTGGTGGTGGCGCTGAGATCATGAGCAATGCACGTTTGCAGCGCATGGCGTGCGCTGCAAGTCAACCAAGCACTTGCGGCAGTGCTGCTTGAACGCGTCAAGCCGGACAGGGGGGTATGCCGTTTTGATGGAGGGGGCGTCGAGAGTTACCCCCCCATCCGGTTTGTTTGTGCTGATTCGCTCGGACACATTCAAGGCCATGAAAAACACTCTCTTCATCCGCATTCGCCGCTGCGCGCTGAAATCCATCAACCCTGCGTTGGTGGCAATGGTGCTTGGCTTCATCATGGTGTTGGTAGCCCAGTTGCTGGGAATGGAGACGGAGTATTCGCTGTCCCCATATAACGGCATCAGCTTCAAGTCCAGGCCTGTACCATCGCCGCATGTGAGCCCCTCCGGCCCAGTTCAGAGCCATCAGCAAAAGCCCCAACAATCGGATTAGAGCGTTGGTGTGTTCGGGCATCTGATAGCTCTAGGGGCCTGCTAAATTGCTACAGCACCTCAACTCTTGGATTCGCCCATGTTTTTGCTCTCTACTGCCGCCTCCAGTCTTAAAGAAGAACGGGAGCGCTGCGGCCTCTCGATAGCGCAAGCAGCGGCCCTTGCCGACACTACCTCGCAGATGTGGGAAGCCATCGAAGCTGGCTTGGTGAGCATGTCCGCGGAATTCGTTTTTCGTCTTCGCGACCTTGGTTTTGACGCTCAATACATTGGTAC
>ERZ650312.1424-NODE-1424-length-13515-cov-12.639896_pt1 | contig 13515 bp, 8 predicted proteins | sample MGYA00376248_ERZ650312 | MGnify/ENA primary metagenome ERZ650312 (study PRJEB26733, sample SAMN07839316) | wastewater metagenome | biome: urban; feature: wastewater treatment plant; material: waste water | place: USA: North Carolina | collected 2016-07-28 ... | reverse complement strand
AAGGATCTGAAAAAACAGAAACTTAAACTGAAAGAGGAGATATACGACATCCTCAAACAACATCCACACTAGACGCCTCGACGAATACCTGGATAAGCAACTTATCCTGCCAGCCCGGCCCGACGCCGGGCTTTTTGTTGGCCGCCCCAAGGCGCGGCAACGGCCACTTCCCTTGGCACCGGAAAACGAAGCGGGCCAATGGCCCGCTTGGTTATATTTCACTCACCCCATTATCACACCGGCGGATGGAAATGGCTGGCCTCGCGGGTGGCCATCTCCTCGTAGGTGGCCCACTTCTGCCACGCCACTTGTTGCGCCACCTGCATCAGCCGCTCGGCCTCCTGTGGATGGCTCTGGGCCAGCACCCGATAACGGGTCTCCTGCTGCCGATATTCGGCAAGGGGGATGGAGGGGCGCAGGCTGTCGAGGCTGAAGGGGTTCTGCCCGGCGCTGCGCAGTACCGGGTTGTAGCGCATCAGCGGCCAGTGGCCCGAATCGACCGCACGCTTCTGTTGGGCCAATCCCTGCTCCATGTCGATGCCGTGGGCGATGCAGTGGCTGTAGGCGATGATAAGCGACGGGCCCGGATAGGCTTCCGCTTCCCGCAAGGCCTGCAGCGCCTGCTGCGGGTTGGCACCAAAGGCGATGCGGGCAACATAGACGTTGCCGTAGGAGATGGCCTGCAACGCCACATCCTTCTTGGCCAGCGTCTTGCCTCCCGCCGCGAACTTGGCGACGGCACCGAGCGGGGTCGATTTCGACATCTGGCCGCCGGTGTTGGAGTAGACCTCGGTATCCATCACCAGCACGTTCACATCGCGGCCGGAGGCGAGCACATGATCGAGCCCCGCCGAGCCGATGTCATAGGCCCAGCCATCGCCGCCCACTATCCAGACCGAGCGGCGCACCAGCTGATCAATCAAGGAGAGCAGCTCGCGGGCCTTGCCGGATTTCACCTCTTCCAGCCGCTCCCGCACTTGCGCGACCCGGGTGCGCTGGGCGCGGATCTCCGACTCCAGCCGCTGCGGGGCGCTAATCAGGGTATCGACCAGCTCTGCGCCCAGCTCCCCCTTCATCGCTTCGAGGGCCGCCACCGCCTGACCGTGATGCTGATCGGCGGTGAGGCGAAAACCAAAGCCAAACTCGGCGTTGTCCTCGAACAGCGAGTTCGACCAGGCCGGCCCCTTCCCTTCGCCGTTCTTGGCCCACGGCGTGGTCGGCAGGTTGCCGCCGTAGATGGAGGAGCAACCGGTGGCGTTGGCCACCAGCATGCGATCACCAAACAGCTGGGTCAGCAACTTGAGATAGGGGGTCTCGCCACAGCCGGCGCAAGCACCGGAGAACTCGAACAGGGGTTCGAGGAACTGGGTGCCGCGCACCGTGGAGAAGTCCACCCGCTCGCGGGCAGGCCACGGCAGGCTCTCGAACCAGCGCAGCGCCTGCTTCTGACCAGCCAGATGGGGAGCCTTGTCCATCATGGCGATGGCGCGCTCGCCTTCATGGCTCTCATCCGCTCCTGCCCGCACCGGACAAGCCTGCACGCACTGGCCACAACCGGTGCAATCTTCCGGATAGAGCTGCAAGGTGTAGCGGCTGTCGGGGAAACCCTTGGCGGTGACGGGCACCGACTGCGCTGCCTCGGGGGCGGTCGCCAGCCAGTCCTGATGGTAGAACTTGGCCCGCAGCGCCGCGTGGGGGCAGACAAAGACGCAGTTGCCGCACTGGATGCAGATATCCGAATGCCAAATCGGGATCTCGCGGGCGATATCCCGCTTCTCGAAGCGGCTGGTGGCGGTGGGGTAAGTGCCGTCCACCGGCAGCATGGAGACCGGGATGCGATCGCCGCGCCCCGCCAGCATCTCGCCGGTGACACGCTGGACAAACTCGCTGCCGCCGGGAGCCAATGGCAGCGGATAGTCGCTGATCTGCTCCTCACCGGCGGGGATGGCCACCTGATGGAGATGAGCCAGAGTGTCGTCCACTGCCGCGAAGTTGCGCTCGACCACCTCGGGTCCCTTGCGGGCATAACTCTTCTCGATGCTCTCCTTGATCAGCGCAATCGCCTCATCCCGCGGCAAGATGCCAGCCAGCGCGAAGAAGCAGGTCTGCATGATGGTGTTGATGCGATTGCCCATGCCGTTGCGCTCGGCCACCCGATCCCCATCGATGCAGTAGAGCTGGATATTGAGGGCGCGGATGCGGGCGCGCAGCCGCTCGGGCAGCTCGGCCCAGACCCGGTCAGGCTCATAGGGAGCATTGAGCAGCAGGGTCGCCCCTTCGGCGGCGTGCTCCAGCAGATCGACCGATTCGGCAAAGCCCCACTGGTGGCAGCCGATAAAGCTCGCCTGCTCGATAAGCCAGGGGGCGTCGATGGGCTCGGGGCCAAAGCGCAGGTGGGAGACGGTGCGCGAGCCCGACTTCTTGGAGTCGTAGACGAAGTAGCCCTGAGCGTGGAACCCCTCCAGCTCGCCGATGATCTTGATGCTGTTCTTGTTGGCGCCCACGGTGCCGTCGGCACCGAGGCCGAAGAAGAGCGCCCGCACCCGGCTGGCGGGCTCCAGATCGCCGATGGGGTGCCAGGCCAGACTGAGGCCCGACACATCATCCACTATCCCCACGGTAAAGCGCGGGCGCGGCGCATCGGATGCCAGCTCCTCGAACACGGCAGCGCACATGGCGGGGGTGAACTCTTTGGAAGAGAGGCCATAGCGGCCGCCACTGAGCCACGGCAGCCGCTTGATAAGGCCGCGCTGCAAGCCGTCGATAAGGGCGCTCTGCACATCCAGCAGCAGCGGCTCGCCACCGGCGCCCGGCTCCTTGGTGCGATCCAGCACCGCCATGCGCCGCACGCTCTGCGGTAGCGCATCAAGCAGCGCCTGTACCGGGAAGGGGCGATAGAGGCGAATGACCAGCACCCCGGTCTTGCGATCCTGCCGGTTGAGCCAATCCACCGTCGTGCGGGCGGTGGCCGCCCCCGAGCCCATCAGCACGATGACATCGGTGGCATCGGGCGCGCCGTGATACTCCACCAGCCGGTAGTGGCGGCCGGTCAGCTCGCCGAGGCTCTCCATGCACTGCTGCACCCGCGCCGGTACCGCCTCGTAGAAGGGGTTGACGCTCTCGCGGGACTGGAAATAGGTGTCCGGGTTCTGGGCGGTGCCACGCATCACCGGATGATCCGGGTTGAGCGCCCGCGCACGGTGGGCGCGCACCCAGTCGTTGTCGATAAGGGCCCGGATCTCATCCCGATGCAGCGCGGTGATCTTGTTCACCTCGTGGGAGGTGCGAAAGCCGTCGAAGAAGTGGATAAAGGGCACCCGGCACTGCAAGGTGACGCTGTGGGCAACCAAGGCCAAGTCCTGCGCCTCCTGCACCGAGCCGGAGGCGAGCATGGCAAAGCCGGTGCTGCGCGCCGCCATCACGTCCTGATGGTCGCCAAAAATCGACAGCCCCTGCGCCGCCAAGGATCGGGCCGCCACATGGAACACCGCCGAGGTCAATTCGCCTGCGATCTTGTACATGTTGGGCAGCATCAGCATCAGCCCCTGACTGGCGGTGAAGGTGGTGGCGAGCGCCCCCGCCTGCAGGGCGCCGTGCACCGTGCCAGCCGCTCCCCCTTCGCTCTGCATCTCCACCACCGTGGGGATGTTGCCCCAGAGGTTGGTCTGCCCCTGTGCCGCCCAGGCGTCGGCCAGTTCGGCCATGGTCGAGCTCGGGGTGATGGGATAGATGGCACACACTTCGCTCAGCTGATACGCCACCCGGGCCGCGGCTTCGTTGCCGTCAACCATGATCAGTTCATGTTTCATTGGGACTCCTCCGGTTGGCGCAACTCGATGGCGTGGCAGGGACACTGGTCATGGCAGGCACCGCAGCCGGTGCAGAGTTCGGCATCCACCTGATACCCCAGACCCGGCCCCAGCTTGGCGATGGCCTGCTCGGGGCAGCTGCCATAGCAGCCGTCGCACTCGAAGCAGTTGCCGCAGGAGTAGCAGCGCGCCGCCTCGTAGCGGGCCGCCGTCTCGTCCAGTCCGCCGATGATCTCGCCAAAGTCGTCCCGCGCCGAGGGCGGTTTGACCGGCTGGCTGCTGGCCGGGGCATGGGTCTGGAACCAGAGCTGCAACTGCTCGGGCCCCACCAGCGGGTAGGAGAGCGGCTTGTGGTAGAGGCGACCGCGCAGCCAGGCATCCATATGGCGCGCCGCCTTCTTGCCGTGGCCGGTGGCGATGGTGACGGTGCGCTCGGAGGGCACCATGTCACCGCCGGCAAACAGACCCGGCACGTCCGTCATCAGGTTCTCGCCAACCTGCACCACCCCCTCCTTGTTGACCCGCACGCCGGGGATGCTCTCCAGCACGCTCAAGTCCACCTCCTGACCCAGCGCCAGAATGAGGGAGTCCGCTTCGAGGGTTTCAAACTGGCCGGTGGGCACCGGCTTGCCCTCAGCATCCAGCGCCATCACCTCCACTTCGATATTGGTACTGTCGAGCTGGCGGATGGTGCGCAACCAGTTGATCTTGATCCCCTCCTCCTCGGCCTCATCGGCTTCGAAGGTGTGGGCCGGCATATGATCCCGGTCGCGGCGGTAGATGATCATCGCCTCTTCCACCCCAAGGCGACGGGCGGTACGGGCCGCGTCCATGGCGGTGTTGCCGCCGCCGTAGATGGCCACCCGCCGTCCCAGTTTGGGGGGCGGCAAGCCCTGCTCTTCGGCCAGGCTCGCCTGCTCGAGGAAGCTCACCGCATCGAGGATCTTGCCCGCCTCCCGGGCCGGAATGTCGACCCGCTTGGCCAGATGGGCGCCGATGGCCATGAAGACGGCGTCAAAGCCCCCCTCATCGCGCTCGCGCAGCACATCCTCCACCTTGTGGTTGAGGGTGAGGGTGACGCCAGCGGCGACGATGCGGGCTACCTCCCGATCCAGCACGTGGCGGGGCAGACGGTAGGCGGGAATGCCGAAGCGCAGCATGCCGCCGGCGAGCGGCCCCGCCTCGCGGATCTCCACCTGATGGCCGAGCCGGTTGAGGTGCCAGGCGCAGGAGAGGCCGGAGGGACCGGCGCCAATTACCAGCACCTTCTTGCCGCTGGCGGGTGCGAGGGGCGCAGGCTGCCAGCCACGGGCCAGCGCCTCGTCGCCGAGGAAGCGCTCGATGGCGTGGATGGAGACGGCATCATCCACCTGGGCACGGTTGCAGGCCGTTTCGCAGGGGTGATAACAGACCCGCCCGTGGACTGCAGGCAGGGGATTTTCTTCGATGAGGAGTTGCCAGGCCGCTTCAAAGCGGCCCGCTTCGGCCAGGGCAAGCCAGGCCTGGATGTTCTCGCCAGCCGGGCAGGCATGGTTGCAAGGTGGCAGGGCCGGCCGCCAGACGGGTAGCCGAGTACGGACCGGGCCTGTTCCCGTTTTCTGGGAGAGATCCGGCTGTGGGGTCATATCCAGTTGTTTGCTCATACATTGCTTTCTTCTTTTTGTGTGACAGGCCCCATCCGAATGCGCTTGATACCGTTTTGCCTGGGCAGACGGTGGCCGGAGAGGGAAGAAGCGAAAGCGTCAGAAACTGGAAGCTGGCCCGATGATGGGCCGTTTTTTGTACGACATGGTGGATCAGGATCAATAAATGTTGCGCTTTATGGGTCGCCCCCTTCACAACCGGATCCCCGTCACACCCCGCAGCCATTCGGGCCTGTCGCCCGAGCCCCCTCGCCGCCCTCGACGTGGGCAGCAGGAGAAGATTGCCGCCCGGGACAGGAATCGTTATCTTCCCCTCTTCACAGGAATCGCCACAGCACAAGGACCAGGACATGCCGACCCTCGCCAGCATACATCTCTACCCCATCAAATCGACGGCAGGCATGCCGCTGGAGCGCGCCCGGGTGACCCAGGAGGGACTTGCCGGGGATCGCCGCTACATGGTGGTCAAACCGGATGGCACCTTTATCACCGCCCGCACCCATCCCCAGTTGCAGCAGGTGGTGGCCACCCCCGTCGAGGGGGGGCTGCAACTGCGCTATCCGGGTCTGCCCCCCCTTGCTCTCATGGAGGCGGCGTTCAGTCGCGCCCCTCAGCACACCGGTGTCTGGGGGGATCGCTTTACCGCCCTGCACACCGGGCCCGACGCCGATGAGTGGCTGAGCCGGGTGGCGAGGGAGCCGGTGCGCCTGCTCTGGCTCGGGGAGGCATCCGATCGTTTTCGGGAGAAGACCGGCACCCGGGTGAGCTTTGCGGACGGCTACCCCTTGCTGCTCATCAGCCAGGCTTCCCTTGAGGATCTCAACCTGAGATCCGATGCCTTGCACCAGATGAGCCAGTTTCGTACCAACCTGGTGGCGAGCGGCACCCGCCCCTTCGAAGAGGATGGCTGGAAGCGGATCCGCATCGGCGAGGTGGAGTTTCGGGTGGACAAGCCGTGCAGCCGCTGCATCATGACCACGGTGGAGGCAGGCACGGAGCGCTTCAATGCCCTGAAAGAGCCGCTGGCTACCCTCACCCGCTACCGCCGTGGCGAAGATGGTGAGGTCTATTTCGGCCAGAATCTGGTGGCCCTGAACGAGGGGTGGATTGAAGCGGGCAGCGAGATCGAGGTGCTGGAGCGGGCCCGGGCGCCGGTCTACCCCAACGCGGCCCCGAAAAAGCGGGAGCTGGTGTGCGTCGCCCGGGAACCCCTGGCCCGGGATCTGGAAACCTTCTGGTTCGAGGCCGCCGACGGCGAGCCCCTGCCCGACTACCTGCCTGGCCAGCACCTGCCCATCAGCCTCGATATCAAAAACACACGGGTTCAACGCCGCTACACCCTGAGCTCCACGCCGGAGCGGCCCGAGCGTTACAGCATCAGCGTCAAGAAGCTGGCCGATGGCCGCCTCTCCCCCTGGCTGCACCATGAGCTGAAAGTGGGCGATCACCTGCTGGCCGCCCCCCCGGCCGGCGAGTTTCACTTAGGGTCCGAGCGCAGGCTGCTGCTGCTCTCGGCGGGATCCGGTGTCACCCCCATGCTCTCCATTGCCCGCACTCTGGCACTACGGGGGGAGCTCGGTGACGTCCACTTCATGCACCTATGTCGCAGCGAGGCGGATATTCCTGCCGCCAGCGAGCTGCACGCCATGGCGCAGCAGGGAATGACCCTCACCCTGATCCTGAGCCAGCCTGACAAACACTGGCAGGGGCTCAGCGGCCGTCTGAATGACGATCACCTGGGCCGGATCCGGGATTTGCAGGAGCGGGAGGTGTTCATCTGCGGCCCCCACGGCTTCATGGCCGATGCAGCCAACCGGCTGACCGCCCTCGGCGTACCGGCCGGGCGCATCCGCCAGGAGAGCTTTGGCGGGGCCCTGCTCTCGGTGGCCCGCCCCCATCAGGCGGTGCAACTGCGTATCGGCGAGCGGGAGTTTGCGGGCAACAACCAGGGCACCGTGCTGGATCAGGCCAACAAGCAGGGGGTAGAGCTGCCCTGGAGCTGCCGTGCCGGCATCTGCGGCAGTTGCAAGCAGACCCTGGTCTCGGGCGAGGTGGATCACCCCGATGCCCCCGCCATCAGCGCCGCCGAGCGTGCCGAGGGCAAGATCCTCGCCTGCTGCGCCGTGCCCCTGACGGATCTGGTGATCAAATAGGGTGATCGGGGGGCAAAACCCCGTCCCCGGAATGCAAAACGGCTGCCCGAGGGCAGCCGTTTTCTTTAGATGACTGGCTATCAGCCACGCAGGGCGGCGATGCGCTGCTCGATGGGCGGGTGGCTCATGAACAGCTCGCTCATGGAGCGCTTGCCGTTGATGCCGAACGCCATCATGGAACCCTCCATCTGCGGCTCGGCACCGCGGGCGAGACGCTGGAGCGCGGCAATCATCTTGTCGCGGCCGGCCAGCTTGGCGGCACCGGCGTCGGCACGGAACTCGCGCTGACGGCTGAACCACATGACGATGATGGAGGCGAGCACGCCGAACACCATCTCCAGCACGAACACGGTGATCATGTAGGCGAAACCGCCGGTGCTGCTGCTCTCTTCCTCGTTGTTGGAGCTGAAGAAGTTGCTGATGACGCCGGCCACGATGCGGGCGAAGAACATCACGAAGGTGTTCACCACCCCCTGGATCAGGGTCAGGGTCACCATGTCGCCGTTGGCCACGTGGCTCACCTCGTGGGCCAGCACGGCTTCCGCCTCGTCGCGGCTCATGCTGTAGAGCAGACCGGAGGAGACGGCGACGAGGGAGTCGTCACGGCGGGCGCCGGTGGCAAAGGCGTTCATCTCGGGGGAGTCGTAGATCCCCACTTCCGGCATCTTGATGCCAGCCTCACGGGCCTGACGGGCAACAGTGCTCACCAGCCAGTGCTCGGTCTCGTTGCGGGGCTGCTCGATGACCTGGACGCCATAGCTGCGCTTGGCCATCCACTTGGACATCAGCAAGGAGATAAAGGAACCCCCAAAACCGAACACGGCGCAGAACACCAACAGACCGGAAATGCTGGACTTGTTGATCCCCAGAACCGAGAACAGGATATTGAGTACCACCCCCAGCACCAGCATGACGGCCAGGTTGGTCACCAGGAATAGCATAATTCGCTTCATATTGACTCCTTGTGAGATATGGATGCATGGTTCGGGGCGCCCCAGGGGCGACCGATGCCACACTTGCCCCAGATAATAGACAGACTCGATGAATGTTTGCTGAATGTCTGGCCTCAGAGCAAGGGCGACACATCGAGACAGTGGTGCAAATCCACCTCATTCACCGCGTCCACGAAGGGGAGCTCCCCCAGAAATGGGGCCGGCAACATGGCTTTCAAGGTGTCCAGGTTCTCCTCGTAGCGGCTCATGTGCGGATCCACCCGGTTGATGACCCAGCCCGCCAGGGTCAACCCCTGCTGGCGAATGGCGCTGACGGTGAGCAGGGCATGGTTGAGGCAGCCCAGCCTGGCCCCCACCACCAGGATCACCGGCAGCCGCTCCTGGGCGACCCACTCCGAGAGCAGACGCTGATGATCCAGCGGCAGGAACCAGCCCCCCGCCCCTTCGACAATGACGAGATCGGCCCCAGCTCCCTCAATCTCCCGCAAGCCGGCGGACAGCCCCTCGAAGGGGATGCTCGCCCCCCGCTCACGGGCGGCGATATGGGGGGCGATGGGCGGCTCGAAGGCATAGGGATTGACCTGCTCGTAGGGCAGCGCAACCGTGGCCGCCTGCTGCAACAGCAAGGCATCCAGATTGCGAAGCCCCTCCGGGGTGCGGGTGCAGCCCGCCGACACCGGTTTGTACCCGGCGCAGCGAATGCCTCTGGCGGCAAGCGCCAGCAACAGGGTGCGGGCCACCAGGGTCTTGCCCACGTCGGTGTCCGTGCCCGTGATGAAATAGGATGTCCCCATGATGATTCCTCGATGCAGTGCAGGGGCGCAGAGGCGCCCCGATATCCATGGTGAAAGGCAGGCGCGCGTCCTGCCGCTGAAGGGGTGGGTGCGCCGGGTCTTTTTGTGTCAGCGCCGCACCAGGCGCCCGAGGCAGACCTCGTAGCTGGCGGCCAGCAGGCCGTCCGGTTGACGGTGGCGCTCGTAGGCCTCCCCCAGTCGCACCAGGCGCTGGCGATGACCCAGGCCCGCAGACCGCTCGTCGTTGACCTGGCTCGCGCCTATCCCCTTGAGGTCGCGCAGCAGTCCGCTGAGCGCCGGGTAGGCGAGGGACCAGGTCAGCGGGCAGAGTGCCGGGGCCTCGAAGCCCCCGTCACGGGCCGCCTGCTGCAACTGGGGCAACGTCAGGAAGCGATTGACATGGTCACGACCATCCACGGCCCGCCAGGCCTCCCGCAGTTGCCACAGTGACCCCGAAAGCAGGGTCGAGAAGAAGACCTGGCCACCGGGTTTGAGCACCCGGTTGAGCTCGGCAAAGGCCTGGGCCGGCCGCTCGCACCACTGCAGGGCCAGGCTGGAGAAGACCCAGTCCAGGCTCTGGTCGGCAAAGGGCAGCCCCTCCGCATCGCCGCACACCAGGCGGGCTCCGCTGCCGCGAAGGGCCGCCTGGGCCAGCATGCCGGGTGCGAGATCCAGCCCGGTCAGCGTCTCGCAGCGCGGCGCCAGGGCAGGCAGGAAGAAACCGGTACCGCAACCCAGATCCAGCCCGGCCCCTGAGCGCACCTCTTTCACGCCCCCCTCGTCCATGCGCGCCAGCAGCGACTGCCCCACCTCCTGCTGGAAGCGGGCGTGGGCGTCGTAGTGGCGGGCCGCCGCCCCGAAGCGGCGGGCGAGCTGCGCCTTGTCCACCGACTGGAAACGCTCATGCACCATGGGCGCCCCCTCTCTCGTCGGTGGATGGGCGGGGTCCCAGGGCCTCGAGCAGGCGATCCACGTCATCTTCGCCATGGGCGGCGCACAGGGTGATGCGAAGGCGCGCCGTGCCGACCGGCACCGTGGGCGGGCGGATGGCGCCGGCCCAGACACCGCACTCCCGCAGCCGCTCGGCCAGTTGCAGGGCAGCGACGCTCTCCCCCACCAGCAGCGGCTGGATGGGGGTATCGCTTGCCCCAAGCCGCCAGCCGAGCGCCTGCGCCCCCTGCCGGAACCGGGCGACAAGGCGAGCCAGGTGGGCACGGGCCTCGTTGGCTACGCGTACCAGCTCGATGCTCTGGCGCACGGCGCACGCCTGGGCGGGGGGCATATGGGTGCTGTAGACATAGTGGCGGGCAAAATTGACCAGGTACTCCACCAGCTCGCGACTGCCACCCACAAAGGCGCCGGCCACCCCGAGCGCCTTGCCGAAGGTCCCCATCTGGATGTGCACGCTGGCCGGGTTCACCCCCTGGGCCGCCAGGGTGCCGCGCCCCTCGGCACCCAGCACGCCGAGGCCGTGGGCATCGTCAATCATCAGCCAGTTGCCGCTTCGGGATGCGAGTGTGGCCAGCTCAGCCCAGGGGGCCTGATCCCCGTCCATGCTGAAGACCCCTTCCGAGACGATCAGGCCCCGGTTTGGCTCAAGCAGCCGCTCAAGGGCCGCCATGTCGTTGTGGCCGAAGCGCTTCATCTTGCAGGGGAGCTGGCTCCCCATCTCCTGCAGGGAGGCGTGGTTGAGCCTGTCCTGCCACAGCAGGTGATCCTTGCCGAGCAGGGCCTTGAGCACCGCCTGATTGGCGGAGAAGCCACAGTTGAACAGCAGCACCGCCTCCACGCCGAGCCAGTCGGCAAGCGTCTCTTCCAGCTGCTGGTGAGCGCGGCTGTAACCCGTCACCAGGGGCGAGGCGCCTGCCCCTGCGCCATATTGCGCCACCCCCGCCGTGAAGGCGGCCTTGATGGCGGGGTGACCCGCAAGGCCCAGGTAGTCGTTGCCAGAGACGTTGAGGTAATCGCGCCCCCCGACCCGGATCCGCCCACCGCTCGCCACATCCACCGGGGTGCGTCGGCGCAGCAGGGTGGCCTGTTCACGCTCGGCCAGCGCCTCCCCCAGGGCAAAGGGGCCGGTAACAACGGGCGTCATCATGGACGGAGGACATCTGCGCGGGAACGGGTGGCATCGTAGAAGAGTTCGCTCGGCTCGCTCTGGCGGTTCACCTCGGCCAGCAGCTCCTCCTCTTGAACCTGATCCGGCTTCTGGGCCCGCTGGGCGGGGCGAATGCCGAGGCGCTTGAAGAGCTGCATGTCGCTGTTCTCGTCCGGATTGGGGGTGGTCAGCAGCTTGCAGCCGTAGAAGATGGAGTTGGCCCCGGCCATAAAGCACATGGCCTGCATCTGCTCGTTCATCTTCTCCCGCCCGGCGGAGAGGCGCACGTGGGAGGCCGGCATCATGATGCGCGCCACGGCGATGGTGCGGATAAATTCGAACGGGTCCAGGTTCTCCTGGTTCTCCAGGGGCGTCCCCTTCACCTTGACCAGCATGTTGATGGGCACGCTCTCCGGGTGGCGCGGCAGATTGGCCAGCGCCATCAAGAGGCCCGCACGGTCTTTCGCCTGCTCCCCCATGCCGACGATGCCGCCGGAGCAGACCTTCATGCCGGCGCCGCGCACATGCTCCAGGGTGTCGAGCCTGTCCTGATAGGTGCGGGTGGTGATGATGTCGCCGTAGAACTCCGGCGAGGTGTCGAGGTTGTGGTTGTAGTAATCGAGCCCCGCCGCCCCGAGACGCGCCGCCTGATCGGCGGTCAGCATCCCGAGCGTCATGCAGGTCTCCATACCGAGCCCGCGCACCTCTTCAATCATGCGCAGGATATAGGGCATGTCCTTCTCTTTCGGGTTGCGCCAGGCCGCCCCCATGCAGAAGCGGGACGAGCCGTTGGCCTTGGCCTCCCGGGCCCGCTCCAGCACTTTTTCCACCTCCATCAGCCGCTCGGTCTCGAGCCCGGTGTGGTAGCGAGCGCTCTGGGGACAATATTTGCAATCTTCCGGGCAGGCCCCGGTCTTGATGGAGAGCAGGGTGCTTACCTGCACCTCGTTCGGGTCGAAATGGGCGCGGTGCACCGTCTGGGCCTGGAACAGCAGATCGTTGAATGGCAGGGCAAAGAGATCCTGAACCTCGGACAGGGTCCAGTCGTGACGAAGGGCGTGGGCACCCGCGGTGAGAGCATTCATACATGGCTTCCGGTTGTTATTGGTGGGATCCTGCGCCGCGCTCAAGAGAGCGTTCGCCGCAAGACCCGCCAGCTGGACAGCGCGACGCCAGGGCGTGCGCGAAGCCAAGTGGCTGAAATTGTTGGCTAGTGTAGAGAGCACGCGTAGACTGTCAACACCGACCAGATCAAATCAATTGACAACAGAACACAAAATGACCAATCAAGAATTCGACCTGCACCACGTCTGGCACCCCTATACCTCCCTCACCCATCCCCTGCCCTGCTATGAAGTGGCCAGCGCCAAAGGGGTGACCCTCACCCTGACGGACGGGCGCGAGCTGGTGGATGGCATGAGCTCCTGGTGGGCCTGCGTTCACGGCTATCAGGTGCCGGAACTGGACGCGGCCGCCACCGCCCAGCTCGGCAAGATGTCCCACGTGATGTTTGGCGGCCTGACCCATGCCCCGGCGGTCGAGCTCTGCCGCAAACTGGTGGAGATCACCCCGAAGGGGCTGGATCGGGTCTTTCTGGCGGATTCCGGCTCGGTGGCGGTGGAGGTGGCCCTCAAGATGGCCCAGCAGTACTGGCATGCCAAAGGGACGCCCCGCGCCAAATTCGTTGCCCTTCGGGGCGGCTATCACGGCGACACCTTCGGCGCCATGAGCGTGTGCGACCCGGATGGCGGCATGCACGAGCTCTACCAGGGCTTCCTGCCCGAACACCATTTCGTCGAAGCGCCAAGCTGCCGCTTCCACGCCCAGTGGGACGAGCAGAGCGTGGTGGAGCTGGCCACCCTGGTGGCGGATCATCACGAGGAAATTGCCGCCATCGTGCTCGAACCCATCGTCCAGGGGGCGGGCGGCATGCGCTTCTATCACCCCCGCTACCTGCAGTGGGTGCGCGCCCTGTGCGACGAGTTCGGCGTGCTGCTGATTGCCGACGAAATCGCCACCGGCTTTGGCCGCACCGGCCAGCTGTTTGCCTGTGACTGGGCCGGCA
>ERZ650312.1420-NODE-1420-length-13530-cov-4.267087_pt1 | contig 13530 bp, 21 predicted proteins | sample MGYA00376248_ERZ650312 | MGnify/ENA primary metagenome ERZ650312 (study PRJEB26733, sample SAMN07839316) | wastewater metagenome | biome: urban; feature: wastewater treatment plant; material: waste water | place: USA: North Carolina | collected 2016-07-28 ... | reverse complement strand
TCTTTTGAAGCAAGAGAGTTTATGGCGCCTCTCGCCAGGAGCATCACTATAAGGATGGGTGGCAAAGCCTACAAGACAACACTTCGTGCCAAATCAATCAAATTAATCAAGGAGTAACCATGGATATCTTCCGCACTACAACCAAACACCTGCGTTTCAGTCTGCAAAAACGTCTTCTCGATGAGATGACAGAGGCTCTCCCACCGCTTGAGAGATGCATAGTCGGCAACATCATGATGCTGCGTAACGACATGGCTCAGCGTGAATTGAATGAGTACATCCGTGAGCAGACCTCTGTTCGCGGTGAAGAACATTCTTTCATGTTCCGTGAGATGTATGGCGAAGAAAACCTGACCACTGAGTGGAAGACCTCTGAGCTTCTCAATGAAGCGGCCAATTGGATGATCGATAATGACATTCACGGCTCCTTCCACATCGAAGCTATCGTGTGGGCGTACCGTCAAGATTATCTTGGCCTTCCGTTGATCAAAGGGTTCACCGTCCGCGGTGACGGTGTCATGAAAAACGTTGTTCACTCTTTCGGAGCACTGAAATGACTAAGCAAGAGATCTTCCACCGTCAGCTGATCAACTCGTTTGTTAAGCACGTGGCGACGACGCCGACGGAAGAGTTCCTGGTACGTTCCGAGCTGATTCGCCGTACGCGTGAATTCCTTACGGGGATGATGGCGTGGGATTTGTTATACAACGTGCTCGGCGGGGCGGGCGGCGGGGTGATACAAGTGGTGCGCAATTTGCAGAATCCGCGCAAATACAGCAACCGCATTGCGGTGGAGCTGGGCTTGAGCATGTTTGTGTCGGCATTTGCCGGGCTGCTCACTTATTTGCTGGTGGCCAGCAGCGACGCGGTGAGTGTAAACGGTTTGTTTATGCTGTTTCTGAGCTGCTGCGCCGGCGTGCTCGGCTACGAGGCCATTAAGCTTTATACCGATGATTTTAAAAAAACCGTGAAAGGCAAAACCGATGCTTAAAATCACGCTGATTGCTGCAGGCGTGGCCGCCGCTCTTTCAGGCAGCCTGGCTTGGTGGGCAGCCGATGCCCGCTGGCAGCAGAAATGGGATGCGGCCGAGCAAGGCCGTTTGAAAACCGAAATCCAAACGGTTACCAAAACCGTGTATATCGAGCGTGAAGCGGCCAAGCAAACCGCCGCCGCCGATGCCAAAGGCCAAAAGGAATTGCAAGATGCCAAAATTGAAATCCAATCTCTGCGCACTCAGCTTGCTGCCGGCACTCTGCGCCTGCGCCAGCAATCCGCCTGCACCGACACCGCAAACGGTGCAGCTCGCACCGATACCGGCATGGATACAGAGCGGCCGGCCGAGCAAACAGCAGGTGCGGCAGGAGCTGAACAGCATATTCTCAACCTCGGTGAGCACGCCCTAAGCGCCATCGCCCAGCGCGATGCCTGCGTGGATATCCTCAAATCCGACCGCGCGATTTTAAGTAGGCAATGACAGGGTGCCAAATCAACTTAACGAGACAGCGCTATGCATCCGACTGACATTTACTTGATTGAGCGCGGCAAACCGCCAGAGCAGGCCACAGAGCAGGCCGAGCAGCCGAAGCACGGCCTATCTGCCTATGAGTTAGCCGTGCAAGCAGGATTTGCCGGCACACTGGAAGCTTGGCTGTTGTCGCTGAAAGGCGCACCAGGCGCAGATGGGCAGAGGGGGGAGCAGGGTTTGCCGGGGCGCGATGGTACGAACGGTGAAAATGGGGAACCAGGCAGAGATGGCAAAGACGGAAAAGACGGTTCAGACGGCCTCTCGGCTTACACCTTGGCGCAGCAGAGTGGCTATGTGGGCACAATGCAGGAATGGCTGTTGTCACTTAAAGGTGATGCGGCCGACCCATCTGAAATAGCAGCCATCACACAACAGCTGCAAGGCCTGCCGCACTATAAAGAATTTCAAGCGGCCTATGTGCCGCGCAGCGGATTTGTCGGCAACTTTGCCAACAGCAGTTTGGTTACCATTAATTTTGAGCGGCCGTTTTCAGAAACACCGATGGTTAAAGCGGTGCTGCATATTAAAGACACTGCGCCGCGTATTATCTACACACAAAATCAGACAAACACCGGATTTCAGATTGCCACCAACTATGCAGCATCACTTATCGGCGTGTGGTACGAGGCATCCGTTTTAAACACAAACAAATCAGCATAATCAACCCAGTAGCCGCGCGTTCCGGCTGCGATAACAAGCAAAAGGAACGAGCATGGCTATTATCGTACTCACCGCCGGCCACGGCGGCAAAGACCCCGGCGCCGTTAACGGCAGCACCACCGAAGCGGAGCGCATGACCACTTTGCGCAATGCAACCAAGCAGGCGCTGCAAGACTTGGGCCACACCGTGATCACCGATGGCTACGGCCGCGAAAACCTCACCTTGGCCGAAGCCGTTAAACTCATCCCCAAAGGCGCGGTGGCCATAGAGCTGCACACCAATGCTGCGGCCACACCCAAAGCCGGCGGCGTGGAAGTGATCAGCAATGCCAAACATATGCGCCTGAGCCAAGACATTGCCGCCGAAATCGCCGCCGCGCTGGAAATCCCCACCCGCCGCGCCAATGGCTGGTACGATTATCAAAAAACAGGCCGCACCCTGGGCTATTGCCGCGCCGGCGGCATTATTGTGGAAGCTTTCTTTATCAGCAACCCCGAAGAGCTGGCCAAATTCAACGCCCGCTATTGGGCGGTGGCGCGGGGGATTGCGGCGGCGGTTGACCGGTATTTTAAATAGGCGCGGAATATAAACAGGCCGTCTGAAAACTGAATTAACAGAACGTGTAAATCTGTTAATTCAGTTTTCAGACGGCCTTTAAATCATCAAAAACGGGGAGCAAATGCCTTTGCAGCCTGCTTACTTTGCTGGGCTCGGGTGAACACCAATTCAGCAGCTCTCATCCGCTCATCAGTAGTTGATACTTTATCGCACAATACGACAGCCATAATGGCTACTGCTGAAAAACCGATACCACCCTCATATTGGAAACAGTGCCATTGCACAATCCACGACTGAGCTTTCAAAACCGTTTCAATCCGCTCCTGATTCCATTCTTCGCCGAGCCATTCTATTAACGCAGGTAACGTTACATATTTTTCTTTCAGCCCATTTTTTAGTTGTTTGATAAAAACCTGTGAAAACGAATAGCAGCCGATTTTATAAACGTGCAAGATAGGTTTGTTCACTTCACCCAATCCCGCATAAACGTAAGCAGCACCTCGCGCTTGCTGCGCGGCAATTTATCAAACAGCGCCAAGAATTCGCGTTGCTCTTCTGAGTAGATTTCATATTTAGGCAGTGGCTCGGCGGTGTTTATGCGCACCGGTTGATAGACAACTTCCATCTCGCCCTTGCCCGTAGCCAGCCATTCAAAACTGACATCCAGCACCTGCGCTACCCGCGACATATTTTCAGTAGCGGGATCAGAGGAGCCGCGTTCCCATGCGGATACGCTGGTTTGCCGAACACCAATCTCCTCGGCAAGCCATTCCTGACTCTTTTTTCTGGCCTTTCTGGCCAATTTAATTCTGTTTCCAATCATATGCTTATTTTACCAATATCGGTTATATTTTAAATAACGCAAATCAACTCTTGAAATAATAAGAGCCTATAACTATAATTCTTATCAACTCTAGTTATATTGGTGTTGAAATGAATCTAATCAAACAAAACCGCGAACGTAAGCAACTCTCGCAGGCAGAGCTGGCGGAGAAAGTCGGCTGCACCCAAACCTATATCAGCTATTTGGAACGCAGCCAAAAAGCGGCTTCGCCGACGGTTGCTAAAAAAATCGCTGATGTGCTCGATATCGATGTTTTGAAAATCCTTTATCCAGAGGCAACCGATTAACCCCGCACCGCCTTACGGCGGCACGAGGAATACTGCAGGTTGGCGCTTTCAGTATCTCCTTTGTGCAATGCGGCTGCAAATGACAAAACACAAAGGTGTCACAAATGAAACTCACGCAAGACGTCTATGAAGAAACCCGTAAGGCGGCAATAGCCTACGGTGTGCCGGAGCTGGCCTTGAAAATGGGCATCGGCAACCCGGGCGTGCTCTACAACAAACTCAACCACGGCGATAGCTGCAGCCACCACAAGCTCACGCTCGCCGATCTGATTCAAATCATCACCATCACCGGCAACACCGCGCCTTTGCATGCGCTCTGCGCCGTGTTTGAACACAGCGCCTATGAGCTGCCCAAAGTTTCCGCATCGGATGACGCCCTGCTGGATATGGTGAACAACGTGCATATCCGTGGCGGCATGGCGCACGGCAGCATGGCCGAAGCGCTGGCAGACGGCCGCGTGAGCGAGGCCGAATTCGCCCAGTTTGCCCACGATTGCCGCCATTGGCTGGCCGGCATTATCGGCCTGAAACACCGCTTCAAAACGCTGGTGGTGGTGTGCCGTGACCGCAACCCCTGATTTCCTGCAGCGCATCGGCATCAACGAGCAGCAAGACAACTTGGGCGCAGGCCGTCTGAAAGCCGATGCCAACCTGCTGGCGCAGCTTTTCGGTGACGATTTTATCCATACCGTGAACAATCATCCGCCCCAAGAACAACACACGGAAAACGAAAAATGAACACCCAAACCGCCACCGTAGCGCAAGGCGCCCACATGATTTTGGCCACCGAAACCGCGCTGCACGGGCTGAAATTCAGCCGCGACCGCTTCGACAACCTTTGCTTGAAATTCGACCGCCGCGAAGTGCCGATATTGGGCAAAACCACCAAGCTGGAAGCTGCAGACGGCCTCAAGCTGCAAATCACCATCCACCGCGTGCAGATAAAAAGAAATCTTTATATCAGATTCAGCCTGCGCGCCAACCAAGCCGCCACCCTAACCACGGAGAGAACAAAATGAACCACTACCTGACTGACATCGAGCAGGCAAAACTGCTCGCCACCATCAAGCAATATGCCGATGAAAAAGCCCAGCGCGATTACCACATCTGCTCGGCGCTGATTCACAGCGGCATGCGCATCGGCGAATTTTTGCTGATTACCGTTGGCGATACGCTGGCCGCGCTGGATAGCGGTTATATCTATATCCCCGCCGATAACCGCAAAGGCGGCAAGCGCGACCATAGCGTCTATCTCACCAAAGGCCTGCGCCTGGACCTTATCCAGCTGCTTGAGCTGCGCGGCAGCTACGAGCCCGAGCATTACCTGATAGCCGGGCGCATCGACCAAGAGCCGATGAGCGCGCGCAATATGCAGCTGCGCGTGAAAGATTGGGCAGCGCAGGCAGGCTTAGGCCATCTCAAGGTAACGCCGCATTTTTTCCGCCACACCCACGCCATGAACATCATCCGCAACAGCACCGCCCGCGAGCCGCTGCGGATTGTGAAAGCCGCGCTCGGCCACCGCAACATCAACACCACCGCGATCTACACCGAAGCCAGCCGCGAAGAAGTGGCCGCCGCGCTCGATGAAATCGACACCGCCCCGCGTGGCCGCATCACCAAGGCGCAACTGCGCCGCGCCCACCAAGTCCGCATTACCCACTAGGAGAAAACCAAAAAATGAAAACCCTGCTCACCCGCGCCGCTTTATTGTTTGCCCTGGCCATGCTGCTGCCCGCCGTTTGGCACGGCATCAAACCTGCACAGCATCAGCAATTGGCCGTGATTCAACCGCTGCCGCTGCCCACTGATAGCGATGCCAATCCGTGGCACAGCATGAGCGATGCCGAGCTGGTGCGCGGCGACGCCGAAGCCTATTGAGAGGGGAGCCGCCGTGAAATACCTGCTCGCCATCATCCTCACCACCTTGTCCGCCTGGCTGCTGGCCGCTTTTGTTGCCGCCGCGATGGATTGGTGCGGCATCGACCACAAAGGAGAATAAAAATGCAACAACGCATCATCGAACTAGCCACCCAATCGCCCTGCAGCATCGCCTATCTCGCCGACGTTTTGCAGCAGCCTGCCGCCGACATCGAAACCGAGCTGAAAAAGCTGGTACGCCAAGGCCGTCTGAACGTGAAAACCGTGGTGCTCTACCGCGCCGAGCCGACAATCGGCAAGGCCGAACGGGCACTTGAACAACGCATCCGCCGCCGTATCGACCGCATGATGCAACAAAGAGGAATCGCCGCATGAACACCCTGACCGCCATCACCGCCCAAATCAGCACGCAGGCCAATCTGAGCCAGAGCAATTTAAACCGCCAATTGGCCAAAGCCTATGCCGCCGCCGAATGGATGGCCGACATCAGCGAGCTGGCGCAAGCCGCCGAGCGCCGATGCCTGCCCAAGCTCGCCGATACGCCCATGCTGCAGGTATCCGCCAGCGGCGGCCTCATCCTTGATGATGTCGAACACCTCATCAAGCCGATGCTGCAAAAACGGAAATTAAGCAGCAGCCGCGCCATCACCGCCGACGGCAGACAAGCCATCCGCATCACCGAAGACGGCGCGGCCTACCACACTTATCAAACCATGTTGGATGTTGTGCTGAGCTACAACGCCGTCTGAGCGGGCAAGAGGAGAAAAGACCATGTACGACATCGCCAAACTTTACCCCCATGCTTCAGACGGCCTCGTTTACCGTGCCTTCGACCACGCCGTGATTGCGGCAATGGGCATGGTGGCGGCAATCCCCTTGTGGCAGTGCGACGGCATCCTCAAAGACTTGCCCGACCAATCGCCGGTGCCGTGGATGGAGTTGTGGGCGGTGCTCGATATCGAGCCGGCGCGCCAAGCCATGTTTGACCGCGATTTGGCCGTGCCCGACATCATCCGCGCCCTTGGTTTGGCCGACACCGTGCTCGGTGTGGCCGACCTGCCCGAATACCGCGCCACCGTGTTTATCCACCCCGAAAGCGGCCTGCGCCTGGCCATCGCCAGCGACTATATCCATAAAACCGACAAGGCCAACCAATGAGCAATGCAAACCCGGCGATGACGCAATGGATTAACCAATTAAAAAGCGACATCGACATCCACCAAGTGGCCGAGCGCCTCGGCCTGCAGCGCGACGGCAGCAAGGGCAACTACCGCGCCCCCGGCCGCGAAGACAAGCACCACAGCTTAAGCCTGCACAAACAAGGCCAATACGGCCAAGGCTGGAAAGACCACGCCACCGGCAGCGGCGGCACAACCATCGATTTGGTGCTTTATGCCGAAGCGGCCGAAGACTTTATGAGCGCCGCGCGCTTGCTCGGGGGTTGGTTCGGCCTGCCCGCGCCGATTACCGGGCAGGGTAAACCGCGCCAGCTCACCAAAATCGAATACATCGCCCAGAAATGCCGTGGCAACACCGAGCCTGCGCTGGATTATCTGGTTTCGCGCGGCATCAGCCCCGCCGTGGTGCAGGCCGCCATCAAGCGGCGCACCATCGGCTTTAACGATTGGACATCGCCCAAGCTCGAATCCGGCCAGCCCGGCTACGGCGGCGCGGCGGCGGCCTTTATGGTTTACAACGCCAACGGCGAATGCGTGGCCGTGGATTTGCGCTATATCGATGCCGATGCCAACGGCGGCGTGAAAACCCAATGCCAAGGCGAAAAAGACGGCTTTTATTGGACATCGTGCCCGCGCCGCCTCGCTGCCGCCCGTGCCGTATATATCGTGGAATCGCCGATTAACGCGCTCTCAATTGAAACCGCGATGGCACACTACCCAGGCTTTGCCTGCCTCGCCATACGCGGCGTGGCCAATGTCGGCACCATCGATTGGGCGTTTTTGCGCGGCAAAAAAGCCATTATCGCGCTCGACCACACCGATAAGGTTAATGACAAAACCGGCCAGCGCCCAGGCATGGCCGCAGCCTACCAGCTCTACGATGCACTCACCGCCGCCGATATTTCCGCGCGGATGGTGGACATGCTCGATTGGCAAGAGGGCGAAGACATCAACGACGTGCTGCAAATCGGCACCGACGAGCTGCAAGGCCGTCTGAAAAAAACCGACCAATGGCTGATTTCAGGCATGCCCAGCACCCACGCCGGAGAGGCAGACAAAGCCCGCGGCCGCCGCCGCGTGTTTCTGCCCGGGCAAGACTGGAGCGTGTATTGGCGCTACCGCGTGATGGACGACTTTATGCAATACGTAGACGAGTTCAAAGACCACCAATCAGACGATGAAGACGAGCCGCCCACACGCAGCGAAACGCTGGGCGACCTCTGCAGCTTTCGCCTCGCCGCCTTGAGCCGCCTCAGTATCCAGAGTCATTTATCCACCATCAACGGCACACGCGACAGCCAGCCCGAAACCGTCTACGGCATATCTGCGCAAACCCCGCGCGGCGGCAACAAGCTGCAACGTGAAGTAATCAACGGCGACAAAATTTATAACCTTGATTGGTGGAAATCCAAATTCGGCATGATTTGGAAGCCCGCCCAATTCACACGGATGTTAACGATTATGGAACGCAGCACCGAGCTGGCCGCGAAAGACGTGGTGAACTTTGTCGGCCTTGCCTGGCGCGACGGCAAATTGGCCGCGCTTGAAGGGCAAGACTGCTTTTTTATCGAGCCGCAAAAGCAATGCCTTTACTACAACATGAGCTTTCCGCGCGGCACTAAAATGCAGGCGCAACAAGTGGTGCAGGCCTATCAATCTACGTTTAAACAAAACGCCGCCTGCATCGCCATGGTATGGGCGCTCGGCTGCCACCTTAAGGCCGTGCTCGGCTTCTACCCGCATTTTCAAATGCAGGCCGAAAAAGGCTCGGGCAAATCCAAGCTGCTCGAAAGCCTGCAAAGCTCGCTGGCCTTCCAAGTGCTCTCCGGCCAAATGCTCAAAACCGACCACCGCCGCCGCGCCTCGGTTTCCTACACCTCGCACCCCGTGGGCTGGGATGAATACAGCAAGCTGCCCAAAGGCGTGCTCACCGATATCGACGGCCTGTTGCAATCCACCTACCGCTTTGAGTTCACGCGCGTGGGCGCCGCGCTCACGCCCTATCTGATGTGCTCGCCCGTGCTGCTGGCCGGTGAAGAAGTGGACGTGGCCAGCCTGCAATCGAAAATCTGCCGCAGCACTTTAGCCGTGAAAAAACAGGGCGACATCATCGCCCACGACCTGCCGCAATTCCCAGTGTGGCAATGGCTGCAATACCTCAGCCGTGTAGAGCCCGCCCGCATCCGCGACCTGCACAGCCAATACCTCAAATGGTGCCAAAGCAAAAGCCGCAGCGGCGAGGGCGACGCCACCGCCAAGCGCATGATGGAAAACTATGCCGCCATCGCCACCGCCTGGGCATTTCTGGCCGACTTCGCCGGCTTCCCCGTGGAGCAGGGCGCATTTTTAGAAGACCTGATGGTGGAAATGAACCAACACCTCAGCGATACCGACGGCACCCGCCTGCCGTGGGTGTGGATTATGGAGATTTTCTTAAGCGAGCTGGAAGCCAAGCGCTTCGAGCACCCGTTCTGCTGGGATCGCATCGATGGCCAATGGGCGCTGCTCACCCGCCCCAACTACATCATGGATCACATCAGCAGCAGCAACCACCTGCGCGACAAGTTCAACGCCCCGCCCATCAAAACCGGCCGCATTTTCAAACAGCAATTGATGGCCAGCGGCGTGGTGATGGCCGGCCACGAAGACATCGAACGCGTGATTCAAGGCAGGCGCACCGCCCACTTAACCGCCATCTCGCTGGATAAGCTGGAAAAACTCGGCCTCTATGCCACACCGTGGCAGCCGAGTGTGAGGGATGCATCATGAGATACGCCAGCGTCTGCAGCGGCGTGGAAGCCGCATCATTGGCATGGGAGCCTTTAGGCTGGCAGCCGGCATGGTTTGCCGAAATAGAGCCCTTTCCCAGCGCCGTGCTCGCCCACCGCTGGCCAAACGTGTCAAACCACGGCGATATGACCAAGCTCACCGCCAAAATTCTAGTGGGCGAAATAGAAGCCCCCGATGTATTGGTGGGCGGCACACCTTGCCAAGCATTTTCAGTAGCCGGCCTGCGCGGCAGTCTTGAAGACGAGCGCGGCAATTTAACCTTGGTTTTAGTGATAATGCTCAATGCAATTGACTTTATTCGAACCAGGCAAGGAAAGCAGCCCTGCATCCTTGTTTGGGAAAACGTGCCAGGCGTACTCAACACCAAAGACAACGCCTTTGGCTGCCTCCTTGGCGCACTTGCCAGCGAAGATATACCACTCCAACCGGCAGGGAAAAAATGGACGAACGCAGGTGCTGTGTTTGGCCACCGGCGGCAAATTGCGTGGCGAACCCTCAATGCTGAATTTTTCGGAGTCCCCCAATCGCGCCGGCGCGTGTTCCTTGTGGCAAGTGCTCGAAATATATGCCCATCCGAAATACTCTTTGAGCAGCAAAGCAGTGAAGGGGATTATGTACAGAGCATGGAAGCGAAACAAAACCATTCCGGCGCCGCTGCAAGAAACAATGGATCACATCATCAGCCAATCTTGATGCGTATGCGCGGCTTTGGCGATTATTACCCATCTCCAATCGCATCAACGATTAAAGCCCGCGATTACAAAGACGCCACCGATTTAATCATTATCCACGGGCGGCAAGATCCTTGTATTTCCAATAAGGCTTTTGCGCTCGATTGCCAGCATAGCGGCAACACCAATGTGTTGTTTATCAATGGCAATATTATTAACAAATCACCAAACAGCGGCGGCAACGGGCTGGGTATCCGTGAAAACAGCATTGCCTACACCCTCACCGCCACCGACCGCCACGCCGTGGCCATGGGCAAAGTATTGCGCCGTTTAACTCCGCTCGAATGCGAGCGGCTGCAAGGCATGCCCGACAACCACACCCGTATCCCTTGGCGCGGCAAACCTGCCGAAGCCTGCCCCGATGGCCCGCGCTACAAAGCCATCGGCAACAGCATGGCTGTGCCGGTGATGCATTGGATCGGCTGTCGAATCCGACAATTTATCACCCCGGCGGCCAAGGCCGTCTGAAACCCACCAACCACAGGAGACACAAAAATGAACCCAGATGAATTTAAAACCACCGGAAAGCAGCTGTTCACCATTCGCGAAAGCGGATTGATGGACGACTACGAAGTCAATGTCGCCATTGATTTCGACTTCCCCGGCGTTAAAGAGAAAATCAAGGAAATGTCGATGTTTTGGGGCGGCCACCCGCCTGAAACCGACCCCTTTGAAGAACACCTCGACTTTGTCCTGAGATTGATAGCCAGTGATGTTTTCTACATGAAAAAAGGCGAAGGTTTAAACGATTACGGCGTGGCTAAAGAATTTTCAGAACGCGAAGGATACTACTTCCCGCTGGATGGCAGCCACGGCATTTTGGTGAAAAGTTCGCATTTCCCCGATATCGGCATGGACACTTTCGAGGTGGACACGCAAAAAGAATACACCGGCAGCTTTGAAATCAAGCCGCCGAAATGGTAAGGCCGTCTGAACCGTGCTGAAAGACCTAATCACCGCCGGCAAACTGGCGGGCTACATCATCTATTTGTTGTTGATGCTGCCCGCCACCATCCGCCGCCGCAGCCAGCAAATAAACAGGAGAAAAACATGACCATCCAATTTAAATACTATAAGGCAACAGGCGAAAAAGCCGAGGCCGTGAAAACAAAAATCATTGAAGCGCACCACAACACCGTACATGCCCGGCGCGAGCTGATGGAAAAATATCACTGCGACGGCCTCAGCATCCAAGGCAGCCATGTTATACGGCTGATTTATAAAAATCCGCCTGAAAACATGCCTTTCCTGATTGAAACAGGCACTGTTGACATCGGCACCGCTTATAAGCCCAACCGCCGCTTTAAGGCCGGTATCGAGCTGGCCAGGCAGTTTGGTAAAGCAGCAGCCTTCGATTTTAGCCGCTACGCTTGTTTGGAATTCGGAGTGGGTATGTCGATTATAGGATACAGCCCGCAGAGCACAACCAGAACGTCTCTGTATTCAAGCGTCGCCGGCATCGTCAATAAACAGCTGGTTTTTAGTATCCCCTACGATGCCCAAACCCCTCTGCCGCCTATTCCCGCCGAACTCACCGAAATCAGCGAAAAAGAATTTAGAGGAGAAAACCAATGAACCGCCAACAACGCCGCCAAAAGAAGCAGGCCGAGCCAAAAAAAGCCACCACTGCCGCCCTCGACCGCCTGCTGCTGGCCAGCAGCCCCGAAAGGCTGTCTGAAGATGCCCTGCTGCTTTCCCGCCTCAAGCTGCACAGCCATCTGCATACCTTGCAGCAACAGCACGAGCCTGCTTGTGTGCGCTATATGCAGCATTTCCTCAACCACATGCGCACCATGCTGCTGGTGCAGCCGCGCCCGCCGCTGGATGCATGGGTGGTGCAGGCCGAAGCCGAGCTGGCACAAAGCCACACCGCCGCCCCGCGCAGTTTTCGCTGGCTCAAAGCCCTGGTATGCCGCTTTGATGACGATATGGCCAAAACCAGCGCCCACCTGCTGCTCGAAGCCAACGACCACGCCGCCGCCGTGGGCGTGATGGGCCATATTCTCGCCATCATCAACGCCCCCGATCGCGCCGCCGATGCCATCGGCCACTTAACCAAGGGGCAAACCCTCGCCGCCACCGCCGCCATTTTCGGCACCAGCCCCCAAACCATCCGCGCCGAAGCGCTCGAGATGGCCTACCACCTGCACATTTTGGCCAACCCTGAAGGCACCGCCACGCCACCGGCCACCTTGGCCGAATTGCGTAAAAACAAGCAGCAGCTGAATGACGTTATCGGCAATATCAACAACATCGCCCGCAGCGCCGCCGCCCGCATTTTAGAGTTTCACCGCCTGTTTGGCGTATCGTTGATTGACATCAACAGCCTGCTGCAATTGGGCGATAGGAAGGCAGCATGAACGTGCTGGATCCATGCTGCGGCAGCCGCATGATGTGGTTCGACAAGGCCGACCAGCGCACGCTGTTCGGCGACTGCCGCAAAGAAACCCATATCCTGCCCGACCGTCAATATCAGCGCCACTTGGAAATCAAGCCGGATGTGAAATTGGATTTCACCAAGCTGCCTTTCGATAACAACACCTTCAAGCTGGTGGTTTTCGACCCGCCGCATTTGGTGCACGCCGGGGCAAAATCATGGTTGGCCAAAAAATACGGCCGGCTGGGAAAAGATTGGCAGAGCGACATCAGGCAAGGCTTTTCGGAATGCTTCCGAGTGCTCGAAGCAAACGGCATCCTGATTTTCAAGTGGAACGAAAACCAGATTCCGGTGAAAGAGATTTTGGCGTTAACCGACCAAAAACCGCTGTTTGGCCACACCACCATGAAGCACAAGAAAAACCAAACGGCCACGCATTGGTTTACGTTTATGAAAGGATTGAATAATGAATAAACTGTAAGAAAGACGGCTGACCAAACCGTGCGTCAACACGACTTGGCCCAGCTTTAGCAGAGATGGCCTGCGTCTGCCCGTTATCGAGCACCAAGGGCAGGAATTTATTCCCATCAAACCCATTATCGAGCTGATAGGCATCGACTATAAGGGTGCAAAACGTGCACTCTCAAGCGGCCATAAAGCCGATTTTTTCGCCTTTTGCCAGCTTTCAGTAGTGAAT
>ERZ650312.1418-NODE-1418-length-13539-cov-19.488505_pt1 | contig 13539 bp, 13 predicted proteins | sample MGYA00376248_ERZ650312 | MGnify/ENA primary metagenome ERZ650312 (study PRJEB26733, sample SAMN07839316) | wastewater metagenome | biome: urban; feature: wastewater treatment plant; material: waste water | place: USA: North Carolina | collected 2016-07-28 ... | reverse complement strand
TGCCTTCATCATGCTCATTCCGACCACGCTTACGTTGTTGAAGTTACTCTTTGTCGCGGGGCTTACTGTTGTTTCCGCGTGGCTGGGATGGTTTGGGCCCGGAACGGACAGCCGTTTGATGGACACTCGGGAACAGGACGATAGCGACGAAGAAGAGGTTTCCAACAGGAGGAAATGGAAACTCCCCATGGAGACGGACGATGGTATGTCGGATCTGGGGAATCCCCTAAATCCGCTAAGTCCGCTGAGCCCGATGAATCCGATGAACGATCATCACCACCATCATCACCACAACAACAGTTCGATGTTCTAAGTAGTGTCGGGCTCGCGGCCTCTGCGCGTGCCATCCCAGTGGCGCTCGAACGGGTTGTCACCAATGCTGGTGATTCGCTAAGATCGCCTGCATGTCAACGAACCGGGATTGAAGTCTATTCCGGCGGCTTTATGGATGCGATACGGCCGTGGCGTATGGCCATGATGCGGGAAAATAATGGACGTTGCGCAGACCTTGGAAAGCGAGCAAGAGGAGAGTCAAGGCATCGATGCGCCTTGGTTCGTGACCTACAACCCCATGTATCGCACTCTCCACTCAACCAAGCTGCACTTGTTCTCGCCGTTTCCAGTTCAAGAGTTTTGCGCCCATAGCCCGTGGGAAGATCACCTCGTCGTCGCGCACTTCGGCATCGAAGCTTTTGCGCATGCCGCCGGCTTTGATCGCGTGGATGAGTTCTTGCTGGACAGGATAGCGACCTCTCCCAAACACGGCAGTTTCTGCTCCGGTTGCCCGAGCAAATCCTGTCCAGAAAAGACAGCGTCCAACAGCTAATAGGCGACGCAATCCGATCAGAAACGGTGCCCCCTGATCGGTAGAATTAGGTCCGTTGAATACCTCGGATGCTAAACCACATGGCTAAATTGTACTTCCGCTACGCGGCGATGAACGCGGGCAAAACGACCTCCCTGCTCCAGATCGAGCACAACTACCTGTCTCTCCAACGCAAGGTCCTGCTCCTGACGTCGAGCGTCGATGACCGTTTTGGCGAAGGGAAAATCACATCGCGCCTCGGTGTTTCGAGGCCTGCGGAGACTTATACCAAGACCACTGATATGCTCGACCGCGTCAGGCGTTTCGCAGAGGAGGCGAAGGATGCAATCGGAGCGGTCCTGATTGACGAGGCGCAATTCCTGACACAGGAACAGGTGTGCCAGCTTCATCGTGCTGTGCATCAATTCGGTGTGCCGGTGCTGTGCTTCGGGCTGCGATCCGATTTCCGAGGAATGCCATTTCCCGGCTCCGCGATGCTCCTGACGCTGGCCGAGAGCATCGAAGAAATTAAGAATGTCTGTTCTTGCGGCTCCAAGGCGACCATGAACATGCGATGCGATGCAGAGGGCAACCGTTTGAGAGAAGGGCCGCAAGTGCTCATTGGCGATGCCAACTATCGTCAGGTTTGTGCCTGCTGTTTCTATTCCTAGCGGCAGCATTGACGATCCCCGGCGTGGCCAGCATTCTCGCCACGCCGCATGGATTGCGTACGACCGAAACCGCCTGCCGATCCAGTCGTTACGAGGCCTGCAAACATCCTATTATGGATGGGTTACTGCTCTGTTGCGGAAAATGTCACGCGGCCTTTGCCTCCGTGCAAATGTCCATCGTCGGCAGCCATCCGGCGCGCCCTCGCATTGGCCTCGGCCTTGCTCTCCGCACGGATGTCCCGATACACAATTCCGTCGATCTCGTCCCATGACGGGTATTGGAAACGCATCGTTACCGACCACATGCGCGCATCCTTGGCGACAGCCTCCGGGGTAATGACGGTGGACGGACACAGGCCCAGAGCGGCCTCAACTTCTTCCAGCGTCCCGGTCAGCTCCGGCTTGCCGTGTCCTTTCGGATGTAAGCGTTAACTGACCGGCATTCTTCTCGTGCCGCTGCTGTCGGAGAACAATCCTTGTCGTGTTGAACGACGATGAAGGGTAGCGACGATGGCAGAGAATCTGAAAGGCAAGAGGCGCAGCCGCGAGGAGTGGCGAGCGGTGTTTGATCGCTTCGCGGCGAGCGGTCTTGGGGTCGGGGCGTTCTGCGCGCGCGAAGGGATCAGCGACTCGAGTTTTGGGCGCTGGCGGAGTTTGCTGGGCGATGCGGGGCAGGTAACGGGCACGGCCACGGCGGTTGAGCGTACCGGCTTTGTCGACGCCGGGCGCATTGGCCTAAGCGGTGACGAACGGATTGAAGTCAAGCTTGAGCTGGGTGGGGGCGTGGTTCTGCATGTGGTGCGCGGCTGATGTTCTTCCCGGAAGGCGTGGTGCGCGTCCAGGTCTACGGCCAGCCGGTCGACATGCGTTGTTCCTTCGACGGGCTGTATGCGCTGACGCGCAACCGACTCGGTGCCGATCCGCTGTCGGGCGAGCTGTACGTGTTCATCAACCGGCGCGGCACGCAGATGAAGGTGCTCTACTGGGATCGCAGCGGTTTCTGCGTCTGGGCCAAGCGGCTCGAGCAAGGGCGTTTCGTGTCGGACTGGTCGGCGGTGACGACCCGGACGATGGACTGGACCGGGCTCAAGCTGCTGCTCGAAGGCATCGAGCCGGGGCGGCAAAAACGCCGCTTCAAATCGCCGGAATGTGCCCGCAAAGCCTGATGAATACAGGGTTCTGCGGTAAAATGACGGGCATGGCCGCCACGCATTTGACGAGCATTCCGACCCCCGCCGAAGCCACCTCTTGGACGCCCGGGCAGATCGTCGAACTGGCGCAGGCGCATGCGGCCGCCAAGCAGCAACTTGAGTGGTTCAAGCGGCAGATCTTCGGGCAGAAGAGCGAGAAGCGCGTTGCGCCCCCGCCGCCAGGCCAGATGCACCTGGGCGAATTGCCGATTCCCGAAGCGCACCCCGACGCGCCCGGCCAGAAGGTCGCCGGCCACACCCGTCGCCTGCCGCGTACCGACTTCGCGCAGGACAAGGACGAATCGTCGTTGTTCTTCGACGAAGCCCGCGTGCCGGTCGAAACCATCGCCGTCGCCAACCCCGAGGTCGAGGGGCTGGCGACGGACGCGTACGAGGTGATCGGCGAGAAGGTCAGCCACCGTCTGGCGCAACGCCCGGGCAGCTACGTCATCCTCAAGTACGTGCGACCGGTGATCAAACGCCGCGACACGCAGACGATCCACTGTCCGGCGGCGCCGGCCGGCGTCATCGAAGGGAGCCGGGCCGACGTGAGCTTCATCGCCGGGCTATTGCTCGACAAGTTCGCGTGGCATCTACCGCTGTACCGGCAGCATCAGCGTCTGGAGGATGCCGGCATCCGGGTCAGCCGGGCGTGGCTGACGCAGTTGGGCGCCAAGGGCTGTGCGCTGCTCGATCCGATCTACGAGGCGCAGTTGGCGTCGATTCGTGCCTCGCGCATCAAGGCGATGGACGAGACCCCGATCAAGGCCGGCCGGTCCGGTACGGGCAAGATGAAGGGCGGTTACTTCTGGCCGGTCTACGGCGAACGCGATGAAGTTTGCTTCCCCTTCTTCGCAAGCCGTGCGCACGCGCACGTGGAAACCGTGCTCGGGCTCGATCCCGTCGAGCGTGGCGTGCTGCTTTCGGACGGCTATGGCGCTTACGACGCGTACGCAAAAAAGACCGGCATCATTCATGCACACTGCTGGACGCACTGCCGGCGCGAATTCATCAATGCCGAGAACGTCGAGCCGGTGCTGGCGGCCGAGGCCCTTGACCGGATCGGCGCGCTCTATGCGGTCGAAGCGCAAATCCGACAGAAGAAACTGCGCGGCGAAGCCAAGCGCGAATACCGGCACGACCATGCGCGGCCGATCGTCGACGCCTTCTTCCGTTGGGTTCAACGCAAGTTCGAGGAACAGGGTCTGTTGCCGAGCAACCCGCTCACGCAGGCGCTGGCCTACGCCCGAAACCGACGCGTGTCGCTTGAGGTCTTCCTCGCCGATCCCGATGTCCCGATCGACACCAACCATCTCGAACGGGCGCTCCGTCCGATTCCCCAGGGTCGAAAAAACTGGATGTTCTGCTGGACAGAGCTCGGCGCCCGGCATGTCGGCATCGTCCAGAGTCTGATCACTACCTGCCGTCTTCACGATGTTGATCCCTACGACTATCTCGTCGACGTCCTGCAACGCGTCGACCGGCACCCGGCGGCCGATGTCGCGCAACTCACACCGCGCCTGTGGAAGCAGCACTTCGGCGAAAACCCCCTGCGCTCCGATATCTCATCGCTGACCATCCGGCAATAACGCCGATAGATAAACGCTTACGTCGCCATGAAATTCTTCTGCCTGATCTGTGTGATGATATAGTGCTTGTATATCACATATGGAGGGTGCCATGCGCACATTAGTAGATATTCCCGACAAGCAAATCAAAGACTTGGCGTCCATTTGCGAAGCCGAAAAAGTGTCGCGTGCAGAGGTGATCCGGCAGGCTATTTCCGCTTACCTCGAGAAGAAAAGGCCTGGCACGGGCGAGGCTTTTGGCCTCTGGAAAGACCGTGCCCTAGACGGTTTGGCGTACCAGGAACAGGTGCGCTCTGAATGGTAAGCGCCCTGTTCGATACCAACATCCTGATCGACTACCTGAATGGAATCGAGCGGGCAAAGACCGAACTGGACAGATACTCCGACAAGGCGATCAGCCTGATCACCTGGATGGAAGTCATGGTCGGCGCTACGCCAGAAACAGAGGTCGTATTGCGCGAGTTTCTGAACGGTTTCGACAGACTACCCATTGAAGAACGGGTGAGTGACGCTGCGGTAGCTCTTCGCAAGAAGCACCGAATCAAGCTGCCAGATGCCATCGTTTGGGCGACGGCACAGGTGAACAAGCGAATTCTGGTTACACGCAATACGAAAGATTTTTCTGACGACGAGCCCGGGGTGCGTGTTCCGTATCGGCTGTAGTCCCCGTAGGGTGCGTAACGCTTGGAGTAGCGCACCGTTTTGGCGCCTTCTGCGTAGACGGCCCGGAAGTCGACGGCTACATCATCGACTGGGCAAGTTCCTTCCGCGTTTCGGCCTGTTCAAGGTGCTGGTTCAATCAAAACCGCCAACCCGCCTGTAGCCAGAAGCGCGGCGTCTTGTCCGGCTCGGCCGCTCCTTCCTCGCCGTCGCGCCAGGCGACATAGGCGCGCCAGTCGAAATCGCTGTAGTTCCCCGTCAGGCCCAAGCCGCTTCCTTTTCGATGCATGGAATTCGAACTGTCGAGATACGAATGCGCATTGACAGTCACCGCGCCATGGTCATGGAAGACGCTGGCGACCAGCCAGGATGTGACGGCGTAACGCAATTCCACGCTGCCGAGCCAGCCGCGATCGCCCATCGCCTCGGCCGTCGCATAGGCGCGCACGCCGTAAGGACCGCCGAGGCTGAACTTCTCGGACGAGTCCAGATTGTCGTTCGTCCATTGCCCACGCCATTGCAGGTTCAAGCTGAAGCCGGCCGGCAGCGCCTGCAGGCGCTCGACGCCATACGCCACCTTGCTGTAGCCGCCGGCAGTTCTTGCACCTGCCGCATCGAGCGCCGCCGCGCTCGCGCTGTCGAAAGTCAAGCGGCCGCTGCTCACCGCCAATGACGCCTGAGTCAGCCCACCACCGCCCAAGTCATCCCGCATGTCAGCGGAAACACTCAGGGTGCCGACCTTGGCGTGCTTTTCGGTGACGGTATCCGTGCTGCGTATCTCGTCGCGCAACTTGCGATACTCGTAAGCCGCCTGCGTGTAGAGATTGAAATTCGTGCTGCGCACCCACGGATAGCGCACGTTGAGCTCTGCCGTCGTCGAGCGGCCCACCGCATCCAGTGACTCGAAGCTGTCGCCCAGCGAATACGTGGTATGCGCGACCGAAGCCCCCAGCGTCACCCCATCGATACCCACCGGAAGCAACGCCGCCAGGCGGCCGTTCAGGAGTTCGTCATCGCTGCCTTGAATACGTGCCGAGAATCTCTCGCCATACCCCAAAGGACTATTCAAATCGCCGGAAACCCCCAGTCGATAGCGCCCCGTGTAAAGCCCGCCATGGTTGTCCGCATCGATCCGCCCGGCAAACAAGGGTGCTTCGGCAAGCTTCGTCACCAGAACACTTTCACCCCGCTTGCTCCCCGGCGCGAGACGCGAATCCACCGGCCCCACACCCGGCGTATCGGAAAGCAACAGCAAGGCGCGATCAGCCGAGGAACTCTGCAAGACGGAACCCGCTTCCAAGCGAGAAAGGCGTGCCTTGACTGCTTCATCCGATAGGCGCGAGGCATTGTCGATCTGCACCTTCTCCAACTTGCCCTCTAGCACGTCGATAGTGACGACACCATCCTGCATCTTCTGTTGCGGCAGATACGCCCGCGCCAGCGTATAGCCGGCCTCGCGGTAGTGACGAGTAATTCGTCTGGCTGCCAGTTGCAAGTCGCGCAGCGTGCGCGTACTCCCTGCGACATCGGCGACCAAGGCCTCAAGCACCTCGGCGGAATACACCGTAGAACCCGTGACACGCAGACGCTTGACTTCGATGCTTGTCGTATCAGCACTCAATCCCGCAGGTTCCGATGCTTGTGGCAAGATCGCAGTGCCTTTGGGCGGGATGGCTTGGGATGGTGCCTGCTCGTGCAATAGCGAACCAGCATTAGGTGGTGTTTGAGCGGACGCAATACCCCCAAGACCGGTTGAGAGTGCGCAGGCCGCTATCGACAAGCGAGAAATTATTCTTGAATTTGACATATGACTTTCAAAACGCCTTGGCAACGATTTTTACTGCGATAAGCGAGTTCGCAAACTCAACGTCAATTAGCGTGGTTTGACCCCTATTACGAGCGGAAACACGCCCTAGTTGTTAGACGGTCCAATCTGAGTACCAACGACGCTGGACAACCCCATTTCACCGGCTAGTTGCCAAGCCGCCTGCACGTATGGTGACGTGGCAGTTCCGCCACCCAGTTTCCAAGCCTTATTCATTGCTATGTTGTAATACTCCGCCGCCAACCTAGAGTCACCGCTAAGTAATGAAGCCTTTGATAGAACCAAGTCTTTTGAAATCCCGGACAGATAGCCCCCGGGAGCGAGCGTCAAAAATGGAACAAACGGATCTACCGGAGACAGTGAGATATCTGGGAGGACATCTTGATTGACGAAATTTATGGCATCAATTGCTGTTTGCATTATTTTCTTTCCTTTAGCTGTATCCGATTGCGCGATACCTTGAGAAAGGAGAAGTGACGCACTATTAAGGCACGCAGCGACCGATGAAATATTTTCTTGACGTTGCAAATTGATAGCTTGTGTCAACTCTGCGGTAGTAGACACAAAACTTAATACTGCGGACGACGCTGCCCCATTCAGGCCACCTGATAGCCCACCTACGGCAGTGTCATAGGCCAAATCGACTAAATATCCTGGAGCACTTGTATCTGAAAAAAAATCAGGAAACGCTTCGTGCAATATTTCTTTGACAAACTCAGCGGTCAAATCAACTGAAACAGCCAAACCAATTTCCGCCGATTTTTTCTTCATCAATTGGTCACGAAAACGCTGGCTATTTAAGAAACGTGAAATCAATTTTCCAGTTTCTCCGAAATTATTCACTACAGCATCAAAAGTCCCGAACGCCTCCCCGAAAAGTAACGCAGTAGCTTCATTGCCGAAGAACTGTAGAAAGAACTCATTTGGATTAATACCAGAAAAATTACTTTTGTCAGACTCAGAAGCCACCAATATGCCTTGATTAATTGTTGTACCTTGCCCAGTTAGTTGATACGAAGCATATACAGCCGATGTAATTCCCGGCGCAGGCTCGTAGGCCGATATCTCCGATTCGTCTTCCGACACCGCATCACGATAGAAGACCCGATTGGAGGACACCAAAACATCGCCGCGGATATTGCGGCCGTCGAAACTGACGTGATCGGGGGTCAAGCCATTCAAGGTCGTATCGGATGGCGCCCCAGTGATCAACGACCAGAATTCCCCTGGCTGAACGGAAATCGCATTTGCACCGACGTTATTCGTGAATCGCCCTGCTTCCAAAACCACATGTGGGCGTACGCAGGAATCGGTGCAATATGTATCAACCGTTGTGGTTGAACCGACAGAGATGTTCCCGCTACCCGTCGCAATGACCGGCGCATCCAGAACCAAATCTCCATTGGTATTCAAACCCACATTCCAGGCGCTAACGCCCGAGATGCTGGTTGCAGATGACGCCACAGTGAGTGTCGGGGAACGATTTATGAGCCAGAACGTATTGCTGACATCGGCTCTCACCGCACTCACGCGATTGTTTGCTTCAAGTACAACCTCGCCGGATCCGGCGGCGACCAGCATGTTGGTGGTCATCACACCCGAAGCAGTTTGCCGTGCACTCCCACCGTTATTCGGGAGAAGCACCACGCGCTGCGCCGACAGCGGCGCATCGAACAGTAAGGTCGATCCCGATTCTCCAATTCCCCAGAAAAGCGTCACTTCGGAGTTCGCATTGCTTCCGGTTATTGCACGGTTGATCGCGATATTGCGTTCGGCGATGAGCGACAACTCTGTCGGACTGCTCCAGGACACGTCGTCATTGACGAAAATGTCGCCGTGACCACCGCTGGTTCCCATCGTCGCGGTCTGAATTGCGACATTGTTCGAAGAAAGATACGTGGAGAGCTCATTTCCCGTGATATCGCCACCGCTTGGCGCGATGGTGTAGTCATTCGGGTCGATCAGCCACGTGCCGGTCTTGCCCCGTGTGGCCGCTGTTGTAACCCGGAAGCTATCTTCAATGTTCACTTTCGCCGCGCTGGTTTCGACAAATCCACCATCGCCACCTTTCGGAGCGGAAGCGTCGATCTTGCCGGCGAGATTGACTTCACCGATTTCCATGTCGCCGAGCAGTTCGACGACGCCGTTTTTGCTGGAAACCGTTTGTGCTTCGATCACACCGCTGTGGTTGATGGTGGCTTTGGAAAGCGCATCCAGCCCCTTGGTAGTGAGCACAACGTGGCCGCCTTCGGCCTGAATGATTCCACCGTTTTCGACGAGCGCTTGCAGGCTGCCCTGGTCGAGGGTGTAGCCGATCAGGCTACCGTCTTGCAGCTTGAGCGTGACGGCCTGTGCGCCGGCGAGCAGCACGCTGCCTTGCGGCGCGGCGATCGTGCCAGTGTTCTGCACCACGGGTGCGATGAGGGCGACCACGCCGCCTTGCGCAGCGTTGATGTTGCCGGCGTTGATGACGCTGTCTTGGGCGTCGGTGATCTTGTAGTTGCCAGCCATGAAATCGGCGTCGTTCATCTTGCCCGTCGAGGCGATAAGACCGCCGACATTGACCTGCGCGCCGTTGCCAAACAGAACGCCATTCGGGTTGAGGATAAAGACCCGGCCGTTGGCGGTGAGGCTGCCGAGAATCTGGCTGCTCTCAGTGCCGGTTACGCGGTTGAGGGTGATGGCGCTGGCGTTGGGCTGGTTGAAGCGCACTGCTTCGCTCTTGCCAACCGAAAAACTTTGCCAGTTGATGGCGGCGTTCTGGCTAGACTGATTGATGGTAGTGGTTACGCCGTTTTTCAGGATGATGGCGTTACCTGCCGTAACCTGTCCACCTTGAGGTGCTGCCCATGCGCCGGTGGCGGCAAGCCCGATTACCGCCAGCCTTAGTGCGGGTGACAACGATGCGTTGCCTGTGAAAGAGGATGAATCTGTCTTCTGGCGGTCGCTTTTACCCTTGGCACGAGCCGTTTCGGCGACAGCCTGCCAACAGCCGGCAACACCATTCCAGATCACTCGATAGACGCGATTCATGGTCTTCACTCCCTTTTTCAGATCCGGCTTGGATTGCGCCTCGCCGACGCAACGCCGTGTAGATTTTCGAGCCAAGGACAATCAATTTGTCATCGCCTAGCTTACCGTAGGCATATGATCGTGGCAATCATTTGTGATGCAACTGGTTCATAAATGATTGCCTCAAGGGAGGTGTGTAAAATGTCACGGTTCTTACACCACTCCAGCTGTTTCCCATGAGACTTAGCCCAAAGCCAGTCGATAGCGACGCCGTGACGGACTCGCTGTCGACGGCGCCAACCGAGAGCTTTTCCTTCGAGATCGCCAAGCGCCTAACCGCCCTGATGGGGGACAACGGTATTCCGCCGTATCAGCAGGCAGGATTGCTGACGCAACTTTGCGGCCTGTCGCCAAGCCAGGCTCGCCGGAAACTGCAGGGAGCCAGCTGGTCGTTCATCGAAGTAATGACTGTCGTGCGTCACTTCAATGCGTCGCTGGACGGACTTTTTCCTGAAGTCGGCACTGGCGCTCATGCAAGCACTGACGGATTGATTCGCTCTGATGCGGCACCGACGCAGCAAGCCACCTTGAAGCTTGGCAAGCATGCGGTCGCATGCCTCGTTCGGCTTGGCGCCAAAGTGCAGGTAACGGCCCTGAGCGCAAAAGGCACTCTGATCGCGCAACAAGCTGGAGAGAACTGGGTTGTCCGGCTTGCTGAAACAGCGGTTACGCCGCCTTCCGACACCGTTCAGTTTCTTGTCGACGAGTTGGTCATCCGTCCGCCGTCCCAGTCTCCCTATCACATTGCAATACTGGACGACGATCCGGTACTCTCGGAGGGGTTGGCTGACTGGTTGAACGAGGTGGGTTACAGCGCAAGTTCGTTCGTCACCGGCGATGCGCTACTGTCAGGTGATTTGGCGACGTATGACGGATTTGTCATTGATTACCTGCTGGCCGGTGGTGAGACAGCACATCAGGTCATTGCAACCATCCGCAAGCAGCGACCACGCGCACCGATCGTCCTGCTCACAGGCAAGCTTCGGGACGGGCTGGTATCGGAAACCGAACTGACGACGACGCTCCGGACGACCGATGTGACGTTTTTCGAGAAGCCAATCCGACCCGCGGTCCTGGCTGCGGCCTTGCAAAGCGGTCTTGATCGACAGTCGCAGCCCTGATGCTTTGATCTGACATGGCGCAGACCCTGGCGAATCCAAACGCCGCGCTACCCGAACAGCGCGAACGGCAGTTGTTTTTCTGGATCTTTATTGGCAATGCCTTGGGTACAGGTCTGGTCGGCTTCTTTGACTATCAAAGTCAGCTGACCACCTTCTGGGATGAACTTGGCATTCCATGTTTAACGCTCTGCTATCTAGTTTGCGGAATGATCTACTACCGCAGGCCGGAATACTTGCGGTGGTTGATCACGGTCTGCATCGTGTCATCGAACATCTTTCAGGTGGGGGTGATGTACTACGCCATCCACTATCCCAGTTCCGTCAGCTATTACTCTGCCGCCTCGGGCGTTGCGTACTATCCATTGGTCTACGTTGTCCTGTACATCACGCTCAAGCATTGGGCAACGCGGCTGAGCATTCTCAATTGCTCGACGTTTTACCTGCTGTTTGTGGTCAATCGGCTCTTCTTCCCTGAAACAGTGATATCGACGGCTGGTGTACAGGCCGAGCATCTCCTTTCATCGGTGATGTTTTCTCATCCGGTCTATATCCTCGCTCTACGCTATATCGTTCAACTCCGAAATCGTCTCAACGAGGCGCAGGAAGAGGTGTTCCGGAGTAAGGCCGATTTTCTGGGAATGCTTTCACATGAGATTCGAAACCTGCTCCAGGGCATGGCTTATGCCATCGACTTGCTGGATTTGAAAATCAAAGATGCGGCGCAGCGAAAAGTCCTGACTCGCCTGCAGACATCGGCAGAGCAGTTGAATACCTACCTCAGTGATGTGAACGAACTGACCAAACTGGAAAACCCCTCGCTTGCGCTGACGACTGAGCAGTTCTCCGTTCGTCGGCTACTGGAGGATATCTGTGAGGAGTGGCAGGCGAAGGCGGTCGAAAGCGGGCTGGAACTGAGTATTGAGAGAGACATGACCGCCTCGGATCTATGGATCACGTCCGACAAACGAAGGGTTAGGCAGGTGGTTACCAATCTGGTGAGTAACGCGTTGAAATACACCGCTGAAGGTTCGGTACGGCTAGTGGCGAGCCCTTCGCGCGATGACTTTCGAGGGGGGGTTATTGAAGTCTCAGATACAGGCATCGGTATCGACCCAGCCCAGCAAGCGCGAATATTCGAGCCCTATGTCCGACTGAAACCCAATGGTTTGCGCCCAGTTGAAGGTTCCGGGCTGGGGTTATCCATCGTCAAGAAACTTGTCGACACGCTAAACGGAAAGGTCGAAGTTAGTAGCGGGATTGGGTTGGGATCTGTGTTTTATGTGTTTCTGCCGACCGTGTCGATAGTTCGAGCGGGGTGAGTGGTTGACGAGCGGTCCCGATTGGCTTTGCGGCACTGTGCGCATCTCGTTGCCAACGACGAAGCCCGCGGAGAAGCTGGTGTTGATGCGTGAAGGTCGTTGTTGGCGCGGCTCCATGCTGGGCGCCGACAGGTCTCTATGACCACAGAATAGCTTGGGGCGAAGTGGCGCTCGTGTCGTTTGCGCGCGCGGATAGCGTCGCCTAAATCTTTGTCTTGACGGCAAAAATAGTGGTCTGTAGCATCCGCCCGTTTATTGATTCGCTCGTCAAACAATCACCAAGGGGGCTTCCATGAAGATGAAATTTTCTCTCCTGACGCTCGCGGCCGCGCTGGCTGCCAGTGTTTCCATCGTCGGGTGTTCGGGTTCAAGCAGCAGCAGCGATGACGTCATCAAGATCGGCGTTTTCGAGCCCCTGACCGGTGCCAACGGCGCGGGCGGTGCTGACGAATACGACGGCATCAAGCTGGCCAACAAGCTGTTCCCCGAAGTCCTGGGCAAGAAGGTTGAACTGGTCGTCGTCGACAACAAGTCGGACAAGGTTGAGGCTGCCAACGCCGCGACCGTTCTCGCGCAGAAGGAAAAGGTCAACGCCGTGCTCGGCTCGTGGGGCAGCTCGCTGTCGATGGCCGGCGGCCCGATCTTCGCCGAAGCCAAGATCCCCGCGGTCGCCGTCTCCGCGACCAACCCGGCCGTGACGCAGGGCAACGAGTACTACTTCCGTGTCTGCTTCCTGGATCCGTTCCAGGGCGTCGTTGCCGCCACTTACGCGTTCGATACGCTGAAGGCGAAAAAGGTCGCGATCATCCGTGAAGTGTCCAACGATTACTCGGTGGGTCTCGCCAAATTCTTCGTCGACGAGTTCGTCAAGCTGACGGGCGATCCCAACTCCATCGTGGCAACGGCCGATTACAACACCGGCGACCAGGATTTTTCGGCGCAGCTGAAAGCAGCTGTGCCCGGGACGAACATCACCGTATCGAACACGCCGTGCAATATCCCGGACGGTTTCCTGCTCGTTTACGGCGGCATCGACGTGAACTGCACGTTCGCTTCGCTGTTTGAGGCCGCCGGAGACACATTGCAGGACCTTGCGGGCGGCATGCTCTTTCGCTGATCCGCCGGCAGAAAAGGTGGTTTAACGAATGGAACAGGAATACATCTATGCTGTGGCGCGCATTAAAGCGCGGGAGCTTTCGCTTTTGACGCAGCAGGATCTGGACAGGCTGATGGCGTGCAAAACGCCGGCAGAGTGCTTCCGTGCACTGGCCGATAAGGGCTGGGGCG
>ERZ650312.1416-NODE-1416-length-13545-cov-7.010823_pt1 | contig 13545 bp, 12 predicted proteins | sample MGYA00376248_ERZ650312 | MGnify/ENA primary metagenome ERZ650312 (study PRJEB26733, sample SAMN07839316) | wastewater metagenome | biome: urban; feature: wastewater treatment plant; material: waste water | place: USA: North Carolina | collected 2016-07-28 ... | reverse complement strand
TCACCACATTCAGTGATGAGGAACTGGCGACAGCGCTGGAGGCAATGGCTTCACAACAGGCCAAACGCCGCTTGAAACGTAAAAAAGCTTAATATTGCAATTAATACCTCAAAGCAACTTCGCTTTGAGGTATTTTTATTTCCGACACTCTAGACATTGCGGATCATCCAGACAATGCAGTCATCTGATCAGGTCAACAAAATAGGCATCGTAGTAACCTGAATCGACATAGCGGTTACGGATTTTTGCCAACAATGCCTGTTGTGGCGGATTGTTTTCAAGAATCCCGATTCTCTTGTTGTTTAACGGGGAAACCTTGCTGATTTGAAAGGTTTTAAATTTCAACTGGACCTGACTTTGCTGTGCATACAGGCGAATATCCTGCAACCTGCGGCTAATATCCCCCTGAGTCCCCACAGGGTCAAATACACAGCAGACCTGTTCACTCGCCCAACTGTTTGTCGCAATCCATCCGAGAAGCACTGTATATATTATTTTTTTCATCGCTGACCTTTGCCCACTTTGCTGCAAACTCTGTGCATCATTCAAGCCATCTTGAAGATACACTGACATCCAATGGTAATAAAGGCCATATTCCGCATCACAACACTTGCAGTTTGATCGAATTATTCTGGATTGCCATGTGCCGACAAGGCCGCCGCATAGTCATTAAAGCAAATCAAATGGTCAAATTTAAAATCCATTTCCATCAGTCTGGTGGCATAAATGCGTTTCCCTGTCTGCTGTTCAGAGAGCAACCTCAACGCAGGCAAATCAAGCTGTTGCTGGAACCAGAGCAGGATTTCATGCATGGGTAAAGGCATGTTATTGGTGACGATATAGCTGGGCTGTGCATTCTCCACATCCATAAGTTGAGCCAAAAACCTTGCCAAATCATCAATATGGATACGGTTACTCAAATGAATGGCTGGGTAGGTTGATGTTTGCTCAGCCATTCGTTGCAGACGGGCCACTGATGTTCCATAAATCCCTGTTGGACGAACGATGATGCTCTGCTGTGGATAATGCATCTGCCACAACAACTCCATTTTCCGTAACAGCTTGCCCTGCTCATCGGCAGGCTGGATCAATGACTCATCATCAATCCTCTCCCCTGCATTTTCACCATAGACTCGTGTCGAAGAAACAATGATGATGCGCTGAACAGGATGTAACTTTAAGGCCTTGAGGATTGGCTCAACACTGTCCACATAGGTGTGCTGGTAGGCCTCAATCCCAGCTTGTGACGGGGCAAGCAGCACATAGACCACATCAATCGGAGCAAATGTGCTGAGGTCGAGCTGGTGAATATCCTGTATCGCATGTGTCGCGTAACAATCTGTTTTTGCACTGCGACTAATTGTGCTAATGTGGTGACCTTGCTCAAATAAGTGTTTAGCAACGCGCTGAGATGTTTTACCATAACCAATAAATAAAATATGCATATACACCCTTGAATAGAGATGACTTCAGTCCAGCAATTACAAGGTGTTGGTGCCGCCGCAGCAACCCTATTAGAAAAGCTTCATATTTTTAGCACGGATGATTTGTTATTTCATCTTCCTCGTGACTATGAAGATCGTAGCACGATTATTCCAATGAATCAGTTGGTGGTTGGGCGCAGTTACCTGCTTGAGGGTGAAGTCAGGTCTGTTGATTTTCCACCTGGCAAAAAGAAGTCGCTTGCAGCATTGCTACAGGATGATTTTGGCAAGGTCACTTTACGTTTTTATCATATTTACAAGGGCCTGACCGACCGTATCAAGATTGGGCAACGCCTGCGGATTTTTGGCGAGGTTCGGGTCGGTGCACGTGGTCTGGAGCTGTATCACCCTGAAATTCAGGTGATCCAGCAACATACTGCCTTACCCAAAACCCAGCTTACCGCAATCTACCCAAGTACCGAGGGCCTGACCCAGCCCAAACTACGGGAATATGTACGTCAGGCTTTACAGTACCATAGTGATGAGCTGGCTGAACTGCTGCCTAAAAAATACAGTAACGGCTATGAGTTGAAAGAGGCTCTGCATTACATCCATGAGCCGCCAACCGATGCCAATATGTTGCAGCTCAATCAGGGTTCTCATCCTGCACAGCAACGCCTGATTTTTGAGGAGCTGGTTGCCCATCAGGTCAGTTTGTTGACGCGCCGTGCCTATATCCGCCAGATTGCCGCCCCGCGTTTTAACAGCAGCAAGGTTTTGGCAAAGCACTTACTGGATGGTCTGCCATTCCAGATGACCCATGCCCAGAAACGGGTTTCCAAAGAAATATTGCACGATCTTAAACAGGATCAGCCAATGTTGCGTCTGGTACAGGGTGATGTCGGGGCAGGTAAAACCCTAGTTGCTGCAGTCGCTGCCTGTCATGCGCTGGAAGCGGACTGGCAGGTGGCCTTGATGGCACCGACGGAGATTCTTGCCGAGCAGCACTACTTAAACTTTAAACGCTGGTTTGAACCGTTGGGCATTGAGGTGGCATGGCTGTCAGGCAAACAGAAAGGCAAGGCACGCGCTCAGGCCGAACAACAGATCAAGCAGGGTCATGCCCAGTTGATTGTGGGCACTCATGCACTGTTTCAGGACAATGTCGAGTTTTCCAGACTCGGCCTGGTGATTATTGATGAGCAGCACCGTTTTGGGGTTGATCAACGGCTTGCCCTACGCAACAAGGGCGCAAACCAGTTCACACCCCATCAGTTGGTGATGACTGCAACCCCAATTCCCCGCACGCTGGCTATGAGTGCCTATGGTGATCTGGACACCTCCATCATTGATGAACTGCCACCAGGACGTACCCCCATTCAAACTGTGACCATTCCACTGGATCGGCGCGAGCAGGTTCTGCAACGCATCGCAAGCAATTGTCGGGAGGGCAAGCAGGCCTATTGGGTCTGTACGCTGGTTGAACAGTCTGAAACGCTGGATGCACAGGCGGCCGAGGCCACCTATCAGGAAATTAAAGAGCGTTTTTCAGACATCAACATTGGGCTGGTGCATGGTAAAATGAAAGCAGATGAAAAACAGTCGGTTATGCAGGCCTTTAAGGACAATCAATTACAATTACTGATTGCCACCACGGTGATTGAGGTCGGCGTGGATGTACCCAATGCATCCATCATGGTGATTGAAAATGCAGAACGGCTGGGGCTGTCGCAACTGCATCAGCTCCGTGGTCGGGTAGGTCGGGGCGCAACCGCAAGTTTCTGCGCCCTACTCTATAAAACTCCATTGTCACAGAATGGACAGGAACGCCTTTCCATTTTACGGGAAAGCAATGACGGCTTTGTGATTGCTGAAAAGGACCTTGAAATTCGCGGTCCAGGTGAGTTGCTGGGCACCAAACAGACAGGGGATATGGGCTTTCGCGTGGCGCGTCTGGAACGTGATGACCATTTACTCAGCCAGGCACATTATGTGGCGGCACAAATCCTCAAGGATTATCCACAACATGCTGACGGCCTGCTCAAACGCTGGTTGCCTGAAGCTCCAAGATACGCTTATGTTTAAATTACTTGGCACATCCGTCCAACAGGTTTTTGATTATTGCACGCCATGTAGCCTGTGTGACATTGGGATCAAACAGCATTTTGGTGTTTGTCACAATTGCTGGCAACAACTGCCGTGGTTGAAACAGCACATTACCCGTAACCAGCAACAGGTATTTGTTGCCTGTCATTATCAATATCCGATTGACCGCATTATTCAACAGTTTAAATATGAACAAAAACTGCATCATCAACGTTTATTGAATGGCCTGTTGCTACAGCTCAAGCTTCCCAGAGTTCAGGCCATTGTGCCAATGCCAATTTCCACAGATCGTTTGGTAGAGCGCGGTTTTAACCAAACCCTGTTACTGGCCAAAGCACTGGCACACAACCTGAATATTCCTGTCTGGCAGCCTGTACAACGTCTGGCACAACACTCACAAAAAGGCTTTTCGCGTCTGGAGAGGCTGGAAGACATTGAGCAGCAATTTATTAGCAATCCATCAGGAAAAATCCGCTATCGAAAAGTGCTGATTGTGGATGATGTGGTGACTACGGGAAGTTCCATTACCGCCTTGTCACAGGCACTGGAACAAATCGGCTGCCAACAAATCTATAGTGTGTGTTTGGCGGCCGCACAACATCGTGAGTCTAGCTTACAAGGTTTTGCTGACACCATGGAATCACCACCTCTTTAGTCAGTGGTGCCAATATTGTGGACTGATCATCCAAATAGAATTCATACAATTAAAACCGTTTTATATAACTGTCATGCTGCTAAAGTAGACTATGTAACAAGATTTTTAACAAAATAACGTTTAGGCAAGTGTTTTTCAGCCCATCCTTGTCTAAAATACACGCTGACTTTCTATCTATGAAAGCAGAAAGTCTGATATTGACTGCGCGAGGAAAAAAGACATGCTTGAAGCCTTTTATGCCACAGAGCGCGGTAGTCTAGAAGATGCAACCATCAACGGCAGCTTTGATATGCACCCTGAACTGGTGTGGATTGACCTCATCGCCCCCTCGCAGGAAGAACAACAATGGGTGCTGGATGCCTATGACCGTAACCTGCCCACCTTAAAGTCACTTGAAGACATTTCCTCATCGGCGCGATTTTACCGTGATGACGATGGTATTTTACATATCAGCACCTATTTTTTAACAAAGAATAAAAACTATCAGGTGGATGGAGATGCGGAAGAATCATCCCACATGCTGGCAATGGTGCAAACAGTTGCGTTCATTCTGCATAAAGACCGCCTGTTTACCCTGCGCGGTGAAAAGCTGGTGGCGTTCCGTGCGTTCCGTGCGCGTGCGCGGCGCAATGATTATGACATGGACTATAAAGATCCAACCTGGATTTTATTGGGCCTGCTTGAGGCAAAGCTGGATGAACTTGCGGATATCCTCGAAGATATCCACAAGGATCTGGAAAGATACTCAACCGAAGTGTTGAATAACCATCACCGTGAAAAGGTGCTGGATCTGGATGACATGATTACGCGTCTGGCACAGCAGGAAGACATGCTCGGAAAAGCCCAGCTGTGTTTGATTGACCTACGTCGGGTACTGACCTTTTTGTCTCGTCCACGCGCTTTAGGCAGCCATATTTATGATGCCGATATTCGCGAGTTAAGTGAGGATGTTCGCTCGCTGGTGGAACATGATGCGTTCCTGTTCCAGAAAGTACGATTCTTGCTCGATACCACCTCTGGATTCATTAACACAGAACAGAACGACACGATTCGTCGATTCTCGATCTTGCCAAGTATGCTTGCCCCTCCGATGCTGATCGCCAGTATTTATGGCATGAACACGGATGTACTGCCCTTTGCCCATGGCAACCTCAGCTTTTGGATTGTCAGTGGCATTTTAATGGCATTTTTGGTGTTGCCGATGGTGTATTTCCGCTGGAAAAAATGGATTTAATAAAAAAGCACCTGATGGTGCTTTTTTATTTCGACAAGATTTTGATCAAATTAGCTTCAAGTCATCTTGTAAATGGCTGGCCTGGATGATTTTCAGCATCTTCTCAGAAACATTTTTAAAATGCAGCCCCTTGTTCTCAGGTGTTTGGCGCAACCATTGTACCAACACCGCCAAAGACAAGGTATTACCATTTTCAAGCTGAGCCAAATCAACAACCAAGGGGAAAGCCTTGTGCTGTTGAATATGCTTTAATCCAGCCTGATAAACCTGTTCCGCATTTTCAAAGTTAATCGTCTTACAAACGACTAACTGCTGGTCAATATACTGAATCACCCGTCACCACCTTATTTTTTGCTTACGGCAGCATTTGCATCTGGTTTAAAGGTTGCAATCGCTTTATTGATATCACCACCATTACGCTGAACCGTTGCCGCAAATTGGTTACGGAACTGTAAACCAAGGTCAATGCCAGATACATTGATATTACGTACTTTCCACTGATCGCCCTTGTCCGTTAACTGGAACGACACAGGAATCTTTTCACCATTGTGCAGGAAGTCTAAAGTTACCACAGGGTTTTTACTGTTTGACGCTTTATAAGGGCGCATGGTATAGCTTTCGTTGGTGTATTTCGCAAAAGCACCACCATAGTTTTCGATGATCACTTCACGGAAGTTTTTCTCAAACTGGGCGCGCTGTGCAGCATTGGTATATTGGTTATTGGCATAAGTACCCAACACAATACGTGTAAACGCCTGTGAGTCTACATAGGGGTCAAGATTTTGACGAATAATCGTTCTTACCAAAGCTGGGTTATTTTGTAATTTCGCATTATCTGCCTTTAAACGGGTAATCAACCCATCAGCGACACGCTTGACAAAATCAGGTGGAGTTTCTGTTGGTGCTGCAAATGCTGTGGTTGCAAGCATAGCCGATAATACGCTTGCTGTTAGCGTTTGTTTCAATAATGTGTTCACGGACAATCTCCTAACCTAAATTACTCAGCGAAAGATGGTTCTGCTTCAGCAGCGGCTGGCTGCGAAGTTGAACCCTCTGTTGCGGTTGAGCCAGTTGTGGCTTTACCAGCACCACCTGTAATAAATTTGCTAATTAAATCTTCTAAATCCATCGTACCCTGGGTATTTGAAACCACGTCACCACGTTTAAGGTAGTTCACACCACCACCTGGCACCACTTTCAAATATTTCTCACCCAGAAGACCATTGGTTGCAACCATAATATAAGCATCCTCATCCAGGCTGGTGATGGAGGTCATGTTGCGGATGAGTTGCTGTTCCATTTCTTTTTGTTTCGCGGCATCCGCCTGCTCATAGTCAGCGCTGTAGCGCAATTCTTCAAGTGCGTTCTTTTGCACTTCCTTGAGTTGCTCTGGACTAAAGCTGGTCAAGTTACCATCAAGGTCAAACTTGACTGTTGCCAGACGTGACACTGGATCAAGGGTAATGGATTCTACACGGCCAATGGTGACACCACTCATGGTTACCTTGGCACGTGGTTTTAAACCATTCACATTATCAAACTGCGCTGTCATGCTGTAGCTGTCACGTAAATTGGTACCGACTAAGCCACTGACCTTCATCGCAAGAAAAAATAGAGCAATACCGAAGATAATGACAAAAATACCTACGGCCAGCTCACTAGTACGTGATTTCATTAAATCCCTCCGAACATGACCGCAGTCAACACGAAATCAAAACCTAATACACAAAGTGAAGAATATACGACCGTTCTGGTCATTGCAGTCGCGATACCTTCAGGTGTCGGGTCACAGGCATAGCCCTGATAGACCGCTACCCATGTACAAATCAGGGCAAATACAATACTTTTAATAATGGTGCCATTGAAAATGTCATGCCAGAACTGCACGCTGCTTTGCATACCACTCCAGAATGAACCTTCATCAGCGCCCAAGAAATCAACCCCCACCATCTTGCCGCCAATAATGCCAATGGTTGCAAAAATCACGGTGAGCATTGGCAGACTGACAATCCCTGCCCATAAACGTGGGGAAACAATTTGACGAAGTGGATCAACCCCGATCATTTCCATACTGGCAAGCTGTTCACTCTGCTTCATGGAACCAATTTCAGCGGTCAATGCTGAACCTGCACGGCCTGCGAACAGCAAGGCAGCCACCACAGATGCCAGTTCACGTAATAGTGTCAGTGAAATTGCTGTACCCAGCATCGCCTCACTGCCAAAGGTGACCAGAATGCTATACATCTGCAAGCCAAGAACAGCACCAATAAACAAGCCTGAGACTGCGATAATCAGCAGGGACATTACCCCAACACGATACATCTGGTACACAAAACGCTGAAAGCCGCCTTTGGATGGCATGGAAAATAAAACTTGCAGCAGCATCAGTGCAGCAGCACCAATTCCCTTTATTCGCTCAATAACGAGTCTACCTAGCCAGGCAATCGCATTCATGGACGAACCTCGTTATCTAAATATGCTTGGTGAGTAAATTGATATTCGACAGGTCCCTCAACCGAACCTGTTAAAAACTGGCGCACAAATGGTGATGCGTGATTTTTTAATTGTTCAGGTGAACCTTCACCCTGAATTTTACCTTCCGCCACCACATAAATATAGTCAGCAATCGACAGTGTCTCTGAGACATCATGTGAGACAACAATGGTCGTTAAATCCAACGCTTCACGCAGGGAACGGATTAAACGGGTAAGCACCCCCATCACTATCGGGTCCTGTCCTGCAAAGGGTTCGTCATACATGATCAGTTCAGGATCAAGTGCAATGGCACGTGCCAAAGCCACACGGCGGTTCATACCACCCGAAAGCTCAGTTGGCATCAACTGCTCAGCCCCACGTAAACCGACGGATTCAAGTTTTAATGCCACCAGTTCTGAGATGAGGTGTTCTGGCAATTTGGTATGTGCACGAATCGGGAATGCCACATTTTCATACACTGACATATCGGTAAACAGTGCACCACTTTGAAATAACATCCCCATACGGGCACGCGCAGCAAACAATTCATTGCGTGACATGGATGCAATATTTTTACCATCCAGTAAAACTTCGCCTTGATCAGGGCTCAGTTGTCCACCAATCAAACGCAATAGAGTGGTCTTACCTGTACCTGATGGTCCCATAATGGCAGTAATTTGACCACGTCGAATTTTAAGGCTGATATCGTCATAAATGACGCGTTCTCCTCGATTAAAGCTCAGGTTTTTAACTTCAATTAGGGCTTCGCTATCGAGAGGAGATTTGTTATTCATAATGGCATTCATTCCTGCACTTTTTATGCACGCATACTATACACTGAAAGACTAAATCGTTGTTTTTATTTTGATGAGCGACGTATGAAGATTGTTAGGGTCTGTTGACATTTCAGCCATGTCTTGCGTTATCGGCTAAAACGACATAAACAAGGCATGAAACGTAGGCAATGGCGACCCCCTTGTCAAGTTTCATAACGCAGTTTAGGGAAGTTTTAGCCATAACCCTGCGGGACAGGGACATTTTTTGCCGCTACAGCGTTATGCCTTATTCATTTAGAATAGCTAAATTTCATAAGCCATGCCTTGTATCGTCTAAAAAATATCCTCTGTCGCAAGCATCTGTGAAATGTCAACAGACCCTAATTTATATAGTTATTTTTTGAGACGACCTGACTGGTGGTTTGGCTGGAATTGACATTTAGGGAATCGGCGTGACTGGCATCAAAAAGTGCATAAGCTAAAAACAGGCCATTACACAGCATCAAAATAACAAAAAAGCATGGTAGTCCATCATTGCATATAAAAGACCATATTTGACTCAAGAGACTTTTGTTTTGATTAATTCTTTTCATTTCTTATGCAAAATTTGAATTAGTAGACATTTTAATAATTTTACCTGACTAATCCCAAATAAAAAAGCCAGTTTTACAACTGGCTTCTTCTTTTCATCGGTTTCTATCGATTAAAAGTCATTTTTGCGACGACGGTCACCACCGAAGCCACCTTCACGTGCTGGACGATCACCAAAATCACGCTTTGGACGGTCTTCACCACCGAAACTACGCTTTGGACGGTCTTCACCACCGAAACTACGTTTTGGGCGATCTTCACCACCGAAACTACGTTTTGGACGGTCACTGAAACCACCCTCGCGTTGTGGACGATCACCAAAATCGCGCTTTGGACGGTCGCCGAAGCCACCCTCACGTTGTGGACGATCACCAAAATCACGTTTTGGACGGTCGCCGAAGCCACCCTCGCGTTGTGGACGATCACCAAAATCACGTTTTGGACGGTCACCGAAACCACCCTCACGTTGTGGACGATCACCAAAATCACGTTTTGGACGGTCGCTAAAACCACCCTCACGGCGTGGTTTATAGTCTACGCGGTTGCCACGGTTGTCATCATTCGCGTCAAAACGTGGTTTATCGTTAAAACCACCCTCACGGCGTGGACGGTCAGAATTGAACTCGCGGCGTGGACGCTCTTCACCACCAAAGCTACGCTTTGGACGGTCTTCAAAACCGCCTTCACGGCGTGGGCGATCAGAATTAAACTCGCGGCGTGGACGCTCTTCAGCAGCAAACGCTGGACGCTCACCACGAGGTTTATCATCAAAGCTACGGCGTGGACGATCATCACTACCTTCACGGCGCTTGAAGTTACCTTCACCTTCAAAACGGCGACCACCACCGAAACCACCACGACCACGACCGCCACCATCACGGCCACCGCCATTACCACCGCGACCACGGCCACCACCACCATCACGACCTGAACGTGCAGGAGGTGGAGATGGCTCTAAACCTTCGATTTCAGATACATTTAAACGTGCATCTAAATAATCTTCTAAAGCACGGATTTTGCCACGCTCACGGTAAGTTGCCAAAGTAACAGCTTGACCTGTACGACCCGCACGACCTGTACGACCAATACGGTGTACATAGTCTTCATTTTTCATCGGTAAACCGAAGTTGATTACGTGTGAAATTGTTGGTACGTCTAAACCACGCGCTGCAACGTCAGTCGCCACCAGGATTTTTGCACGGCCTTCACGAATACTACGTAAACGACGGTTACGAACGGTTTGAGGCATTGCACCATGTAGCGCAACAACCGAGTGACCCGCTTCAGCTAATTCTTCAGCAAGCATATCTGTATCTTCTTGCGTGCTTGCGAATACAACAGCTTGATCTACTGATTCGTCAGATAACCAATGCGTAAGTAATTTTTTCTTGTGTTCGAAACCATCAGTCCAATGTAATGTTTGCGTTACATCAGTATTGGTGCTGTGACCAGTTTCGATTGCAATACGTTGTGGATCATTCATCATGCGCTCAGCAAGACGAATAATACGATCTGCAAATGTTGCAGAGAACATCAATGTTTGTTTACGGTTTGCAGCTAATTCACCAATTGCTTCTAAGTCTTCAGAGAAACCTAGATCAAGCATACGGTCAGCTTCATCAACAATTAATGATTCAACTTTATCAAGTTTAATTTGACGACGGTTTACAAGGTCAAGTAAACGACCTGGAGTCGCGACAACAACCTGAGCGCCTTTAAGCTGTTGAATTTGCTTACCAAAAGGCATACCACCCATAATTGCAGCAATACGAACACCTTTCATGTGACGTACAAATGCAATCGCATCTTGGCTAACTTGTTGAGCCAATTCACGTGTAGGAGAAATAACCAAAATAGTGGGTTGTGTTACGGCTTTCATACGGTCTTTAAAAGAAACAAAAGCTTCTTCGCCAGCTAAAGCATTCAATGTAGGGAGTAAGAATGCAGCTGTTTTACCAGAACCAGTCTGGCTTGAAACTAATAAATCTTTACCTGCTAAAGCAGCTGGAATCGCTTGTTCTTGCACAGGAGTTGGACTTGTAAAACCTAAACCTTCTAGGGCTTGTTGTAAGGTTTCGTGCAAAGAAAATTCGGCAAAAGTTTTGCTCATAGAGAGTTTCACCCTAATGGGTGCTCCATTTTAATAAATACAAAAAATAGACATCGGCAAAAAGCGGCAAAGCGACTCAAGCTGAAAATAGATGAAGTTCAGCGGCAATCCGAATAACGACGATGTGGACTAAACGCACGCTTGATTACTGCCTCAACCTGAAGAATCGCTAAGCGATTTGGGCGCAAGATATGGTCCTCTCTATGGACAGCGTGCGCTAATATGAATAGAACTGAATGTTCAGGTAATGAACTGGAATTTAAGTGCGTGGGCGGATTATAGCAGAATAATTTTAAAAGTCACCCTTTTTAATAGGTTTTTCTACTGGATCACCTTTATTATTTTTATCTGACCGATTAAAGAAGATGAAATTATAAAAATAACTCCTTCATTATGATCAGATCATAATTAAAAAACCCTCAAATTATTGAGGGTTTTTTAATCTAAAATTTATTTTGCAGCATCGCCCCAAGCTGGAACAACTGTTTGCATCAATGGTTTTAACATTTTCAATGAGCAAGCAAGTACTTGACCATTATCAAATGATTCATTACCACCACGAGCATCAACGACTACACCGCCCGCTTCTTTCACAATTAACTCACCCGCAGCAATATCCCACGGTTTTAAACCAAGCTCAAAGAAACCATCAAAACGACCTGCAGCGACATAAGCTAAATCTAAAGCAGCAGAGCCACCACGACGGATTTGCGCGCCTGATTTAGTTACAGCCAACAAAGAAGCGAAATGTTGTTCTGCATAAGAAACGATTTCACCATTACGTTTCGCACGATAAGGATGACCTACCGCAAGGAATGTGTTTTCTAAAGAGTCTTTAACATTGACACGGATACGGCGTTGGTTCATGACTGCGCCACGACCACGGCTTGCAGAGAATAATTCATCACGCACTGGATCATAGATCACACCGTGCTGAGTTACGCCTTTATGTTGTACAGCGATAGAAATACAGAAATGAGGGAAACCGTTGATAAAGTTTTGAGTACCATCTAAAGGATCAATCACCCAGCACCAATCTGCATCGTGACCTTTACCTTCTTGCATACCAAACTCTTCACCAAGGAAGCTATGGTTTTTATAACTTTTACGAAGCGTATCAATTGTAAGTTGTTCGATATAACGGTCAACACGCGTTACTGGACCATCAATGCCTTTTTCTTCAACTTGTAAATCGAGTTTATGACGATTTTGATGTGCCTTTAAAAGCTCTTGACCAACTGTTTGAGCCGCACGCGCAGCCATAACCACCATAGGTTCCATTGAACACCCACTACAAATTTGAAGATTTTGACAAAGAATAATGCATAAAAGCCCCTATATTCTATCAAATATAAGGGCTTTTAGGTAAAAAATGTTTGCGAAAGATTATTTTCTAATTTACAAAGCGTTAGCGATCTATAACCAAGCTTTCTCAATTGAAGCAAAAATCCCTTGTCCATCTAAACCACAATCTGCAAGCATTTGCTGATGAGTTGCTTGATGTAAAAATGCATCTGGCAAACCTAGATTTAAAATTGGCTTAATGATTTTAGCTTGTGCTAAAAATTCATTTACTGCACTTCCCGCACCCGCCATTACCGCATGTTCTTCTACAGTCACAAAAAGTTTTGTGTCAGCAGCTAAGTCACGAAGTATCTGCTCATCTAATGGTTTTACAAACCGCATGTTGACCACACGTACAGCAACCGAATGTTTACTTGCAAATAATTCTGCTGCTTCAACTGATGCTGCAACACGGCTACCAAAAGCAAGGATACTGATCTGCTGATCTGCGTCCTGATTAAATTGCGCAACGATTTCAGCTTTACCAATTTCTAAAGCAGTCATTTGCTGTTGAATTTCAGCACCTGTACCAACACCACGTGGATAACGTACGGCAGTTGGTCCATTATAGTGATATGCCGTATGCAACATCTGGCGACATTCATTTTCATCTTTTGGTGCCATGATCACCATGTTAGGTACAGTACGCATATAGGCATAATCATATGCACCTGCATGGGTCGGACCATCTTCACCGACCAAACCAGCACGATCAATCCCAAAAGTGACATCTAGATTTTGCAAAGCAACATCATGGATCAATTGATCATAACCACGTTGTAAAAAGGTCGAATAGATTGCTACAACAGGTTTTAAACCTTCACACGCCA
>ERZ650312.1412-NODE-1412-length-13569-cov-5.523161_pt1 | contig 13569 bp, 10 predicted proteins | sample MGYA00376248_ERZ650312 | MGnify/ENA primary metagenome ERZ650312 (study PRJEB26733, sample SAMN07839316) | wastewater metagenome | biome: urban; feature: wastewater treatment plant; material: waste water | place: USA: North Carolina | collected 2016-07-28 ... | reverse complement strand
TGATTGTTTTCCATTATATCTTAAGTAAACTCAATCTAAAAAAAAGTGAATATTAATTAAACTTTAACATAATATATACTTAAATTATTAAATAGCCCGATTAAAATTAAACACAAAAAAAAGGGCAATTATGAGATTCTTTATTTTCTTCATACTCTTTGGATGGAGTATCCTTTTTGCATCCGTTGGAAAAATCACGGTGGTTAGCGGTCAGGTTTTAATAGAAAAAGCAGGCGCAAAATCTATTGCCGCCCCAAATACAAAACTTGAAGAGAGTGACTCTGTGGTTACAAAAGTTTCCTCGTCTGCCCAGATTTTATTTACCGACGGTACGGTAATTACGATAGGTGCAAATACTAATTTTAAGGTCCACGAGTATCTGTATGAAGAGGGGTCTAAAAATTCAAATCTAAAAGTCGGCGTCAAAGAGGGTGCCTTTAAAGCTATTACTGGGAAAATAGCAAAAATTGCCCCTGAAAAATTTAAAATAGAGGGTAAAACCGTTACGATAGGTATCAGGGGGACAAAGCTTGTCGGGAGTATAACGGATAGCGAGGAGGTGGTAGCCTGCACGAAAGGGGCTATTACTATTGAGCCAAAAACCCCTGGGCAGGGTATCCCTCCACAACCGGTCACAATAGTAAGAGCCGGCGAGATAACAACGGCAAAAGATGGAAAGATAGAGCCGCCGAGAGCCTATACGCCGACAGAGATAAAAAAGCTTGAAAACTCCGCCGGAGGGAGCGAAAGGCGTAGCGAGCAGACGCAGGGTGCCGGAGTTGTCGAACAAACAAAAACAACGCAAAACATGGGGGATGGGGATAAAAACTTAGGCATAGTGAATGAGCTTACCCCTGAAGTAGAAAAAATAGTTCAGAATATGGAAAATGTCGACAAAACGATAAAGGTAGCAGAAGAGTTCAAAAAGCAAGAAGTTACGACGCAAAGCGCAGACATAAGCAGTCAACAGCAAACGCTAACGCCACCGATAGCTACCGTCTTGCCTACAACCGTAACATCGGTGGTAACACCTTCTGCCTCTATTTCAAACGGTGTAAATTTTCTAACTCAGAGCGGTTCAATGTTTTATAAAAGGGTCGGTCTGTCTATGACGAAACTCTTAGACGGCAGAGTATTGGCTCTTGGCGGCTTTAATTACGATGTTATAAATTATGATGTATTGGAGCCGGAAATTTATGATCCGGCGACTAAAACCTGGACGTTGATGCCGACAGACTCTAACGCTTGGGTTCCCAGAATGAGCTTTGGGGCGGCAACACTTACAAACGGTAAGGTGTTGGTTGCCGGCGGCAATGACGGGTGGGGTTGGGCTATGGCTTTTGCCGACTTGTATGACCCTAATACAAATACGTGGACACCTGTTACCTCTATGCCGTACTATAGGTATAACCACGCAATTACCGCTTTATCCGATAATAAAGCCCTTGCTATAGGCGGAGTTATTAGCGACGGTGTAACAAATTCGGTTATGATGTTTGATCTTGCCGCAAACGGTGGAGTGGGTGGATGGAGCGATGTGGCCTCTATGAATGTTGCCAGACACTCCCTTGCTGCCGTAACGCTAAAAAGCGGAAATGTTATGGCTTTAGGCGGAGTTGACTATACTGAAGAATTTGTCACAAATAGCGCGGAAATATATAATCCTACTCTAAATACTTGGACGATGAAGGCAAATATGTTGGTTCCTAGAGCCGCTTTGGCCGCCACCGTCCTAAATGACGGCTCCGTTCTTGCTATAGGCGGATATGCTTCGTTCGGCAACAGGCTAAACTCTATAGAGCAATATAATCCGGATACTGATACTTGGAGATACAGAGTTCCATTGCCGTTTGGATTTGAGGGTGGAGGTGCGGTAACCCTTGATGACGGCTCTGTACTTCTTGCAGGCGGTAACGACTCCGGAGTTCATAGCAGTGAGAAAACTTGGATTTATAGTCCGTCATCGGCACTTGCCAGCGCAAATGCTCCGGTTCAAAACGGCTATACGGCGGGGCTTAATAACGGTTTTTTTGTGGGGGCAAAATCTGACGGCACGAGGGTGTTTGGAAAAATAGATTCAATGTTGTTCACGGAAGAGTATATGGCGGCATCGTCGGTAACCGGGGAGCTAAAGGGTTCTTTGTCGTCTGATTTTGCCGGACAAGGGTACAACGTAGGTGTTACAAATTTTGATTTTTCACATTTCGGTTCTCTGCCGTCAGGGATTACGACCGCCGTTTATTACACCAGTGAAGATAGTAAAGTGATATGGGGGACGGCTCTGATAAACAACAAACCGGGCATTATAGGTTTTGCCGCCCTGCCTGACAAGGTGACGGAATACGGAGCGGTATATAGCGAGGATGACTATAGCTCGTGGGGGTATTGGGAGGCTGCAACTACTCTTGCCGGAGATAGTAGTCCCGAGTTTTACACCGGTTACTGGGTGAGCGGGGTTCCAACCGATGCCTCGACTATTCAAGCTATGGCAAATAACAATGTAGTCGGCGGCTATCAAGGGCATGTTTTGGGGGATACGTTTGACGGTAGTGCGGTAGATTCGATAGTGCTAAACGGATTTAATAGATTTAATATGACTGTTCATTTCGGTGCCGCAAATCCGATCAAGCTAGATAATCTACAATTTGAGACATCAAAAGGGTGGATGTACTCACAAAGCACCAATCTGACAAATGTATCGAGCGCAATCTCTATCAATACCTCTGCAAACACCCAAGGGTATACGGCTACGGTAGGTAATAGCGTAAATACTTCAGATATCTTAAAGCTTCAAGGTAAGTTCTACGGTCCTGTCGCAAACTCTACCGGCGGCGTATTTAGTGGGGCGCTCACCGGAAGTAGCGGCGGTGTTTCATCACAGAGAAATGTTCAGGGTGTATTTAAAGGTGGTGTGGTTCCTGAGGCTATTAACGGACACTAATTCATTTTTTGTTGGGGGAGGCGACTAATATGCCGCCTCCCCAATTCTGCATCTAATCAAAAATCAGACTTTTTTTATCTGCTGAAAAAATAAATTCAAAATTTTTAAATCTGTACTTTATTGTCTATTTTTTAATCATACATAGTGGACAAAAAAATCCAAGATTGCTGTAAAATTATCGACATAAATATCCAAAATATCTACAAGGAGAGAAAAAGATGAAAAAGTCGGTTTTTTTATCGTTTGCTACAGCAGCCTTTTTGTGTGCCGCTCCGGAGAAAACAGCTCTAAAAATAGGGTTTATCCCGCTGACAGACTGTGCCCCGATCGTAATAGCGAAGGAAAAAGGGTTTTTTGCAAAGCACGGTCTTGACGTAACAGTCGTAAAAGAGGGCGGTGGCTGGGCAGGAATCCAACAAAAAGTGGCTAGCGGAGAGTATGATTTTTCGCATATGCTAGCCCCTATGCCTATAGCCTCGACTCTGGGAATCAACGGCAACGTCCCTATGAACGCCGTTATGAGTCTTGATTACAACGGCAACGGCATCACCCTTGATAACAACGTCATAGCCGATATGAAAGCGCAAGGGATGGATGAATCCAAAAGACCGGTGAGCGCTAGCTACCTAAAAAAATCTATAGAGGCGAAGAAAAAAGCGGGAACCTATAAGCCGCTAGAGCTTGGGATGACGTATCCTACAGGAACTCACAACTACGAGCTTAGATACTGGCTAGCCGCAGGCGGGGTAAATCCCGATACCGACGTAACTCTAAAGGTATTCCCACCACCGCAAATGGTCTCTAACATGCAGGCGGGAAACACCCACGGATATTGTGTCGGCGAGCCATGGAACGAGAGGGCGGTAATGGCAAATATGGGGCATGCTATCGTCACAAAATACGAGATTTGGAACAATGGGCCGGAAAAAGTTTTAGGTTCAAAAGCGGACTTTGTGGCAAAAAATCCGGAGACGACAAAAGCGGTAATCAAAGCCGTCCTAGAGGCCTCTATGTGGCTTGACGCAAACTGGGAAAATAGGAAAGAGGCTAGTAAAATACTCGCCAAAAAAGAGTACGTAAACGCTCCGGTAGACGTTTTGGACAACTCTATGACCGGAACTTTTATGTACATAAACGGCAAAGTAGAGCCGAATCCGGTGTTTAATATCTTTTCAAACAACTACGCAAGCTATCCATACTATAGCCATGCCGTATGGTTTATGACTCAGATGTATAGATGGGGTCAGCTAAAAACTCCGGTGGATATGAAAGCTATGGCTGAAAAAGTATATAGGCCTGATTTGTTTGCGGCGGCGGCCAAAGAGGTGAACTATAAAATTCCGACAAGTCCGTGGAAAAAAGACGGAGAGGGTGCGACTAATAAATTTTTGGACGGCAAAGTATTTGACCCTACAAAAGCGGTTGATTATATCTATAGTTTTGACATAAAAACCGTAGCGGTTCAAAAAGATGCCCTATCAAAAGCAAATAAAGCTCTAGGCGGCGTAAAAGTCGTTCAACCTGACTATTTCTGCCCGGCGGGCAAACCCGGATGCGCAAAATGAGAGAGAAAGCTCTTAGGGTTGTATTGCCGATTTTGACGTTTGCCGTTATTGTCGGTGCATGGAACTATGTCGGCGCAAAAATAGAGGGGTTCCCGACTCCGGGAGCTACTTTTTCGGCCATGGTTGAGGTTTTTTCAAACCCTTTTCATACGGCTGAAGACGGTGGAACCCCAGGGATTATGATACAGCTTTTATACTCTCTGGGGAGGGTATTTTCCGGATTTTTGATAGCGGCGGCCGTCGGTATTCCGGTGGGTCTGGCGCTTGGAATGAGCAAAAAGTTTTATTATGCGGTTGATCCGTATATCCAGATACTAAAACCGGTCTCCCCGCTTGCGTGGTTGCCGCTTGTACTGTTTGTTTTTAAAGATATCACGGTTACCGCTATATTTGTAATTTTTATCACCTCCATTTGGCCTATTATCATCAATACGGCTCTAGGTGTTAAAAGCGTAAATGAAGACTATATCAACGTCGCAAGGGTGTTTAGGTTTAACTCCGTCGAGATGGTGTTTAAGATTATCCTCCCTGTTGCGGTTCCGTATATTTTTACGGGGATGAGACTATCTTTGGGAACCGGCTGGCTTGTTATCGTGGCGGCTGAGATGTTAACAGGCGGTATCGGTATCGGTTTTTGGATTTGGGATGAGTACAACAATCTCAAATATACAAGTATCATCATCGGCATTATGATAGTCGGCATCGTCGGTCTTTTGCTAGATGTTTTGATGGGTTATATAGCGGACAAGTTTGATTATCGCAAAAAGGGCGGCAGATGAAATTTTTATCTATACAAAACCTTGACAAGGTATATAAATTGCCAAACGGCGGCGAATATGTCGCCCTCAAAAACGTAAATCTGGAGATTATGGAAAACGAGGTTGTCTCTATCATAGGACACTCCGGTTGCGGAAAATCTACTATTCTCTCTATCGTGGCAGGGCTTCAAGAGCTAACCAGCGGTGCGATGCTACTGGAGAACAAAGAGATAAAAGGGCCGGGGCCGGATCGAGCGGTAGTTTTCCAAAACCACTCTTTGCTTCCGTGGCTAACCGTCTATCAAAATATCGAGATAGGTGTCAAAAAAGTTATGCCCGAGCTTTCCAAGCATGAAGCGCAAGAGAGAATAATGAAATTTATCGACTATGTCGGTCTCTCCCATGCCGCAGACAAATATCCCGGCGAAATATCGGGCGGGATGAAGCAAAGGGTCGGTATTGCCAGAGCGCTTGCCATAAGGCCGAAAGTTCTTTTGATGGATGAGCCTTTTGGGGCGCTAGATAGCCTCACCAGAGCAAACCTACAGGATCATTTGATGAGGATTCAAGAGAAAATCAAAAACACCGTTGTCGTAATTACCCACGACGTGGATGAGGCGGTTTTATTGTCGGATAGAATCGTAATGATGACAAACGGCCCTGCGGCTACTATCGGCGAGATTGTGGAGGTGAATCTACCCAAACCAAGAAACCGTTTAGAGGTTCAAGAGATGCCCGAATACCATAGGTGCAAAGAGGCCGTTATGGACTTTTTGTATAAAAAATTTGCAAAAGATGATGAATAAATGAGAGCTCTGAACAAATATGAATTTATCAGAGCAACTAGTTGCGAGAGCCGCCTGCTGAAGGCCTCATTTTTGGCTTTGCCTAAAATGTGAGAATTAATCAGGGGGTTCAACCGACATTTTGCCGTCTAAATTTTGGGCGGCAACTAATACACTTTTTAGGATATCGCAATGGGTGCAATAGAAAAACTAATCGAGGCAAAAGAGCAAAGAAGTTCAAAAGTTGCCGCATTGGAGCAAAAAAAAGAGGGCAAGGATATTGCCGGACTATATGCAAAACTGGATGAGTTTGCAAAAGGGGGATACGGCTCTATACCCGAAGAGGACAGAGAGTTTTTCCTAAAAAGCTTTGGTATATTTGATCGCCCGGCAACGCCTGAGCGGTTTATGATTCGGGTGAGGGTTCCCGGCGGTTCGCTAAATGCAACGCAGGCCGAGGCAATCGCAAATGCGGCTATCAAATATGGTAAAGACTACATAGATATCACAACCAGAATGCAAATCGAGCTTAGATATTTGGCTATCGAGGACATTCCGACCCTTCTAAGGGGGCTTGAGAGCGTGGGAATCACTACCTATCAGACCGGAATAGACAATTTTAGAAATATTTTGGCCGATCCACTCTGTGCAAACGCCAAAGATTCAGTGATTGATACGACTCCGGTTATAGAGGGTATGCAAGATATTTTTCTAAAAAATCCGGAGTGGATAAGCACCCTTCCTAGAAAATTTAATACCGGAATATCCGGCTCCTCGACAAACAGATGCAATATTTTCGGACAAGATTGCGCCTTTGTGTTGGCAAAAAAAGGGGACGAGTACGGGTTTAACCTCTATCTGGGCGGAAAAGTAGGGGTAAAGGCCGAGAGCGCCGATATGTTTGTGAGAGTCTCAGAGGTCTCTGCCGTTTTTGGGGCTATCATATCGCTATTCAAAAAATACGGCTTTAGGGATAATAGAAACAAAAACAGACTAAAGTTTTTATTGGATGCCGTAGGGATGGATAATTTTACCGCCGCAATAAAAGAGGCTGCAGGGGTAGATTTTGAGAGCGCCGGAGAGCTTTTGAACGACTCCGAAAATTTTGAGTCAAAAACACCTATAGGGCTAAAAGACGGTACGTTTGCCGTTCACTGTGCCGTCCCGTCAGGTGTTTTTAGCGGTTCCGATTTGCTATCTCTTGCCGCTTTGGCGAAAGAGCATGGAAACGGAGAGCTTAGATTTACGGTTGAGCAAAATATGTATATTTTGGGGGTAAAAGAGCCGTCAAAGCTTCCGGATACCGATATCGTAAAAAAATACATAACATACGAAAACGGCTTTTTGACAAACCTCGTCGCATGCGCCGGAACCGAGCATTGCCCGTTTGGGGTGATAGCCAACAAGCCCGATGCCATAGAGCTTGCCGAGTATCTGCATAAAAGCGTGAAATATACAAAGCCCGTCAGGATGTACTGGTCTGCGTGCCCAAAAGGGTGTGGAATCCACGCATGCGGAGATATCGGATTCGTCGGAACCAAAAAAGCGGTTGACGGCAAGGTGGAACTGGCGGTCGATATATATATGGGCGGCAAACTATCGGGCGAGGGCGAAGAGGGGAGGCTCTACCAAAAAGGGGTGTTGCTAAAAGATCTAAAAGAGACGGTTGCGAATCTACCGATATTTGAATAGATAGAGGGTTTATCATGTCAGCTTCACCGCTTCAAAGCTTTATAGCATACAAGGCAGAGACAAAATCGCAATGCGGAAACTACCGGATAGATGTAACGCCGCCAAAAGAGGGTGAGCAGTATAGGTTTCACTTTGATGCGACGGCGTGTGTAGGGTGTCGTTGTTGTGAGGCGGCGTGCAATGAGCAAAACGGGAATCCGGCAAACGTCAAATGGAGACGGGTAGGGGAGATGGAGGCCGGAGAGTTTCCAAACTCAAAAACACTCTTTAACTCCATGGGGTGTAACCACTGCATAGATCCGGCCTGTCTAAACGGGTGCCCGACAAACTCATATATAAAGCTGGAAAACGGGATAGTAATCCACGATGATGAGGGCTGTATCGGGTGTCAATACTGTACATGGAACTGCCCGTATGAGGTTCCGGTATTTAATCCGGAACGGGGAATCGTCACAAAGTGCCATATGTGCTATGAAAAGTTAGATGCCAGAGAGACTCCGGCTTGCGTTCAGGCGTGTCCGGCGGGGGCGATAGAGATAGAGGTTGTAAACAAAGACGAGTGGATTAGATTTGGCCTCCAAAAAGAGGGGTCGGCTCCGTGTGTACCGGATACGAATATCACAAAACCGACGACCAGATACACCCAAAACGACGAGACGTTAAATGCAAAACCTGCCGATAGCCGTTTTGTAAAAGCGGGACATTCGGAGTTGCCTCTTGTCTTTATGACCGTTTTGACTCAGCTCTCTTTTGGCGCTTTTGTCGCTATTTTTATGGGTTCTTTTTTGTCGTTTTTGGGGTTAAAAACAGCCGCTTTGGACGGTATTACCGCTATTTTTGCGTTTGCTCCGGCCCTCATAGGGCTTTCGTTGTCGGCTCTGCATCTGGGTAGGCCTATTTTTGCATACAGGGCGTTTAAAAACCAAAAAACATCATGGCTCAGCAGAGAGGCACTCTATCTTGGGGTGTATGCCGGATTACTGTCGGTTGTTTGCGGACTACTGTTTATTCGGACGGCTCCGTTTATTGTGTTTTTTGTTTGTGCGGCGACTTTTGCGGCTGGATTTTACGGGATATATGCCCAGTCTATGATATACAGGGTTCCTGCCCGTCCGTCATGGGATAGGGTCTCTACGACTTATAGATTTTTTGGAACCGGATATATCGGATTTTTGGTGATAGCGTCCGTATTGTCGGTAAGAGACGGTTACGGTAGTGCACTATCGGTACTGTCGGTTGCTATGCTGATCGCTTTTTTCCAGCTCCGGTTGGTGTATGACGAGTATTCGTTTTTGACGTTACTTGATCCTGAGACAAAAAATTTTAATGCCCTCTCAAAAACAAAAGAGCTTTTGGATAACAATTTTGCGTTACTAAAAAAACTTAGAATCGGATTTTTATCGGCTTTTGGGATTATTCTGCCGCTGATTGCAACGGTGCTTATCAATTCGGAGATTTATTTTTACGGTTCGCTCCTTTGTGTTGTTTGTGTTGTCGGCTCTTTTTTGGCAGAGATTTTCGGGCGGTATCTATTTTTCAAAACGGCGGTCTCAATAGGTGTTGCCGGAAACTTTTTTGCCGCAAACCAAAGGGGGTAGCGTATGTTTGAGAAGCTAAAATCCATTATCGGACTAGATATAAAAAACGAAAAATACGCCCTTGTAAAAGACGAAAAATTCGGTCTCATAAACGCCTCCAAAAAAGTAGACACATGGATAAGGAGCACATGCGGATATTGCGGCGTTGGGTGCGGGCTTTATATCGGGGTAAAAGACGGCAAACCCGTACTAACCAAAGGGGATCCGTCTCACCCCGTATCGATGGGGACTCTGTGCCCAAAAGGTCTAACCGAACACGAGATAGTAAACGCAGAAAATAGAGTAGCCTATCCGATGGTGCGAAAAGACGGCAAACTCACAAGAGTCGGTTGGGATGAGGCGTACAGAGCGGCAAGCGATAAATTCAAAGAGATTCAAGCAAAGCACGGAAACGGGGCTGTGGCGTGCATATCGACGGGGCAACTACTGACTGAGGATTTTTACGCTTTGGGAAAATTTGTTCAGCTAGGGCTAAAAACCTCAAACTACGACGGCAATACGACTCTGTGCATGGCCTCCGCCGTGATGGGGTACAAGCAGACTTTTGGGAGCGACGGCCCCCCTGCTAGTTATGAGGATTTCAGCTACGCCGATACGATAATGCTGATAGGGGCAAACATCGCCGACAACCACCCGATACTAAAGCTCCACATAGCAAAAAACGCAAAAATAAACGGGAAAAAACCAAAAATCATAGTCGTAGACCCAAGACGCTCAAAAACCGCAAATATGGCGGATTTGTACGTCCCGATAAAACCTAGAACAGACTTAGCCCTCATAAACGGGCTATGCTATATCGTGATGGAGCAGGGGTGGGAGAACGAGGAGTTTATAAAGAATAGAACGAGTGGATATAGAGAGTTTAGAAAGTTTATCATGGATGGTTATCCGCCGCAAGAGGTCTCAAATATCACGGGAATAGAGGTAAAAACGCTATATGAGATAGCAAGGCTATATGCGGGGGCGGACAAGGCTCTAAGCGCATGGACGATGGGGGTAAACCAAAGCTCCATCGGAACCGACACGGTAAGCGCAATATGCAATCTAGCCCTTATTACCGGCAATCTGGGTCGTGAGGGGGCGGCTCCTTTTTCTATCACGGGACAGTGCAATGCTATGGGGACTAGAGAGTTTGGGTTTACAAGCTCAATCCCAGGATATAGAAACTTTGCAGACCCAAAAGATAGAGAGGAGTTTGCCTCTATCATCGGCGTATCGCCGGATGAGATTCCGCAAAAAAGGGGATATAGCTACCCGCAAATCATCGACGCAATAGATAGAGGAGAGATAAAAGCCCTTTGGGTTGTCGCCACAAATCCGCTTGTAAGCTTCCCAGATCAAAACAAAATCAGAGAGGCGTTTAAAAAGCTGGATATGCTAGTAGTCCAAGACGCTTTTGTCTCCGAGACCGTAGAGGTTGCCGACATAGTATTTGCGGCGGCTACGTGGAGCGAAAAAGAGGGGGTCTATACAAACTCCGAGAGGCGGTGCAACTACGCCAAAAAAGCGGTAGAGCCTATCGGGGAGGCAAAGAGCGATCTTCAAATCATAAGGGAGTTTAGCGGGTATTTCGGCGATTCTATGGATAGATTGTTCGGCTCTTTAGCCTCTAGTAGAGACGTTTTTGAAGAGATGAAGAGGGTTAGTCGCGGGAGGCTGTGTGATTATAGCGGGATGAGTTATGAGCTGATTGAGGAGCTTGGCGGTATCCAATGGCCTTGCAACGAGAGGTATCCGCACGGCAAAAAGAGGCTTTACGACGAGGGCTTCGCATGTCCTACGGAGGATGGACGGGCAAAGCTGTTGCCTCTTTCTTATAAGCCGCTTCCAGAATGCGAATCGGGCGATTTTCCGCTGATACTAAACACGGGGCGGACGGTGGAGCAGTGGCATACGAGGACAAAAACCAAAAATATTCGGCTGCTTACCGATTTGGCATCTGAGGCGTGGTGTGAGATAAATCCGAAAGATGCCGAAAAACTAAAAGTAAAAAGCGGAGATAGGATACGGATAGCCTCAAAAAGGGGGAGTGTCGATAATTTGTTGGTCAAAGTCACGGAGATTGTGGGGGAGGGGTGTGTGTTTGTCCCTTTTCATTTTGGTGAACAGCTGATAAACGCTCTGACAATAGGAGATTTCGACCCAAAATCTTTTGAGCCGAACTTTAAACAATGCGCCGTAAATATATATAGCGAAAGCCTAAAAGAGGGTATAGTACAAAAACAGAAAAAAATGGCCGGAGAGTTAGGGTTTTCGGCAATCAAATTGCAAAATCCTATTGAGATGCTTGAGGGTGCCGCAATTACGAAAAAAGGGGAAGAGTGATGTTTTTATTTTCATCTGCCTGCGTCGATGCTATCAGGGTGATGACGTATATGACAAAAAAAAATGAGGGGTATGTAAGCGCCGATACCATCTCAAAAGATCTCGGAATTGTTTTGCCTTATCTGGCTAAAACGCTAAAAAAACTCTCCGATGCCGGATTGCTAGAGTCCAAAAGGGGGGTCGGCGGCGGTGTGACTCTACCCAAAAGCCCTGAGTCTATCAAGCTTTTGGAGATTATTTTAGCGCTTGACGGTGAGAAGCCGTTTGATACCTGTATTATGGGGCTAGGGGAGTGCTCTGCCGAGACACCGTGTGCACTACATGAAAGGTGGGAGGCGCAGATGGCGGAATTTAGGGAGCTGCTTTTGGCCACAACCCTTGCCGAGGTGGATAGCGAGATAAAGCGGAAAAAGATTATTAAGCTCTAAATTCTTTTTATCTTATGCGCTTTTATATCTCTTGAGATATCCTCCAAAGACATTGCGGAGAATATCTCTATTAGTTCGTTTTTTCTTTTTATCCACTCTTCGTGCAGAGAGCAAATCCGTTCACAGTCGCAATCACCCATGCCGAGTATACATCTGTCAAAATACTTGTCGCCGTCTACGGCTCTTATGATATCAATCACCTTGATTTCGCTCGGATCTTTTGCCAGTTTTACTCCGCCGTCAATCCCCCGTTTAGCATCCACTAGCCCCGCCTTTGAGACTATTTGCATATTTTTTGAGAGAAAATGATAAGGGAGGTTTAGCTCTTTTGTGATATTTTTTACCTGTGTTATCTCTTTTTGTTCAGACATAAACACCATAGCCCTGATAACATCCTGACATGCCGACGACAAGACCATTATCTATCTCCTTTCGTATGAAACCACCAGTAAAATGCAAGCCCCAACCCCGGAGTTTTCGGCTTTTTGCTATCTAAAACAAACTCCTTTGCCTCTTTCGTCGGCAAATACACAAGCTCAATATCCTCCGTATGGTCCCCACCGCCGCTATGAATCATCATGCTATCGTCTATCTCCGCATAAAAGAGGGTCTGATAGGAGCCGGAAAAACCGACGCAAGTATGGAAAGAGGTGATTAACTCGATTTTGGACGGCTCAACGCAAAAGCCGCACTCCTCATCTATCTCCTCGGCCGCCGTTTGTGTGAGTGAAATTTCTTTGTCGCAGATTCCGGCGCAAAGCTCGTACGTATAGCTATCTTTGATAGTTTTTGCCTCGTTTAGGAGAATTGCCGGACGGAATTGTTTTACTAACAAAAATGAATCTTTTGTCGTATGATACAAAAGCACCGCCACGCTATCAAAACTCTTTACCGCCTCCCATGTTCTTTCCTCGCCGTTTTTGGTATACGAGATTGTGACCGGACGGACGTATTTTTGCTCTTTTTGGGGGTGAATTCGTATGTTATCTATCATTTGTACTACTATTTTTCGTTTAATCGTACCAAAAAACTCATAACAATTTTGTGTAGGCATAAGTGTTAAAATTTTTTTTATTTTTTTGCATATTGCAGTGGCCCGTCAGGGGGGCGAAGCCGTATGCGCGCACAAGCGACAGGCAACGGTGCTGCGCCGACCTTGCCAAGAGAGCGGCCTTCTAGAGCGCGCCGGTCTCATTGCCCATCTCTTCCAGACAGCTACAAACATAACTTTCGGGAAATTCTGACCGCCTGGCCGTTTCTTCCACGGATAGCCCCTGGCGCAAAAAACGCTTGATAACAACCTTCATGCTTTCCCCCACTTCAATGACATGGCCGTCAGGATTATAAAACCGTACCGCCCACCGGCCCCAAGGATGTTCGCGCACCTCGTGCAGCATGCGCACCTCTGGAAAGGCACCCAGCCTGCGCAGAAAAGCCCGGATGTCGTCCACTTCAAAAACCAGTTGCCCCTATAGAT
>ERZ650312.1410-NODE-1410-length-13574-cov-9.048007_pt1 | contig 13574 bp, 13 predicted proteins | sample MGYA00376248_ERZ650312 | MGnify/ENA primary metagenome ERZ650312 (study PRJEB26733, sample SAMN07839316) | wastewater metagenome | biome: urban; feature: wastewater treatment plant; material: waste water | place: USA: North Carolina | collected 2016-07-28 ... | reverse complement strand
AGATCTACACAGGCGAAGACACTCTTTCCCTACACGACGCTCTTCCGATCTCTTAGTTTCTTAGTTATAAAACTATTACCTCCATATATAGATTTTAAGTCTATCTCTACTATAGGTAGTGGGTTTAAATTTAATGGGTTTACCATTAAATTATCAAGTTTAAATGAGTATTGGTCATATGGTCTATTTCTTTCTAAGAATCTAGCATTGGCTAGGTCAAATGTTGTATCCCCTAGTATATGAAATTTATTGTTACCTATTAGAACAGAATTGGGATTATTAATAATAGGGTAATAGTTGTTATCTTTAATATTTATAACATATAGTAACCCAGTACTACTAATTTCATCAATGTTTTCTAATCTTCCAGAACCTTGTAATAACGCAGAACTATAAAATGTACCACGACCCCAAGCTAGTTCTATATATTTATAAGTAGAATTAGGATAAGCTGATATATTCTCTTCATATCCATTTCCATTATTATTAAAGTTTATCTTATCTGTAAAAGAAGCATAACCAGTTGATGTATAGTGTGGTTGAACACTAATAGTAGATGCTACACCAGCAGATACTTTAAATGCATTAAATCTTTCATATCCACTATTTCTACTAGATACTATAATAAATACCATATAATTATCATTAAAATAAGGCATTGCTTCTAGTGGTACTTCCATAGTAAATTTAGCTCTGTAAGCAGGACCATGATCTACACTATATGGTAATTTTACTACACTCCTAAAGGTATTAGTTGTAAAACTAGCTATTATATTTAGATACGGTAATGAAGAATGAAATACTGTACTATCTAGCAAATTAGTATTTTTCATAGTATTAACTTCTTCCATAGTATTAGTTATATGTACTATACTTCTACCTATATCATCATCACCTATATACAAACTCATTTTATATGTACCTCACCATTTGTAAAATCTATTTTCATCTTATAGTTGCCAGAATTGCCTCCTTGGTTATAGATTACCCCAGCCCAACCTGTATTCATTTGTATTTGGTTAGTAGTAATAGAATTTGCAGCTATTTGAGCAGCACCTATACTTCCTGTAGTAATCTTACTACCATGAATTGTAGTAGTGTTAGTGTTAATTGCGTTAGCAACACCAGCAGGTAGTACATATCCAGCATCATTTGATAGCTCACTTGTATATGTAGCACCAGCACTTGTACCTTCACTCCAGTTACTAGGAGTAGTCTGATTTGCTTCTGCTACACCTGCAAATGCATTAGTAACAAAGCAATATGGATTAACACCAGTAACAGAACTTCTAATTATAAACCTAGCAGTAGCTGCATTTGATGGAGCAGTTGTAAATACAGAACTTCTACCCCAATTAACTAAAGCATTACTTCCAGCATAGTTTATAACATTACCTTGATACTCTCCAATGTTGGTACCTGATGTGTCATAAAATATTAAAAGTACGTAACTATTAGATCTATGTGCACTAATATATGCACTTGCCTCATATCTACTTCCTGCAATAACTGGAAAATTTGAAGACTGCCCAACATCAAACACACTACCTATTGATGGACTACCACCAATATTTGCAGCAACACTTGCTCCACCAGTAGGTTTCCATTCATTCCATCCAGCTGACAAGTTAACTGTCATTCCAGAATTTGTCCAAACGTACCAACCTTTAGTCTCTGAACCAATCTTTGGTGCTGAATTATATAGAAGATTTGAGCCAGTTCCAGTAGTATTTGTTACATTGCTAAATGTAACTTTTCCATTAAACGTTATCTGTGGATTAGCACCACTAGCATCAATTGTAAATGGGGCAACACTTCCAGTAACATTACTATTAGTAAACTTAAACCTGCTTGCATCAATCCAGAATTCACTAACATATGGATTTGCTTTTGTACCATTACCACTTGTGTAATTAGTTGTTAATCCAAATCCTGATTTCTTGTATACTCCATTTATATTAACAATACTGTTATAAGCAAACTTACTCTCAACCCCTTCTGCAGTAACCCTAATCGAGTTAGCCAACTGACTATCAGCTCCACCTATATTTCCATTACTATCTTCCAAGTAAGCACTTAACCCAGTTCCAGTAGACGCACCAGCCTCATCTATCCCAACATAAGCTAGAGCATTCTGTATTACTTCTGCATTAGCTGTTACATCTAAATTGGTATCTTCTAAACTAGCTGTCAATGTTTGTAGACTTAGTGCCCTAGCACTAGTCTCATCTGCTATAGCTTGATCTATTCTACCTATAATAGATCCTATATTACTTGTACCATCTGCAAGTTGTGCTGCTATAGTCTGTATAACCTGAGCCATAACTTCATCTTTACTAGCTTTAGTTAATTGTAACGAAATTATCTGAGCATTAGCAGTACTTAGTCCATCATTGAAGTTGCTGTTTAATGTCTCGATTAATGCATTAAATCTAGTATCTTCATCCCCTAAATCTAGTATTGTTTGTGTGTACTGATTTAGTGGAACGTAGCTAACAGCAAAGTCTTGTAATATTGCATTCATGTTATTTATTAAGCTTTGATTCCCACTACTTATACTAACATCAACTACTAATTGCACTAAGTCTTTCATCCATTGAGGAGCATCATCATATAACATTGGTATGTATATATCATCACCAGTTATTACATACTCTTTCTTAGCAACGGTTATATCTAAGTCACTTAGGTCTACAGTTTCAACTTCAACCTGGCTAGTGCTTGTAACTTCTACATTATTAATTACTTCAACTTCTGTTGTTTGCGTTTCTACTTCAATCATTCTACATACACCTTCGCTACTTTAGCTACAAATTTGCCATTATTTACTGTATCACAATCTATTACCAATTTATACATCGGTTTACTGTAGTAGTAGTCAGCTCTATCACCTCGTTCAGCAAGCAGTCCATTTGCTTCAAGTTGACTAAACACAACCTTAATCTTGCCATTTAGTGCATCATGCACACTAGTAGTTGGAGTAACTGCAGTGGTTCCATCTGACAACTTAACCAACTTTACTACGAATGTATCTCCTGCTTCAATGGCCATTGGCAAGGTAGTTCCATTCTGCTTAATAGTAATTATAAACTCATTACTCATACCTTTATTAATTACAAACTTACTCATCCAATCTCCTTATTTTTATAGACATAAAAAAACCCACCTATCTGTTACAATAGATGGGTTCTATATATTTACTTACGCTTTCATATCTTCATATGAAATTGAGTATCTTGGCACCATTTTAACAGCACTTAAGTTATCGCCAACTTGTACGTGTCTTGGAATTTCAACTTCCTTTAACACATTGATATGACCTTGTCTAACCTCAACCGGAATGTTTAACGGTAATATGATTTGCCCCAAGTCAAAGTACATATTTGAACAGTTAACTTTACAAGTTGTTGTTTGGTTGTTTACCCTTTGATCATTATCAATGATTGTCACTACTCTAGTCGCCATTGCTTTAGCCCTTGCTTCAGCAGCAATTGAACCTACATTTACAATTCCACCTTTACCACTCTCAGCAGATTTCTCTTCGATTTTCTGTGTTGCTTCTACAGCCGCCTCAGTTTCTTTTAACGAAGTCTCTTGAGACTCGTAATATGCATCAATTTTTAACTTAAGCTTTTCAGCACCTATATTTTGTGGGAATGTAATTCCTAAGTCTGCAGCTTCAGCTTTTAATGCTTCAATATCTAATTCTTCCATATTCTCTAATTCCTTTTTATTTGGTTGTTTAGTTTTTATTTGTTTGTGATTAATCACGCAATAACAAGGACCTAAGCCCTTGTTAACTTACTTAGATACTAGCCGCAACTAACATTTTAAGTAAACACTCTTCTCTTAAGATAATTCCTGCATAGAAGAAATTATATGAGAAGAACCCAGTTGTACCATATGGGTTACCATTTTCAACTTGTTCTGGAGATTTTGATAAGAATTTAATCTTGTCATGACCTTTTAAACCAATTGTTGCAAACGCACCTTCAGTTGGGAATAGGATTGGGTATACATTTAAATTAGTACCATTATTTGCATACATATTGTTATTAACTGTAACCGCAGCACCTTTACCAGCATATACAATTGCTCTTTCAGCTTCAATGAACTTAACTTCATGCATTTGCCCAATTTCACCATCAACCACTGTTCCAGCAGCAGCATATTTGTGTACTGGGATGAACATGTATTCAGTAACACCGTTGATAGCTACAGTACCTCTTGTACACGACTCTAAGTCCGCTCTAACATCAGCACCAATTATTGCATAGAATGCAGAAGCAACAGGCACAGTACCAATTTTGTTTGATCCAGTAACAATTGAAGTGTTTTTCTTAGCTCTGTTTCTAACTAATTTTCTTACACCAGCTTTTACTAAGTCGTATGAAATTCTATAGTTAACACCATTTGTAGCACCAATTGTTGCCATTGAAGTTGCATTACCAGAATACATTACTGTACCAGTACCAAGCATATCTAATTGAATTAAATCTTCTTGTCTTGAGTTAGCTAACTCACCTAATTCTTGTCTATATCTTACTTGGATGTAATCTTCTGAGAAGATATCAACTTCGTCTGTATAATCAATCATTTCTCCATATCTGTTTAATGAAGTTTCGAATGTAACTTTCTTTAATGTTCTTTTATTAACTGCACCTGCACCCTCAGCTAAAGCTGCATTTGTTAACGCAGTAGACACTTCATCAGCAGTTCTTGATGTCATAAACCCTTTTGCTGCAAAATCAGCATCAGCAGTTGATCTATCATACATATGTTCAAATCTAGAGATTTTAAACGTCTTACCCATATTTGTTGGCATTGACTTCACGTCTGCCCATTGACCGTAGATATTAGTTGCATTAGCAGCTTTAATACCCATTCTATCATAATAATGTACGACTGTATTCGCACCAGCTGTACTATTTAACCCATTTCCGTAAACATTGCTTGCCATATATTTTCCTTTGTTATTTAATTAAACAACCTATTATGGCTGTTTAATGTTTTTAAACCATTCTTCAACTTCTTCATCCGAAGGATCATCATTCAAATAGTTTATTTTACTCGTTCCTGCAGTCTTTTTAGTAGGTGCAGCAGCCTTTCTCTTAACCGAAGCATCTTTAGTAGCTGTTTGTTGAGCTATTTTAGCCTTAACTTCATCTACCTTATTTGCTTGTATCGTTTTAGCCTGGTTCTCAACTCTAGCCAATTCTGCTTTTTCTGCATTGCTTGCTGCTAGTAGTTCTGAACTTCTATATTGATCATGAGCCATGTAGTAGTAATCTAAATCGCTTCTTGAACCACCGTCATATATCTTTAGTTTTTGCATGATAGGATTTAACTTATCAAACAACCCTGACTTAATGTCAATGTGTAAACCTTTGATCATATTTGGGTTTTCAATAAACTTCTCTCTTGATCTACTATCCCACTGTTTTTCAAGCACATTATGTGTTATAACATACTCTTTATCAGCACTGATTTCATCAACAATATCTTTTATAGCCAGTTCTGTGTCATTCCGACCATAATTCTTAGGTGCATAGTTTACATTTTCCACATCTAAATCGAGGGCATCAACGCCTGTTCTTTTTAGGATTGTAGCAATTGCTTCTTTGTCCCCCTTCAACACATCAGCAAATAGATTTAAGTCATTGTCAGATATTCCTGCATTTTGTACTATATCTATTGTTCTTCGATATTCTTTAAGTGCTTGCGTTTTTTTAGTATAATCTTGCGCTTTCGCAAATATACTACCAAATTGTGACTTCATTTCATCGAGTGTAAACTCGTATTCTTGTCCATTCGCTTTAACTTTCAGAATCTCTTGTGTTGGTTGTACTACTTCATCAGACTTGTCTTCAGTTGCTTTCGGTTGTTCTTTGTCTGCTTTAGCACCTTCGTCAAGGTTATCTTCTTCAGTCTCTGAGTCTTCTTCAACTTCTTCTTTATCTTCTTTGTTAGCACTAGTATCATCATCGGAATCCACATCGGGTTGTTCCAGTTCATCTACCTCATCATTGTCATCCACATCATCCACTAAAGTATCTTCTATTGTAACAGGTACACCTGCTTCTGCTTTAGCGGCTTTAAATGCGGCTTCTAATTCAGCGTCAGATAACTCGTTAATTTCGTTATCTAACATCTGTTACTCCTCGTCGTTTATTGATTGAGGAATTGATCCAATATTTCTAATTGTAATGAAGTAATCTTCTAAGTGGCTAATTGCTACTAATTCTTCCATTACATCGCCTCTAGCACCACTTCTTTTTACGTGCTCTTGCGCCAACATACTAACACCATTAACAGCTTTATCTCTAAAATATCCCGTTAGGATAACTTTGTTAAAGTCCTCGTTTTGCATTAATCTCTTTAGAGATTCGTTCAGTTCTACCCAGTAACTATTGTCCACTGTGATAAGATCGTTATTTTCTACTACTTCAGTAGGTTTTCCTTGGTTGATTATCATTTTGATAATTCCTTCCTATTATTGAATTTGCAGCTTTTAATGACATCAGTATTTGGTCTTAATTTGAACCAATTGTACATAACCTAGCCTTAAAGTTCCCTTATAAAGGGAATCCTTTTAGACTAATTTATGATAAGTTAACTAATTTATACAATGTGCTTCTATATAATTTTTGCACTTCTTGGTAAATACTCATCAGATAGTCTTCATCACATCCTGACATAACCTTATCCAGCTCCGCTAATTGACCTTTTAGGAACGTTGTTGAATCTTTAGGCATTGACACATTAACAAATGGTATATCTAATAATCCGTATTGTCCTTGAGTTGCTTCAGCCAAGTCATCAGCCAAATCCACAATTTCATCATAGAATTCATTTAATGCTTTGTGTTCAGCATAACTTTTAGTTTTTAAGTGCAGAATGTGTGTCACAGTTCTACCAGCAAACATTATTCCTATTGCCTTAGCAATCATTCCTTTACAGTCTTTTGGTGTGTTTCCACTACCAGCTAATCCATTTTCTTCCATGTTTATCCTTTATCCTCTTATACCAGAGTAACTTTTGTACTCAGGTTTTTTAACAGCAGTAGTATTATCTGCAACAGTATTCTTATTAACTTCATCAGGCTTCTTTACTGGAGGAAGCAGACCAGCATAGTAGCTGGTGATTGTATTACCTTCACCAGTACCATACCTCATAGCAGCCAATCCTTGCTCCATTACATTCTTCCTCTACTAGCTAATCCACCATCACTAGGCACACCTTGCACAGGCTCAACTTGTGGTTGTTGCTGACCTTGTTGTGATTGGAGTAATCTCATAGCCATTTCGATAACGTCCATTGTAACTCCCTGAGCATTTAACTGCTCTGGAGTGACTCCTTGAGCTAGTAACTCAGCAACCTTCATCACTAATTGCTCTTGAGTTGGTCCTTGCTGTTCTTGCATGCCACCTTGAGCGGCTAATCCCATTTGTTCATTCATCTGTAACTCCCTCTCCATTGAGCTGCTAATCCTTGATCTACATTGTCATTGAATGCATCACTTCTTTTAATTGCTTCATACGCTTCTGGTGTATCCCAATGAGTATTTTTAAGTGTTCTTTCATCAGCAATGTATTGTCTACTATTGTCATAGTTTTGTCTAGCAGTGTTTGCAAACTGTGCATCCTGAGCAGCCTTTAATCGCATTGCATCTTCTGGACTTATTCCATCAGCATAACCTATTGGAGCAACTTTTCCAGTGGATGCTAGTCCTTGATTCATTACATCAGCAGTTCTTTGAGCATACATTGGCGCCAGTATTCTTGTTAGTGCAGCATTATCAGCTTCTACTGACTTGACTCTATTTGCCACATGTTCTTGTTCCAGTGCATCTAAGGTAGATGCTTTTTCTGCATTCACCTTATTTGCTTTAATTGTATCTAGTAACCCCATTATTTTACTCCAATATTAGTATCTTTAGCATCTATTTGAGCTTGCATTACTTCTAGTGTATGCAATCTATCAAATTGTTTCTCTTGCATTTTTCTGTCATACTGCATTTGATCTCTTTCGTATGCTGTTTGCTCATCTATCATTTCATCTTTTCTTAAGAAGTCCATATCTAAGTTATCAGCTTCTGACATCAGTTTACGTGCTTGTGCTCGTTTTAATTCAGCTTGAGCCAATTTCTCATCTCTATCAGCTTCATTCTCTACTGAACTTGCTAGTTTATTAGCAGCATCTGCTTTAATCTTTTCAATCTCAGCTTCTAGTTTAGCAATCTGCAATTCTTGCATCTTTTGCTGTACTGGATCTGGTTGTGGCTGATACTCTCTAATTCTCTTAGCTTGTTCAGGCATTCTCATTAAGTCCATTATCTGAGCCATTATCTCTCTTCTAATTGCTGGATCTTCATTTGGTCCAACTGTCTGTAACAGGAAGGACAACTCTTGACTTTTCGCAGCATTGTCTTCTGATGTACTTATGCTTATATCAATATCAATGTTACCTGCCAAGTCATCTCTTCTAACTGGTACATATTCATCATTTGTTATTCTAACTACTTCTTCCTCTTCTAGGAACTCGGCATTGTATGCCATCCATTTTCTCATGATTGGTTTAATCATGTTCTCTGACATATTTCTAACTAAGTTTAATCTTCTAGTTGATGTAGCATCCAGTGCTCCTCTAGCTCCAGTAGCAGTTCCACCTAACGAATTTCCACTAATTCCTCCACTGAATGACTTGAACCCAGTTTGTGACTCAATCTCATTGTTTTGTAGGTTTAGCATATCAAATGCACTTGATGGTAATTGATTGTAACTTCCTTGCCAGAAATCTCCCGGAGTTCCATTGAACTCGAAGTTTTCTCCTTTTAGGAATTTCTTTCTATTAACAACGTCTAGTGCACCTTTTCTAGTAGCAACAACAGCATTGTTACTCTTAGCCATATTATCAATCATACCTCTAGTAATCGCAGTTTTAACCTTTTGATTATCACCAATTGTTTCTGCTAATGCTTCACCGAACATTTGGAATGGCACGGCACTGAATGGCACAATTACGAATGGTGGCTTTTTATCAGGATATGGATTTGATTCTAATCTGATTATTGTGCTGCCAACCCAAGCACATACTATTGGTTCTGCTATTCCATCCCCATCAACGTCATAATTTCCCCAGTATTCATGAACAACAAACTTCTTTCTTGGTTTATCCTTGAATTCAAAGTATGTTTGGTCTTCTCTTAGGTACTGTGGCTCATTTGTTAATGAGTATTGAGCAGCTTCTACCTTATCCAGGTTCTCATATCTACCATCTTGTTTTAGTGCATTTAAACTTGATTCATATCTATGTATTACAAATTGACATTTTTCCATATCATCCATACATGTTGGATCTATGAATATGTCTTCATTTCTACACACTACTGCTGTTGGTTGATTTCTAACTACTGTGGTTTGTGTACTCATTTCAGTATCCACAAATTCCATACCATCTTCATCAACTTTAATTACTTCAACTTCAGCTTCGAATTCTTCTTCTTCATAATCCCAACCAGTCTGTACTACTACTGAACCTTCAGTTACCAGTACTTTAGTTGCTTTCATTATGAAGTTATATCTATTGAACTTTCTGCAGAATTGTGTATTTAGCAACAACTCATTTTGTCTAGCTGCTTTTGAATCCTCATAAGTTACAGGATTGCATTTAATCACATCTGCCGTACTTAGGAACGGATCAGTTATGCTTGGTAACATCCATTCTAACTGTTTTTTGATATCTTTAGAAACTATCTTAGACTTACCCTCTACTTCATTTCCATATGGAGCACCTTTAGTCTGTGATGACCATTCTTCACGCTTTATGAACCACTCTCGTTGAAGCCTCTCAGCTTCTTTCATATCGGCTTTGAGATTTTTTAATATTTCATTTTTATTAATCTTATCCATAAATTTGATATCCCTTAATCTTTATAGTTAACCTTAGTGTCTATGCACTACTTCTTGCAATCATTATAGCCAAGGCCAACTTAATTGGTACTTAACCTTATACCAGATGCTTTATGCTATCAAAGTACTTTCTTCTATTTGCATAACTCTCTGTATGCTTATTGATTATTGCTGTTACTTTATCAGCATCACCTGTGTCAGCAGCTTTATAGCAGTCTCTCCACAGCCAGTATGAGAATCCAAATAGCATGAATCCTTCTAATGTATCAGGATTAGCTTCAGCACCAGTTTTTGCTATACATCTCTTTTGCACTTCAGCAAAGTTGCTTTTACCAGTTATCTGTAAGCATCCAGCACCTCTGTATTTCCATCCATCTCCACTATCAGCATCACCATTGCCTAATCTATTAGCATATACTAAATTAGCAATTGCTTCTTGATTAGCTTTTGGTGTATCTTCATCTCTAGCGTACTTCTCTGCTTGATCTGCACTAATTCTATTAGGCCACATCTTTAGCACAGCTTCTTCTTTATAGTTTAGTGACTCTCTGATTACTTTAAACTCAGGTCCAACCTCTTCTCTAACTTGAGCCAAGAACTGAGCCAATCTTAATCCAGTATCCAACCCAAACTTCATTCTATACTTTTCTATAATTCCTACTACTTCGTCTATATTCTTAGTAGCAGGAAATAGTATTGCTACCATTTCCTTTACCATATCTTACTCCCAAGCAGTTAAAGCTAATTCATATGTATCAGCTACAATTCCAGTACCAGCAGTTGTAGGAACCAGTCTAGCAAACTTAGCATTACCAATCACAAATGGTGCAGTAACTACAGGTGCAGATGCACTAGTTGTCAATGTTGGCGCACTTGGTACATCATACCAGTTAGCAGCAATCGCAGGATCACCTTGACATAATTGAACCTTAACTACAGCAGCAACTGTTTGACCAGACATTGCAGTACTCATTATCTGAGCATTTGTACAACCACCAACATATAACCACTCAGTACTTGCAGTAGTTGTAGTCAATCCAACAACTCTATCTAGTAATCTTCTTTGTCTCTTAGCTACTTCCATAGGTCTCATAACTCTATTCACAGATCTAGTGAACGAAGGAGATGTTCCTCTACAATCCATAGTATGTCTAATTGATCTAAACTCAACTGGAATTACAGGTGTATCATTATTCTTAGCAGTAGATGTAGTCATTACACCAACATCATAGATATTAACAAAGTTAGTACCATCAAATGAACCTTGAAGTCTATTGATTAATCTTGGGCTTGTTCCACTTACAGCAGTAACATCAGTATTAATTTGCATAGATCCAGTATTACCAGTAACATCAATTGCAGTACCAGTAGTAACACCAACAGTAGTAAATGCAGCAGATGCAATGTCAGCAGTTGTATGCGCACTTCCTCTTACTATCCAAGCTCCAGCTCCACCTGTTCCAATAGGTCCAGCAGATCCTTGAAATACACCCATACTACCACCAATACCTAATATTGGAATTGCTTTATCAACTCTATTAGTACCAGCTCCATCAATACCAATTTTCATATCTTTCCATGAACTAACTGACAAGTTATGCGATCTTAATGTTTGTCTAATAATAGCTGAACCACCACAAGCAACACTTGCTAATGTACCTAGCGCAGGACTTACTCTGTTACCAGCAATATCAAATATTGGTTTTAAAAACAACGCAGTTGTATTTATATGTGCAACTTCCCAAGCACCATCTAAACCTAAGTCAGCTCCAGTTGTAGTGTTTCTAACACCATGAATATTAATATAATCACCTAAGTTTACTAGTGGAGCCCATGTTCCAGCTCCAGTTAAGTTTAACCAGTTATTACCTTCAGCAACCACAGAAACAGCATTTTGAATTGTATTATTAATAATACCAGGTTGATCTTTACCTCCATTTGCTATAATCACAGACCCACCATAACTTGTAGCTATAGTAGCTGTACCAATTGTAACAGTAAAGCTTGTAGCATTAACCACAGTTACAGCAGCTGGAGTTGTAAATGAAGCAAACACAGTTTGATTTGCAATACCTTTGATTGTAACATAGTTACCAGTTGCTAATCCATGTGCAACATCTGTAGTAATAGTTGCAGTTGTTGTAGCTGTTAATTTCTCAGCTTTAACAATCTTAGCAATTGGTCTACTCATACTAACAGGTTTGTACAATCTGAATCTTGGATATAGCAACGCATTTGTGCTAGGCTTAACACTAGTTCTTAGATCTCTTGAAGTCCATGTAGTTAATGTTTGTTCTGGTTTATCTAACAATAAACTTACATCTGGTGTACACTCTAATTTATATCTTGAAGATGCTCTAATTTCATATTGTCCCATTACGGCACCAGGTACATATGTCGGTGCAGTAGATGAAATGTAAATCCTATTATCACCTAATGCTGATCCAGACACTTGATTATCATCTCCACCAAATATACTTACAACAGCAGCACTTGTAGGTGTTGTTCCAGTAAATCTTAGTCCAAATGCATTTCTTGCACCCCCAAAGTTATTAAAAAAATTAACTTTTCCAGTTCCTAAAGTAACAGCAGTAACACCAGACGCAGGACTCACTAACGATGGTAATGGAACCTCATCACTAAACCCAACAGCAATTGTTTTTCTATCTGGAGAAATATAGTTGATACAAGCATTTGGATAGTTAAATCTGTTATCTACTAATCCAGTAATGTTAATCCAATCTCCAACAAATACAGCATTATTTGCACCAACAGAAGGTAATGCTGTTTCTAGTGTCATATGCATTACAGTTCCAGCAGAACCTGAGTTAGCAGATCCAGTTACAGCTGACGATTGATAATATGAAACTATATTAATTGGACTAGGTACTGGATCAGCTCCATTAACTGGATCATCTGCAAATAAACTCGCAGTAGCAAATCCAATTCCTCCACCTCTTACAAAGCTTACAGCAAATTCCATTGAACACGGTTGTTGCACAGCCTTATTATAGTTAACTACATAGGACTCACCAGTACTTAACGGTGATGCACTTAATGCTCTTATTACTTGTCCATTTACTCCAGAAACCTGGGTTATGAAGTCTCCACCAGCAGTATTAACTCCAGAAAATCCTCCCCATTGTGTTGCAATTTCCAAAGCTGTTTCTGCATCTGGAATTGCATTTACAACTTCACCAGTATTAATTCCTATTAGTTCACTTTTAATATCACCAAGTATATTGTTACCTGTTGCAACTGCAGCATCTGTAACAGTAACTGGAGAAGCTCTAAGTTGTGCATCTGTTAATGCTGTAGTTCCTTCCAATGATAAATTAGAAAAATTGGGAATACTTGCTAAATCTGTTGAAGTTGTTTGATTTCTCCAAATGGTAGTTATAGTTACAGGAATATTAGTTGTAACATCTATCACTTGTGTAGAAGTGATAATGTCTCCAACATTTGCTCCTGTAAAAGCTGTTTTTACTGTATAAGTAGTTACTACAAATTCTTTATCTGTTGAAGAATCTGTATTTGTTGAAGAACCTGTATTTCCTGTAACTTTTGTTAAATATTCTAATTGTTTAGATATTTGCCACAATAACTGTGACTGTGGATCTTGTCCAGTAGGTCTTGCTGACATAGCCATAATGTAGATCGGAA
>ERZ650312.1408-NODE-1408-length-13575-cov-3.517456_pt1 | contig 13575 bp, 13 predicted proteins | sample MGYA00376248_ERZ650312 | MGnify/ENA primary metagenome ERZ650312 (study PRJEB26733, sample SAMN07839316) | wastewater metagenome | biome: urban; feature: wastewater treatment plant; material: waste water | place: USA: North Carolina | collected 2016-07-28 ... | reverse complement strand
GCACACAACAGCAGAACACCATGAACACTTTATCCGCTACCGAACTGGCCGAGGCACGGGCTTTATCTGAAAAAGTATTGGACGGTTTTAACCGCCACTACGCACGTTTTCGCGAATGCGCGCGCGCCGCGAAAGTCTCGTTTGAAAAGGGCGACTGGCCGCACATCCAAAAACTGGTGGCCGACCGTATCGAGTACTACGACGAGCGCGTGGCTGAAACCGTGCATACACTGGCAGCCAACGCGCAGGTGCATCCAAACAACAAGGCGTTTTGGCACGAGGTGAAAAGTCATTACGTCGAGTGTCTGATGAACCACAAGCAGCCGGAATGCGCGGAAACTTTTTTCAACTCGGTCACGACCAAGGTACTCAAAGCCGAGTATTTTCACAACGAATTCATTTTCAGCCGCCCGATGATTTCAACCGAGTACATTGACTCGGAATCGGTGACGTACAGCAGCTATTACCCGATTCGTGATGGCTGGCACAAGGCGCTGGTGAAGATGTTCAACGATTATCAGTTGGCGCATCCGTTCACCGATTTGAACCGCGACGTGGCGACGATCATCGATCGCTTGCGTCATTTGGACAAGGTGGTGTTTAAACATCCGCGTCCGAACCTGCAAATTCAAGTGGTCAGTTCATTGTTTTACCGCAACAAGGGTGCGTATATTCTGGGCAAAGTGATCAACAGCTTTTTAGAGTATCCGTTTGTGATTCCGATTTTGCACGACCAAGAGGGCGGCTTGGCAGCGGACACCATCATTCTCGACACGCGCCACATCAATTCGCTGTTCTCATTTAACCGCGCGTATTTCATGATTGATTGTGACGTGCCATCGGCGGTGGTGAATTTCCTGCACTCGATTTTGCCGAGCAAACCCAAATCCGAACTGTACAATATGATCGGCCTGCAAAAGCAGGGCAAAGCGCTGTTTGCGCGCGATTACAAACAGCATATCCGCCACTCGACCGATGAATTTATCCTCGCGCCGGGGATCAAGGGTTTGGTGATGCTGGTGTTCACACTGCCATCGTTCCCGTATGTATTCAAAATCATCAAGGACGTTATTTCACCACCCAAAGAGGTGGATAAGGAAATGGTGCAGCAAAAATACCAACTGGTGAAAAAGCACGATCGCGTCGGACGCATGGCCGACTCGCTGGAATTTTCCAACGTGAATTTCCCGCGCAGCCGCATGTCGCAAGAGTTAATCGATGAAATCCTGCGCATGGCACCCAGCGAAATCGAGCTGACCGACAACGAGGTCATCATCAAGCACGTTTACATCGAACGGCGCATGGTGCCGCTGAATATGTATTTGCAGGACGCGACCGAAGCGGGCGATTTAACGGCGAAGGACAACGCGATTATCGAGTACGGCAATGCGCTCAAAGACCTGATCGCCGCGAATATTTTCCCCGGCGATTTGCTGTTTAAAAACTTCGGCGTGACGCGCGGCGGCCGCGTGGTCTTCTACGACTACGACGAAATTGAATATTTGACCGATTGCCGTTTCCGTCCGATTCCGAAACCGCGCTACGACGAGGATGATGTCGCCGGCGAGATTTGGTTCTCGGTGGATCGCTTTGACGTATTTCCTGAAGAGTTCGCGAAATTTTTATTGACCGACCCCGAGGTCAAAGACGTCTTCATGCGGTATCATGCGGATTTACTCGACTGGCGTTATTGGAAAGAGCACCAAGAGCGCATCCGCGCCGGTCACATTGAGGATTTTTACCCGTATCCCCATCATTTACGCTTTGCCGAATCCGGCTACGCGGAGTTTCACCCCGAACACACCGAATAACAGGAGGAATTATGTCACGCACACGCACCACATTGGCCGTATCCATCGGCCTCATGCTCGCCGCCTGCGGCACCATCGGAACGGCCAATGCCGCACCGGACGCATCCAACAACACGACCAGCACCTCTGCGACACTGGGCAACAACTACGCCGAGCGCGCCGACGTGCAAAAATTCGTCGAGCAACTCAATGCCAAATACGACTACCCTAAAGCCGATTTGCTCAAAGCCTTCGCTCAAGCTGAACGCATGGACACCGTATTGCGCCAACTCGAGCGCGACAAACCCGACCCGAATTTCAAGAAAAACTGGACCACGTATCGCTCGCGCTACATCGAGCCGATTCGCATTCGCGCCGGTGTGAATTTCTGGAAAAACAACGCCGCGACCCTCAGCCGCGCCACGCGTGAATACGGCGTACCCGAATATATCATCGTCGGCATCATCGGCGCCGAAACCATCTACGGTCGCTATATGGGCGACAACAATATTTTCGACGTACTGACCACGCTCGCGTTTGACTATCCGCGCCGCTCAGCCGAATACAAAGAATTCCTCGAAGAATACATCATCCTCACGCGCGAAAACAAAATGCCGCTGCGCTCAGTCACCGGCTCCTACGCCGGTGCGATTGGCATTCCGCAGTTCATGCCCGATTCGTGGCGCGACTACGGCGTCGATTTTGACGGCGACGGCAAAGTCGATCTGCGCAACAGCAATGCCGACGCCATCGGCAGTGTGGCCAATTTCCTCAAAAATAAAGGCGGCTGGCAAAAAGGTTTGGACGTGATTTACGCCGTACAGTTTGACCAAAAACCGAAAATCGCCGACGCGCTCAAATTGCCGATCGAACCGTCCAAAACCATCAGCGAACTCAAACCGTATGGCATCAGCTCACCGGAAAGCATTCCAGCCGACGTCAAACTCTCGCTGATTGACCTGCCAAACGGCGACAATCCGGCGCAATACGTACTCGGCTCGAAAAACTTCTACGCCATCACGCGCTACAACAAGAGCTATATGTACGCCATGTCCGTATACGAGCTGGGCGCGGCGGTGAAGAAATCCTATGATGCGGGTGGCGCAAGCACCAAAGCGCCTACGCCAGCAGCAAAACCCGCGACGAAACCGGCTGCAAAGCCTACAACCTCATCGACCAAACCAGCCAGCACTGCGACTAACACCAAGGCCAGCACTTCGACCAGCAAAACCGCAGTCAAACCTGCCGCTACGGCCACACCGAAAGCAAGCACAAAAACCGCCCCCACCGCAGGCAGCAATGCCGCCAAGGGCGTTGATCCGAAGAAAAAAGTGGTAACGCCCAGCAAATAAACCAACACCATGAGCCAAAATCGCGTCCACATCATCTTCACCGGCGGCACCATCGCCATGCGTACCAACGCACACGGGCAATTGGTGCCCGCCAACAGCGGTGACGAGCTGATCGCCGCCATTCCGGCATTGGCGCACGCTGCCGCGCTGAGCACACACCAGTTGAGCAATGTTGCCTCAGCACACCTCACCACCGAGCATTGGCTGCAATTGCGCCAAGCCATCATCACCGCCTACGCCGATGACACCATCTGCGGCGTGGTGGTGGTACAGGGCACGGACACGCTGGAAGAAACCGCCTTTTTCCTGGATGCCTCATTGAGCAACGAACAATTGCACGACAAACCGATCGTACTCACCGGCGCCATGCGCAGCGCGGACGAAGCCGACGGCGACGGGGCGGACAATTTATTGAACGCGGTACTCGTCGCGCAAGACGCCGCCGCGCGTGGTCGTGGCGCGATGGTTTGTATGTATGGCCGCATCCACACCGCACGTCATGTGCGCAAACTACACACCACACGCACCGATGCATTCGGCTCTTTGGAGCACGCGACTTTAGGTGAAGTTCGCAGCAGCCACACCGACAACGCGCGTACCGTACTCTTTCACAGCTCGGCTGCCCGAGCACTGCCCAGCATTGCACTCAGCGAACCATCATCCGCTTTTTACAGCCAGCCCATAGAACTGCCGAGGGTTGATATAGTAAGCGCTCACATTGCTTGTGACTCATTGTTTATCGATGTATGCCTCCAATCTGGCTCTGCCGCCATTGTCGTGCAAGCACTCGGCGCAGGCAATGTCAATCCGAGCATCAGCGCGGCGATTGAGCGCGCATTGACGCAGGGCATTGCGGTCATCATCGCTTCACGCTCGCCACTGGGCGAGACCGAACCGGTCTACGGTTACGTTGGTGGGGCACAGTCGCTGCTCCAAATGGGCGCGGTCATGAGTCATGATTTACCGGCGCACAAAGCACGGATTTATGCGCAACTGTTGCTCGCACAAGCGGGCGCAACCGCTGCACCATTGACCGTGGTGCAATCCGGTTTTGATTTACTTAAAAGCTCCGTTCACTAATTCACTCATCAATCGCTCATGCCAGACATTGCTCAACAATTACTCTCGCCCGAATTGTTTCTGCTGTTGCCACTGGCTTTTTTGGCGGGGTTGATTGATTCAGCGGTCGGCGGTGGCGGATTGATTCAATTACCGGGGATTTTCTCGATCTACCCGAATCAAGCACCCTCCATCTTGCACGGCACCAATAAGCTCGCAAGTTTTTCCGGCACCTCGGTGGCCACATGGCGTTACGCGCGACATGTCCGCCTGCGCTGGCAGATGTTGTTCGGCGCAGTAGTCATGGCATTGATCTTTTCCTATCTCGGCGCAAAAACCATTCCGTATTTGCCAAAGGAATATTTGCGCCCCATTATGTTGGTGTTGATGATTTTGATGGTGATCTACACCTTTCACAAAAAAGATATGGGGCATGTGCATGAGCCAAAATTTTCACAAAAGCACGAAATATTCGCCGGTTTGACCCTAGGGGCTACCATAGGCTTTTATGATGGCTTTTTTGGTCCGGGCACGGGATCGTTGTTAGCTTTTGCGTTTGTCAAATGGTTCGGCTTTGATTTCCTGAGCGCAACCGCACATTCCAAAGTGGTGAACTTATCAACCAATTTTGCCGCGCTTGCATTCTTTGTGCCACATGGTTATTTGCTGTGGGGTATCGGTTTGGCGATGGGTGCAGCGAATATTTTAGGCGCTTTGGTCGGTACGCATGTGGTGACGCGCTACGGTTCACCGCTCATCCGAAAAATATTGATCGTGGTTTTATGTGTGATTATCAGCAAATTCGCCTACGACACGGTTTTACCATTCATCAGTTAAATATTTCCGCCGATTGTTCCACGTGAAACAATCGACAAAAAACCCACTCATTCATCTAAAACCAATGTTTCACGTGAAACATCAATCGGGTAAAAATCGTTCTGCGTTATAATATCACCTCAAAAACAAATAACGCATTGAACAAAATGATTTTTTCCAAACATTATGATGTCATCGTCATCGGCGGCGGCCACGCAGGCACCGAAGCCGCACTGGCGGCTGCGCGCATCGGCTGTCAAACCTTATTGCTCACCCACAACATAGAAACACTGGGGCAGATGAGCTGCAATCCCTCCATTGGCGGCATTGGAAAAGGGCACTTAGTCAAGGAAATCGATGCGCTCGGCGGCCTGATGGCGCGCGCCACCGATCTGGGCGGCATTCAATTTCGCATCCTAAATTCGAGCAAAGGCCCCGCCGTACGCGCCACGCGCGCGCAAGCGGATCGCCTACTGTACAAACAAGCAGTGCGTACCGCCTTGGAAAATCAGCCCAATTTAGACTTATTCCAGCAAGCCGCCGCTGATTTGGTGATTAATGGCGATCGCGTCAGCGGCGTCCTGACCGAACTCGGGATTCAGTTCAACGCCACCTGCGTGGTACTGACCGCCGGTACATTCCTAGGCGGTAAAATCCACGTCGGGTTACAAAATACCCAAGGTGGCCGCGCAGGCGATCCCGCTTCGGTCAAACTATCCGAACGTTTGAAAGAGTTAAACTTGGGGCAGGGCAGACTCAAAACCGGCACGCCGCCGCGCATTGACGGTCGCACGATTGACTTTGCCCGCATCACCGAGCAGCCCGGCGACTTAGACCCTGTACCGGTATTCTCCTTCATGGGGCGGGCGGAGCAGCATCCGCGCCAAGTGCCATGCTGGATTACACACACCAATGAGCGTACCCATGAGATCATCCGTGGCGGCTTGAGCCGCTCACCGATGTATACCGGCGTGATCGAAGGCGTTGGCCCACGCTATTGTCCATCGATTGAGGACAAAATTCACCGCTTTGCCGACAAAAATCAGCACCAGATTTTCTTGGAGCCAGAGGGACTGACCACGAACGAGTTTTACCCGAATGGCATTTCCACCAGTTTGCCGTTTGACGTGCAAATTGATTTGGTTCGCTCGATGGTCGGCTTGGAAAATGCCCATATTTTACGCCCTGGCTACGCCATTGAATACGACTACTTCGATCCACGCGGGCTGAAAGCCACGTTTGAGACCAAAGCGATTGTCAATCTCTACTTCGCCGGCCAAATCAACGGCACGACCGGCTACGAAGAGGCCGCCGCACAAGGTCTACTCGCGGGTGCAAATGCCGCGCGCCGCGCACAAAATAAAGATGAATGGCGCCCGACGCGGCATGAATCCTACCTCGGCGTACTGGTGGATGACTTGATCACCAAAGGGGTGTCCGAGCCGTACCGCATGTTCACCAGCCGCGCCGAATACCGCCTCAGCCTGCGCGAAGACAACGCCGATACGCGCCTCACACCGATTGGCCGCGAACTGGGCTTGGTCGGCGATGAGCAATGGGCGTATTTCGAGCGCAAACGCGAAGCAATCGAACGCGAGAAGCAGCGACTCAAATCCACTTGGGTGCATCCGAACAACTTCTCCGCCGAGGCCGCGCAACAATTACTTGGCAAAGCGATTGAGCGCGAATACAATCTGGCCGATTTGTTGCGCCGCCCGAATGTCACATACGACGCTTTGATGAATGTAGACGACGCACGATTCCAACCCGAGCAAGCATTGCACGACGATGCGATAGAAAACAAACTCATCCGCGAGCAGGTAGAAATTGACATCAAATACGCAGGTTACATCGAGCGGCAAAAGGAGGAAATCAGCAAGCACGCCAACCACGAAACCACGCACATTCCAAAGGGACTGAATTACCAAGAAGTCAAAGGTCTGTCGAATGAAGTGAAACACAAACTGAGCGATCACTCGCCCGAAACCATCGGTCAAGCGGCGCGGATTTCGGGTGTAACGCCGGCGGCGATTTCGCTGCTGCTGGTGCACATCAAACGCCTGAATCAGAGCCAAGCGCTTAAACCCAACACGGAGCAGGGCGATGAGTAAAGCCGGTATCATGCGCTTTGACGCCACCCGTGCACGCGAATTATTGACCGATGGCATGGCCGAAATGACGCTTGCAATCAATCAGGGACAGATGGATGCGCTGCTCGAATACCTGTCATTGATGGCCAAATGGAACCCCGTCTATAACCTCACTGCGATTCGTCAAACCGACGAAATGGTGAGCGCTCACTTACTGGATTCTTTAGCTATCATCGGCCTACTTGACGTATGGCTGACCAACAAACCCAAGGCAAAAATCCTGGATGTCGGCACGGGCGGCGGTTTGCCCGGCGTGGTTTTGGCCATCATGCGCCCGCAATGGTCCTTGACCCTGATTGATCCGGTGCACAAAAAAACTGCGTTCTTACAGCAGGTCAAAGCGCAATTGCAGTTGGACAATCTAACGGTGATTAACGGTAAAGTCGAGGACTTACCAACCGAGGCACAATTTGACCTCATCACCAGTCGCGCATTTTCCAGCCTGATCAATTTTGTTCAATTATCCGAACACGTTTTGCAGGCGGACGGCTGCTTCGCTGCGATGAAGGGCGTCTTCCCGAGCGAGGAAATGGATGCCTTACAGCAGACTTTTAACCACCAATGGCAGATTGAGCCGCACGAAATTCACGTCCCGCAACTGAATGCACAGCGACATTTGGTTAAAATCAGCAGAACCAACCCCTCGCATCATCCGAAATAACCCAAAGACACGAAAAGGCACAACCATGACGAAAATCTTCTGTGTGGCCAATCAAAAAGGCGGCGTCGGCAAAACCACCACCACGGTCAATCTCGCGGCAGCACTCGCGCAGCTCGGCCAACGCGTTTTGCTGATCGACCTCGATCCGCAAGGCAATGCCACCATGGGCAGCGGCGTGGACAAACACAGCCTGCCTTCCACCGTCTACCACGTCTTACTCGGGTTAAAAGAGATTCAAAAAGCCATCATCCAGCCACCCGAAATCGGCTACGCGCTGCTCGCAGCGAATCGTGATTTAGCAGGCGCAGAGGTAGAACTGGTGGACTTTGACCGGCGTGAATACCGCCTGCGCGACGCATTGGCACAAGTTGCCGACCAATACGACTACATCCTCATCGACTGCCCGCCATCGCTCTCCATGCTCACGCTCAACGGCCTATGCAGTGCGCAAGGCGTCCTCATACCGATGCAATGCGAGTATTTCGCACTCGAAGGGCTGTCCGATTTGGTCAACACCATCCGCACCCTACACAGCAACCTCAACCCCGATCTCGAAATCATCTGCCTGCTGCGCGTCATGTTCGACCCGCGCATCACCTTGCAACAGCAAGTCTCGGCACAACTGAAAACCCACTTTGGCGACAAAGTATTCGACACCGTCATTCCGCGCAACGTGCGCCTGGCCGAAGCCCCCAGCTACGGCCTGCCCGGCGTGATTTACGACCGCAGCTCGCGCGGCGCGCAAGCCTACCTCGAATTCGCCCAAGAACTGCTCAACAAAAAACTGTAAACGGAACCCATCATGGCAAGCAAACCCAAAAAAGGCGGCCTCGGTCGCGGACTCGACGTCCTCATCGGCGCATCGCACCAAATGAACGTGCAACACGCCGCCGAGCACCAACAAGCCGAAGCCAACCCAGCCGGACAACTCACCATGCTATCGCGCAAACAAATCCAAGCGGGCAAATACCAACCGCGCAGCCACATGGATGAAACCGCACTCAACGAATTGGCCGAATCCATCAAAGAACAAGGCCTGATGCAACCCATCATCGTGCGCACCATCGCCGAAGGGCGCTACGAAATCATCGCCGGTGAACGACGCTACCGCGCCGCCGGCATCGCCGGACTCGACGAAGTCCCCGTGCTCATCAAAGAAGTGGACGACAAAAACGCACTCTCACTCGCCCTGATCGAAAACATCCAGCGCGAAGACCTCAACCCACTCGAAGAAGCACAAGGCCTGCAACGCCTCATCCGCGAATTCGACTACACCCACGAAACCTGCGCCCAAGCCATTGGTCGCTCGCGCAGCGCCGTCTCCAACCTCCTGCGCCTGCTCAACCTCGCGCAACCGGTACAAACCATGCTCCTTGCCGGCGACATCGAAATGGGACACGCCCGCGCCTTACTCTCGCTCGACTCGGCGCAACAAATCATGCTCGCACAAGAAATCGCCAACCGCCGCCTCACCGTGCGCGACGCCGAAAAACGCGTGGCGCAACTGCTCAAAGGCGAGGGCGACAAACCCGCCAAAGTACGCGTCATCTCCGGCGACATCCTGCACCTGCAAGAACGCCTGTCCGACGCACTCGGCGCGCAAGTCGCGATCAAAGTCGGCGCCAAAAATCAAGGCAAAATGGTGATCCAGTTTGGCAACTTGGATGTGCTGGATGGCATCATTGCCAAGATGGTGGGGGAAGCAGAATAAACACCACGCAAAAATACGATGGGTGGCGTGACCCACCCGAATCGAATAGTGGGGGGGACGATTAGCGCAGCATAACCGTCCAAACTTTCGCCCCAAAACAGGCGCACGATTATGCAATAACATCGCTAATTGTAGTTAAACCGCCTTACTTCACTGTTGGTTTTTTTACGCCACGCGCCAAAGACCGAACCAACGAAAGCACCAAACCACCGGTCAACATACCCAAAAGGTAAATCAACAACGCCAACACCGACAACGGCAAGCTCATACTTGAGGAGAGAAAAGCCACCGTCACATGCCCAAAATTTTGTACCATAAAAATCACTAAGATCAATGCCAGTACGGCAATCAACGCCAGATAAAGGTTTCTCATTTTCCCCTCCGTAAAAATGCGCACTTACTCACGACACATATCTGCGCCACGCAAATACCACGAACCGATAAATCAGATAGGCGATGATAATCGCCCACGGCAAAATCAAAAAGGCCGTACCCATGAGTACGCCATCCCATAGCTGATGAAGCGTTTGCCCAATCGGCAACCCAAGGATTTTAACCGTACGCTGCATCAGCAGAAGCGTTAGATCAGACAAGCTGGTGACAAATTGCCGCGTCTGCTCACTCATCCATGATTGCAGCCAATACAAAGGCGTTAGGAACACGCCCAAAAAAATAATCACCCACAGCGAGAATTGAGAAATGATGGTTTTCATCGTAAATTTAGCAAGAATAAAGACGAGCGCAGAACTTACGGAATCTCATGAATTTCCGTCTTGTTGATGATCAAACGCAGAAAGTAATAGATAAAAAACGGCAGCGCCAAGCCAAAGGTAACCACCACCAAAACCGTCCAAACCAAAGTTTGTACCAAAACATCACCGATGTTCAGGGTATTTACCAATTTGTACTTTGTCATCATTGCGCTCCATAAAAAGATTGTGGTGGAATTTTTCTCCATCTTAGCACACCGGTATCTGCCTTTGGGTGGCATTGAATCGCTTATAATTGAGCCTCTTTTTCTATCGAATCACATCATGGCCAAATCCGAACTGTACTTCGTCACCGATATTGAAACCGACGGCCCGATTCCCGGGCCGCATTCGATGCTGTCATTTGCCTGCGTAGCGATGAATGCAGCGGGCGAATCGGTCGGTGAGTTTTCGGTGAATTTGGAGACCTTGCCCGATGCGCAGGCGCATCCAATCACGGCGGCATTTTGGCGCAGTGAGCCGCAGGCTTGGGCGGCATGTCGTAAGAATCCGGTTGCACCGGAGCAGGCAATGAAGGCGTATGTGGCGTGGATTTACGAGCTGTGCGCGCACCACAGCGCGCCGGTCTTCGTCGGTTATCCGGCAGGTTTTGATTTCACTTTTGTGTTTTGGTATTTACAGCGTTTCACGGGTGGTTCACCGTTTTCATGGTCGGCTTTGGACATGAAAACCTTTGGCATGGCCTTGAGCGGTTTGCCGTTCAAACAGACGATCAAGCCGAAATTGCCCGCCGAGTGGCTGCCAGAGGACCTGCCACACACGCACATTGCGCTGGACGATGCGCGTGAGCAGGCGCATATTTTTGCGCAGATGTTGCGCGCGTGGCATCAATCACACAGCCATCAAAACGGTTAATCACAAATATTCAGGACCAAAGCTTTGCGGCAGCAGGGCTTCCAAGGTGGTTTCCAATCGTTGCTCCGAATCACAAATGCTCACGCATTTGGCATTTTTACCAAATTCGCGAATCACTTGACGACACGCGCCGCATGGCGTGGTAGGCTCGCCTGTTGGCGTGTACACGACCACCTGCGTGATTTCGGTGGCGCCTTCGGAAATCGCTTTGAAAATCGCGGTGCGTTCGGCGCAGTTGGTCAGGCCGAACGAGGCGTTTTCAATATTCGCGCCGGCAAAAATTCGCCCGTCGCTGGTTAAAATCGCCGCACCTACCGCAAAATGACTGTACGGCGAATAGCTTGTGTTAGCGGCTTGCTTGGCCGTGGCTTCAAGTTTTTCTTGTAATGTGTGATCGCTCATGGCAATTCCTTGTTATCAAAATAATTATGGGATGAAGTTTGATTGTACACGCGCGGCGCGCATAAAAAAACCTCAAACCGAGTTCGGTTTGAGGTTTCATTCAGCGCATGCGTTATTTAATCACTCGGATGCAACAAACGCTCCATCTTCTTGCGCAATTGTCGTTCGCGTACCTCATGCGCTTGCCAATCCTGCCGTATCGCCCGTACCAGCGCGATCGCCATCAGCACCAGCACCAAGCTGAACGGCAGGGCAAACACAATGGTCGCCGTTTGCACCGCCCTCAGACCACCGGCCATCAACAACGCCAAAGCGATACCCGAAACCAATACGCCCCAAATAATCTTGGTGCGATTCTTCGGATTCACATCGCCATCGGTGCTCATAGTCGCCAAAACTAAGGTCGCCGAGTCACCCGAGGTGATGAAAAACACCAAAATCAAAATCGTTGCCAAAATCGAAGTCAGCCAAGCCAGCGGCAATTCACCCAACAAAGCAAACAAAGCCTGTGAACTGTTTTGACCCGCCACTTCGGCCAAACCCGAGCCATTGAAAATCTCACTGTACAAAGCCGCGCCGCCGAACACACTGAACCACGCAAAGCCCAGTAATGTTGGCGCAATCACCACGCCGAGTAAAAATTGGCGAATCGTGCGTCCACGCGAAATGCGCGCGATGAACAAACCGACGAACGGCGACCACGCAATCCACCACGCCCAGTAAAACACCGTCCAGTCACCCACCCATGCCGAATCACGGAACGGTGTCAGGCGCAAACTCATGCGCACCAATTCACTCAAATACGCACCCAGCGTCGAGGTCAAGGTGTCAATAATCGCCACGGTCGGCCCAAAGACAAATACCAGCAGCGCCAAAAAAGCCGCCAGCAGCAAATTGGCCTGCGACAACCATTTCACCCCGCGATGCACGCCCGTGACCGCTGAAATCAAAAACAGCGCCGTGACCACCACAATAATAACCGCCTGCCAAAACACCGACACCGGCAAACCGAATACCGTGTTCAAATCGCTGTTGATCTGCGACGCACCCATACCGAGTGACGCCGCCACACCAAAGGCCGTCGCCACCACCGCCATCACATTAAACACCGGTGAGAGCTGCTGCGCCCAGCGCCACGGCAAGGTGCTGGTAGCCGAGCTGACCAAGGCCTTGCTACCGCGACGAAATTGAAAATACGCAATTGACAAGGCCACCACGCCATAAATCGCCCACGGATGCAAACCCCAGTGGAAGAATGAATAACGCATCGCCGCATTTGCCGCCTCCGGCGTACCGTTGACGATACCCGGCGGCGCACTGCGGTAATGCAGCAGCGGCTCCGCCACGCCCCAATACACCAAACCAATCCCCATACCGGCGGCAAACAACATTGCAAACCATGACAGCAGCGAAAACTCCGGCTCCTCATCCTCCGCGCCGAGCTTCAAATCACCGTAGCGACTCAAGGCCAAAAAAGCCGATAACAGAACCAGGCCAAACACCACCCACAAATACAACCAACCAAAGTTTTTGGTCGCAATGACCAAAGCCTGATCAAACGTGCTGCCCAATGAAGCCGGAGCAATCAGCCCCCACAGCACAATCAGAGCAATCAATCCCGCTGAAATCAATAATTGCATCAATTATTCTCCTTTTTAACAATGGCGCTCATTTCGATCAACGGACCGAACAAAAAAATGGCTAAGGAAACGCAAGCCGCACACGCCGCAGATTTTCAAAGACAGTCGGCACACACTTTCTCGTATGTATAATCATCGGTTGCCGACAGCAGGGGGCTATGCTAACAAGCGAATGGGGACATTTCGCGGAGGAGATAGAGCGCACCCTTCACATTCATGGATACGAACGGCTTCAAATAGCATCAAAATGAGGGTAGGGTGCGTCTGCATAAAATCTGCAACCACCATAAAAAAACCCCGCATAACCAAATGTTACGCGGGGTTTATCCAAACAAAGCAATAAGAGCAACGAGTGATCAATGACCGTAT
>ERZ650312.1404-NODE-1404-length-13591-cov-8.969710_pt1 | contig 13591 bp, 8 predicted proteins | sample MGYA00376248_ERZ650312 | MGnify/ENA primary metagenome ERZ650312 (study PRJEB26733, sample SAMN07839316) | wastewater metagenome | biome: urban; feature: wastewater treatment plant; material: waste water | place: USA: North Carolina | collected 2016-07-28 ... | reverse complement strand
AACGCGCGGGTATCGCCGTAGGAACCGCCCAGCTTTTTCAGGGCGGCAGCGGAACCGCCCAACTCAGCATCCGCATCAGGGCCTTTCATTGCAATGAACACTCCGCCAACCCGCACAAGCGGCAGGCAGTATTCGCACAGCACCGGCAGGGCGGCTACCGCACGGGCGCTGGCGACATCAAACTGTTCACGCCAGATTTTGCGGGCAGCTTCCTCTGCGCGCTCCTTGGCGAACTCTACCCCCGTCAGGCCAAGTTCCCCGCACAGGTACTTCAAAAAGTCCACCCGCTTGCCGGTGGGCTCCATCAGGGTCAGCTGCAAATCCGGCTTGAAAATTTTTGCCACCACACCGGGGAACCCTGCCCCGGTGCCAACGTCCACCAGTTTGCCGGTTACTTCCGGCTGGGCGGCAAACAGCAGGCTGTCCGCAAAGTGGCGGTCCTCAATGCCCTCCGGGCTGGTGATGGCCGTCAGGTTCACCTTCTGGTTGTAATCCACCAGAATTTCCGCATAGCGGTCCAGCAGGTCCAGCTGGGCACCGCTCAGCACAATGTTCCACGTGGAACATTTTTGTGCAAGGCGTTCTTTATCGATCATATAAGCTCCTTTATAAAAATAATAAATAATAATGAATAAAGAACAATGTCGGTGCGCCGCCCGCTGCGGCGCAAATAAAATAGGTTGGCTGCGATGGAGCGACCATGATTTTTTCCGGAACAGCTGACTTAATTAAAATGTGATGCCGTGGGCATCACACAACAATTATTCATTATTCTCTATTCTTTTTTAATTTAAAATGAGTATCCCGCCCCTTATTCTGCCGCAGTCTTCCCTGCTTTCATCAGGGCAATGCTCAGCTGGGCCAGGTCGCTGGGGCTTACACCAGGAATGCGTCCGGCCTGTGCCAGCGTGCGGGGGCGAATCTTCGCCAGCTTTTCGCGGGCTTCCAGCGTCACGGTTTCCAGCGGGGCGTAATCAAAGTCATCGGGGATCACCACATTTTCGTGGCGCTGTACCTCGTGGATAGCGCGCTGCTCACGGGCAATATAACCGGCATAGCGGATCTCGGTTTCAATGCGCAAGGCCATGGCAGCACTCACATCCTGCCCGCGGCCAATCACCTTGGCCAGCAGCTCATAGTGTACGCCGGGCCGCTTGAGCAGCTCCGCCGCCGTGCCGCCGGATTCACCCAGCGTTTCCAGCACTTCCGGCGGGGCAACGGTGCGCAGCTCCGCCAGCGGTACTTTGGTGGTTTCCAGCCGGTGCAGCTCGGCCTTTTTCACTTCCATGTCGTGGGTGAACGCCGCCCAGCGGGTGTCGTCCACAAGGCCGTATTCCCGGCCAATGGGGGTCAGGCGCTCATCGGCGTTGTCCTGCCGCAGGCTCAGGCGGTACTCGCTGCGGCTGGTCATCATGCGGTAGGGGTCCATCACGCCCTTGGTTACTAGGTCGTCCACCAGCGTGCCAAGATAGGAAGTATGCCGTGCCAGCACCAGCTCGCTCTTGCCCAGAGCCTGGCGGGCGGCGTTCAGGCCGGCGCGCGGGGTCAGCAGGTGGGCGGTGATCACGTCGACCAGCGTGCCGCCGATGTCGACGGTGCAGCGGATGTACTCGTGCTTCTCGCCGCGGAAGGAGATGTCGCCGCGCCGGCAGTCCGACAGCGGAAAGCGGCTGGCGATCGCGTACTGGCCGTAGGCGTAGAGCTTGTGCTGGGGCAGCACCTCGCGCATGCCGAAGGGCAGGTCGCCGGCGCGGGAGACTTCGCGGGCGTCCTGCATCACCAGGATGTCGGGCTGCTGCGAGGCGATCTCGTTGTTCAGCGGCACGAAGCCGCCCCAGCGGAAGGCGGCCCGGTAGGACTTGATGTTGTAGGTCATCAGCCGCACCGGCCGCACGCCGGCCGCCGCGGCATCGGGCGGCAGCGGATCGCTTCTCAGGCCGGTGGAGACGTCCATCACCGCGGTCAGCATCAGCATCAGCGTCAGCGCGGCGATGACGCGCCACAGCGGCGCCAGCAGCCAGGACAGCGCAAAGGCGATCAGCCCCGGCACCAGGATCAGGCCCCAGATGATCTTCTCCAGATGCTGGCGCACCCAGGGCAGGTTGCCGAAGAAGTAACCGGCCGTGGCAATGCCCAGCACCCAGATCAGCGCCCCGGCCACGTTGTAGGCCGTGAACTTGGCCCGCCCCATGGCCGCCACCCCGGCCACGAAGGGCGCAAAGGTGCGGATGAACGGCATGAAGCGCGCCAGCACGATGGTGATGCCGCCATAGCGTTCGTAGAACCCATGCGCCTGGTCAAACGCCCGCTTGTTGAACCAGCGCGAGTCCTCCCACTGGAACACCTTCGGCCCGAAATAGCGCCCGATGGTGTAGTTGCACTGGTCGCCCAGAATGGCCGCCACCAGCAGGATGGCGCAGGCCAGCGGGAAATTCAGCAACCCCGCGCCGCTGAGTGCGCCCACGATGAACAGCAGCGAGTCGCCCGGCAGAAAGGGCATGACCACCACGCCCGTCTCCACAAAAACGATCAGGAACAGCAGCGCGTACACCCAGGCGCCGTAGTTGGCGACAAAGGCCTCGAGGTACTTGTCCACATGCAGGATGAAGTCGATGAGAAAGCTGACGAGTTCCATGAAAAAAACGGGGTGCGCCCAAGGGCAAAGCGCGCATTATCCGCAGCTCCTAAATTCCCTGGGTGAATGCAAGCCTCCCCCTCCCTGCTACCGCCGCGCCCACCCCGCTCCCCCGCCGCCCCATCCGCGACCTGCCCGACGAGCTGATCAGCCAGATCGCCGCGGGCGAAGTGGTCGAGCGCCCCGCATCGGTGGTGCGCGAGCTGGTGGACAACGCGCTGGACTCTGGCGCCACGGCCATTACCGTGCGGCTGCTTGCGGGCGGCGTGCGCCTCATCAGCGTGGAGGATGACGGCTGCGGCATCCCGCAGGACGAGCTGCCCGTCGCCCTGCGCCGCCATGCCACCAGCAAAATCACCAACCTGCACGACCTGGAGACCGTGGCCACCATGGGCTTTCGCGGCGAGGCGCTGGCGGCCATCGCCTCGGTGTCGGAAACGGCGCTGCTGTCGCGCCCGCAGGCGCAGGCCAGCGCCTTCCTGCTCGATGCGCGCAGCGGCGAGATCCGCCCCGCCGCGCGCAGCCACGGCACCACGGTGGAGGTGAAGGAGCTGTTCTTCTCCACCCCGGCACGGCGCAAGTTCCTCAAGAGCGACGCCACCGAACTCGCGCACTGTGTCGAGGCCGTGCGCCGCCACGCGCTGGCACGGCCCGACGTGGGCTTCGCCATCTGGCACGAAGGCAAGCTGGTGGAGCAGTGGCGCGCCACTTTCGTGCCCAGCCAGGCCCGGCCCGGGGAAGGCAGCGTGCAGGACGCGCTGGCACGCCGCCTGGCCGACGTGCTGGGCGAGGACTTCGTCAGCCAATCCATGGCCGTACTGCACCGCGCGGGCCCCGTCACCGTGACAGGCCGTGCCGGCCTGCCCGATGCCGCGCGCGCCCGTGCCGACCACCAGTACTGCTACGTGAACGGCCGCTTCGTGCGCGACAAGGTGCTCACGCACGCGGCGCGCAGCGCCTACGAGGACGTGCTGCACGGCCAGAAGCAGCCCGTCTATGCGCTGTACGTGGAGATCGACCCGGCACGCGTGGACGTGAACGTGCACCCCACGAAGATCGAGGTGCGCTTTCGCGACAGCCGCGAGGTGCACCAGGCCGTGCGCCACGCCGTGGAGAACGCGCTGGCCGCGCCGCGTGCGGCGACGCTTGCTCCGTCTTTTGTAGCTGCCAGCGCTTTACCAGAAAGCGATTCGGATAGAAAACCATTTGAACCGTTTACGAGAAAAGCGCAAGCAGCTATCAAATTTGAAGAGCGCCCCGGCCACAAGGTCAGCGACCTGCAAGCGCTGTGGCAGCCCACGCCGTCTGCGGCGCCCACGGCCACGCCCGCACAGGGGGTGGCAGAGCCGCCACCCACGGACTGGGCCACGCCTGCGCCGCCCGCCGCCGAAGAACCCGCATGGCCCCTGGGCCGGGCGGTGGCGCAGATTCACGGGGTCTACATCCTGGCCGAGAACGCGCAGGGCATGGTCGTCGTGGACATGCACGCCGCGCACGAGCGCATCGTCTACGAACGCCTCAAGGCCCAGGTGGACGGCGGCGCGCGCATTGCCAGCCAGCCGCTGCTGATCCCCGCCACCTTCGCCGCCACGGCGCAGGAGGTGGCGACGGCGGAAGAATGCGCCGAGGTGCTGGCCACGCTGGGCCTGGAGGTTGTGCCTTTCTCCCCCAAGACCCTGGCCGTGCGCGCCGTGCCCACCAGCTTGGCGCAAGGCGATGCGGTGGAGCTGGCGCGCAGCGTGCTGGCCGAACTGGCCGCGCACGATGCCACCACCGTGGTGCAGCGCGCACACAATGAAATCCTGGCCACCATGGCCTGCCACGGTGCCGTGCGCGCCAACCGCAAGCTCACGCTGGACGAAATGAACGCCCTGCTGCGCCAGATGGAAACCACCGACCGCAGCGACCAGTGCAACCACGGCCGCCCCACCTGGCGCCAGCTCACGATGAAAGAGCTGGACGCGCTGTTCCTGCGCGGGCGCTGAGAGCCGGCCATGCGCATCCTGCTGGTCGAAGACGACCTCCCCCTGGCCAGCGCCCTGGCCGAATTCCTGGGTGCCAAGGGCTTTGTGTGCGAGTGCGCCGCCAGCCTGCAGGCCGCGCGCGCCCTGTTGCCGCTGGCCCACTGGGGCGCCGTGCTGCTGGACTGGCAGCTGCCCGACGGCGAAGGCCTGGCGCTGCTGCCGCTGCTGCGTGCACGCCTGCCCGAAGCCGCCGTGATCGTGCTCACCGCGCGCGACCAGATCACCGACCGCATCCAGGGCCTGGACGCCGGGGCCGACGACTACCTCGTCAAGCCCTACGACCCGGACGAGCTGCTGGCGCGCCTGCGCGCCGTGGAGCGCCGGCGCAGCGGCGCCGCCAGCGCCCTGCTGCAGCTGCCCGGCCTGTCGATCGACCTGGGCCGCATGGCCGTGCAGCTCGACGGACAGGCGGTGGAGCTGACCGCCAAGGAATGGGCCGTGCTGCGCGTGCTGGCGCAGCGGCCCGACCGCATTCACCCGCGCGAGAGCCTGCTCGACGCCCTGTACGGCCTGGACGCCGACGCCAGCAGCAACACGCTGGAGGTGTTCATCAGCAACCTGCGCCGCAAGATTGGGCGCGAGCGCATCCAGACCTTGCGCGGCCTGGGCTACAAGCTCAACACCGCCGCCACCGGCACATGAAGCAGCGCAGCCTTTCCTGGTCACTCACCCGCGCCCTGCTGCCCTGGGTGGCGCTGGTGTGGGTGGGCATCAGTTTGGGCGTGGCGTGGTATGTGCAGCGTGAACTGGCCGAGCAGCTTGACGCCGGGCTGGTCGAGAGCGCGGAACGCCTGCTCGACCTGGCGGCACACGATGCACGCAACCACGAGAAGCCCTCCGAACGCGACGGCACGCTGTTCCGGCTGGAGGTGCCTCACAGCAAGCTGCACGGCGCCAAGCACGACGTGTTGCTGTACCAGGTGGTGAACACCGACAACGAGCTGCTGCTGCGCTCGGCCGACGCGCCACGCTACCCTTTGCCGGTGCCCCTGAGCACCGGCTTTCGCGAATACGCCGGCCTGCGCATCTACACCCTGGCCCACCCCAGCCTGCCCATGTACATCCACGCGGGCGACCCGCTGGCGCACCGCCAGGCCACGCGCACACGCACGCTGCTGGGCTTGCTGGTGCCGCTGCTGGTGGTGTTGCCGCTGCTGGGCTGGCTGATTCGCACCGTCACCCGCCGGGTGCTCGCGCCCGCCGGACAGATCGCCCGCGAACTGCAGCAGCGCGACGGCAGGCACCTGGCCCCGCTGGCGCCGGCGCAGCCCCTGCCCGCCGAGCTGCAAACCATCGTCGGCAGCGCCAACCACCTGCTGCAGCGCCTGGAAGGCGCGCTGGACACCGAACGCGCCCTGGCCGCCAACGCCGCCCACGAGCTGCGCACCCCCCTGGCCACCGTGCGCCTGCGCCTGCTGACCGCGCTGGCCCAGGTGAGCGACGGCCCCGCACGCCAGCGCGTGGCGGAGGCGCTGGACTCGCTCGACCAACTGGGCCGGCGCAGCGAAAAGCTGCTGCAGCTCTCGCGTGCCGAGTCGGGCGCGGCCCTGGCACAGGAGCGCGTGAACCTTGGCAAGCTGGCCGCCGTGGTCGCGCAGGAGTTCTGGTCCGACCCCGCGCTGCTGCAGCGCCTGCACCTGGTACTGCCCGAAAGCGAGGACGTATGGGTGCGCGGCGATTTCGACGCGCTGGCCATCGCACTGCGCAACCTGGTGGAAAACGCCGTGCGCTACGCCCCCAGCGGGCCGGTGACGATCGCGGTGGAGGCGCCTGCCACCTGCAGCGTCAGCGACGAGGGCCCGGGGCTTTCGCCCGAGCGCGCGCACGCGCTGCTGCAGCGCCACCAGCGCAACGGCCATGCGCCCCCGGCCTGCAGCACGCCAGCGCATGTGCCCGGCTACGGGCTGGGCCTGTCGATCGTATCGACCATCGTGCAGCGCCAGGGCGGCGCGCTGGCCCTGCAGTCGCCCCCGCCCGGCCAGCCCCACGGGCTGCGCGCTGCGTTGGTGCTGCGCGCAGCGGACCAGCCCACCGCGCCTGGCATTTGAAGCCTTTTAGGCCGCTAGCGCTTATCCAATAAGCGCTAGCAGCTCTCCTTTCAATAGCAAATATCAGTGCTCGGCATGCGGTGTGCCGTGGCCCGGGGGCGTCCATATGCGGTGCGCGTCCAGCAGCACCCGGGCTTGCGCCTGCTGGGCCTCCAGGGCAGCCGTCTCCGCCGCCAGGCGGGCATCGAGGGCACCGCGCTGGGCCAGCAGCCAGTCGCCCAAGCCACTCTCCCCGAGTGCATAAGCACGCGCCTGCAGCGCCGCGCTTTTCTCACTGTAGGCCAGGGCCTGGCGCTGCTGGGCCAGCGTGGCGCGCGCCTGTGCCGCTTCGCCAACCACGCGCCACGCCTCGGCCTCGACGCGCTGGCGTGTGCGTGCCAGCTCCTGCTGCGCCACGTCGGCCTGCGCCAAGGCAGCCTGCGCGTCGGCACGGCGCCCTGCACTGCCCAGGGGCAGCGAGACGTAGACCCCCAGCACATGCTCTTGCCCACCGCGCTCGCGCGTGGCGCGCACGCCCACCGTGGGGTCGGGGGTCCGCTCCAGCCGCATGCGTTCGGCTTGCAGGCGTGTTTGCCCGGCCTGCGCCTCGGCCAGCTCCAGTTCGTGGTTGTCCTCAAGAATGCGCGCAACCCAGGCAGCGGCAGGGTCCTGGCCGTCCGTACCACCCTCTGGCACCTCGGCGGGCCAGGGGGCATCGGCCGGCGGCAGCAGGCTGGCCGGGTCCGGCAAGCCCGGGTAGCGGCGCAGCAGGCTCTGGCGAACGAGCATGGCCTGGGCAGCGGCGCGCGCGGCCTGGGCCTTCACGCGGGCATGCTCTGCCTGGGTGGCGAGCAATTCGAGCGTGGCGGCCTCGCCCAGATCCACCCGGCGCTGCGTGGCGGCCAGGGTGCGCGCCATCAGCGCCTCCTGGGCCTGCAGCAGTTGGTCCGTGCGCGCGGCGCGCAGGGCCTCGAACCAGTCCGCCAGCAGGGTGCGCGCGGCCTCATGCCAGGCGTCGGCCTGGGCAAGCACGGCCACCTGTTCAACGGCCGCGCCCAGTTGGCGGTCGGCCGCCACCTTGCCGGGCCAGCGCATGGCTGTTTCCAGGCCCAGCTCGGTTTCCGCGTAGCGCGTGCCGCCCTGCTCACGGCGCTGGTTGGCACCTGCCTTGGCTACCCAGTCGTGCGGGCCCGCGCGCAGGCGTTCGCCACGCGCTTGCGCCAGTGCCAGGCCGGCACCGGCAGCGCGCACCTGGGGCAGTTGCACAAGGACTTCCTGCACGGTGGCGGGCGGCGGCAGTACCGCCCCGGGCAGCTCCTGGGCGCGCGCGCCGCAGGCCAACGAAACGGCGCAGGCCAGCACCGTGAGGCAACGGACAGTGGCGCGTCTCATGGCAGGCTCCCAAGGCGGCCAAAGGCCAGCAAGGGGGCAGCCCAGTAGGCAATCTGCGGGGTTGGCAGGGCCTTGCGCAGTGCATCAATGAGTGGCTCCACCTGGGTCTGGACGATGGCCAGCTGCACCAGCACGCGCCGTGCGCGGCCCTGCACCTGCTCCATGGAGGAGGCGAGGTGGATATGCGCTCCCATGCTCTGCGCCGGCACCAGGGTGAAGCCTGGGGCCATGTGCGGCAGCGTGCGCAGCAGATCCAGCACGTCTTCTTCGAGGGCAGCAGGAACTGCCAGGGTGAGCAGGCAGTCGGGGGTGGTCAATGCATTATCGGCAGTCATGGCGAGACGGCGCCTGCGGCGCGCGGGGAAGGAGAGGAAAGACCAAAGCGGCGGTAGAGCAGCGGCAGCAGCACCAGCGTGAGGAAGGTGGAGCTGACCAGCCCCCCAATCACCACGATAGCCAGCGGGCGCTGAATTTCCGAGCCGGGCCCCGTGGCCAGTAACAGCGGAATCAGACCCAGCGCGGTGATGCTGGCCGTCATCAGCACCGGACGCAGGCGGCGCAGCGCACCTTGGCGCACTACTTCGGCCATCGGCATGCCGCGTGCGGCCAGCTGGTTGAAGCAGGTAACGAGCACCAGCCCGTTGAGCACGGCAATGCCCATGAGCGCGATGAAGCCCACCGACGCCGGCACCGACAGGTACTCGCCCGTGAGCGCCAGGGCCACGATGCCGCCCACCAGGGCCAGCGGAATATTGGCGAACACCAGCAACGCCTGGCGCAGGCTGCCCAGGGTGGCAAACAGCAAGCCGACGATGAGGGCCAACGCCACCGGCACCACCATGCCCAGGCGCGCGGCGGCGCGCTGCTGGTTCTCGAACTGGCCGCCCCAGGCCAGGCTGTAGCCCGGTGGCAGCTTGACCTTCTGGGCCACTGCGGCCTGGGCCTCGGCCACGAAGCCCACCAGGTCGCGGCCACGCACGTTGGCGCGCACCACGGCCATGCGCGAGGACTGCTCGCGCTCGATCTTCACCGGCCCGTCGGCCACTTCCAGCCGCGCCAGCTGCGACAGCGCCACCGCGTCGCCGCCCGGCACGGGCAGGCGCAGCGCGGCAAAGCGTTCCGGCGACATGCGCAGGTCATCGCTACCGCGCACCACCAGAGGCACACGCCGCGCGTCCTGCATGACCACGCCCGCGCGCTGGCCTTCGACCAGCGTGCGTAAGTCGTTTTGCACTTGCTCCACCGACAACCCGAGACGGCCGAGGGCCTGGCGGTCGAGGGCCACGCGCAGGTACTGCACGCCGTCGTTCTTGGTGGTGAGCACGTCCTCACTCCCTGGCAGGCTCTGCAGCACCTGTACGACTTCCTCGGCCAGGCGCGAAAGCTCTTGCGCCTGGGGCCCAAAAACCTTCACGGCCAAGTCACCGCGCACGCCCGAGAGCATTTCGGAGGTACGCATCTCGATCGGCTGGGTGAAGCTCAGGTTCACGCCGGGCACGGCCTCGGCAGCTGCGCGGATGGCGTCGATGAGCTCTTCCTTGGTCTTGAAGCGCCATTCGGCGCGCGGCTTGAGCACCAGGAAGCTGTCGGTCTCGTTCAGGCCCATGGGGTCAAGGCCCAACTCGTCCGAGCCCACGCGGGCCACGATGCGCTCGACCTCGGGCACCTGCGCCAGGATGCGGCGCTGCAGTGCCTGGTCCGTCGCGGCGGACTGCTCCAGGTTGATGGAGGGGAGCTTTTCCACCTGCATGATGATGTCGCCCTCGTCCAGCGACGGCATGAACGACTTGCCGATAAACGGGAACAGCGCCAAGGCCCCCGCCAACGCCAGCACCGCCCCGGCACCCACCACGCGCGGGTGGCGCAGCGCGGCATCGAGCAGCGGGGCATAGCCCGCCTCGAGCTTGCGCACCAGCCACGGGCTGGCATGGTGGCCGGGTGCATGCGGGCGCAGCAGCCACGAGGCGAGCACCGGAATCACCGTGAGCGACAACAGCAGCGATGCCCCCAGCGCAAACACGATGGTCAGTGCCACCGGGCCAAACAGCTTGCCTTCCAGGCCCTGCAGCGTGAGCAGCGGCAGGAACACGATCATGATGATGGCGACGCCCGCGCCCACGGGGGTGGCCACCTCCTGCGTGGCCCGGTACAGCGCGTGCAGGCGCGGCGTACCCGGCTCTACAGGACGCGCTTCGATGTTTTCGACCACCACCACGGCGGCATCGACCAGCATGCCGATGGCAATCGCCAAACCGCCCAGCGACATAAGGTTGGCAGACAGCCCCCACTGGCGCATGAGCACGAACGTGGCGAGGGCCGACAGCGGCAGAATGAGCGCCACCACCAGCGCCGCGCGCAGGTTGCCCAGGAACAGCAGCAGCAAGACAAGCACCAGGGCAATGGCCTCGGCAAGCGCCTTGCTGACCGTGCCTACGGCACGCTCGACCAGGCTGCCACGGTTGTAGAACGGCACGATCTTCATGCCTTCTGGCAGGCTGGCCTCGATCTCCTGCAGGCGCGCCTGCACGTCGTGCACCAGCTGGCGCGCATTGGCACCGCGCAGTCCCAGCACCAGCCCCTGCACGGCCTCGCCCTGGCCGTTCTGCGTGACGCTGCCGTAGCGTGTCAGTGCGCCCAGGCGCACCTCGGCCACATCGCCCACGCGTACGGGCGCTGCTGTGGCCTGCCCATCCTGCGAGCGCACGACAACGGCGCGCAGATCGTCCAGGCTGGTGATGCTGCCGTCGCTGCGCACCAGCAGCGACTCTTCGCCACTGGACAGGCGCCCGGCGCCGTCGTTGCGGTTGTTGGCGGCCAGCGCGTCTTGCAGCTGCTGCAGCGACACGCGCCGCGCCGCCAGCCGGGCCATGTCGGGTGCCACCTCGAAAGTCTGAACCAGTCCACCCAGGGTGTTCACGTCGGCCACCCCGGGGATGCCGCGCAGACGTGGTCGGATGACGAAATCGAGCAGCTTGCGCCTTTCGGCCAGCGACGCGTCGCCCTCGACGGTGAACATGAACATCTCGCCCAACGGGGTGGTGATGGGCGCCAACCCCCCGCTGATGCCCTGGGGCAGATCGCCCATGACACCGGCCAAGCGCTCACTGACCTGCTGGCGTGCCCAGTAGATGTCGGTGCCGTCGGCAAAGTCCAGCGTGATGTCGGCAATGGCGTATTTGGCCTGCGAGCGCAGCATCGACTGGTGCGGAATGCCCAGCAATTCCTGCTCGATGGGGGCGACGATGCGCGCCTCAACCTCCGAGGGCGTCATGCCCGGGGCCTTGAGGATGATCTTCACCTGGGTAGTCGAGACGTCCGGGAAGGCGTCAATGGGCAGATCACGCATCGCCAGCCAGCCCGCGCCCACCAGGCCCAGCGACAGCACCGCAATCAGCAGGCGTTGCGCCAGGGCAAAGGCAATGAGACGTTGCAACATCACGGTGCCGTACCTTCCTGGCCCAGGCCGAGCCAAGCGCCCTTGAGGGCTGCAATGCCACCCACGGCCACTTCATCGCCCACCTTCAACCCGGAGCGCACAGGCTGCATGGCCTGCTGCCCAGCCCCTTGGGCGGCGCCGTCCAGCACCACCGGCGTGGGCACGAAGCCCTGCGCACTGCGCACGAACACATAGGCCTTGCCATCCTGGCGCACCACGGCTTGCACAGGGACGCTCGGGCCTGTGGGTGCGCCGTTTGCCCCACCCGGCGCGGGCAGCACGGTGGCCTGGACGACCTGCTGCAGGCGCAAGCAGTCCTCGGCTGCCGTGAAGTCGGCACGCACCTGAACTGCCTGGTTGGCACCCAGTACCTGCGGCACGATGGCCGCCAGCTTTGCGGGCGCCTGGCAGCCTTGCAGCGCCAGGGCGTCGCCTACGCGCAGGCTGCGGGCTTGTTCGGGCGTGGCCTGCAGCACGATGGCCAGGCGCCCGGAACGCGCCAGCTTCACCACGGGCATGCCGGCATCCAGGCGCTGCCCGGGCACGGCGCTGACCTCCAGCACCGTGGCCGGAGCCGTGGCGCGCAGCAACACCTGCGGCTGCAAGCCGCCACCTGCCTGCCCGATGGACTGCAGCGCTTGCCGGCGTTCCTGCACGGCCAACTGGGCCTGCTCATCCTGCGCCCGGCTGTCTTGCAACCGCTGCGCGGGAATGATGCCTTCGGCGTGCAACTGCGTATCACGCGCCAGCTTGCTCGCCGTAAGCCGCGCCTGGGACTGCGCCTGCGCCAGCTCGCGCTGCCAGGCAAGCAACTCGGGACTGAGCAAGCGGGCGACGCTCTGGCCCGCCTTCACGCGCTCGCCCGGCGCCACGAGTACCTGCTGCACCACCCCTGCCAACGGCGCGCTGAGCAACTCCGTGGCCTGGGGCGGCAGTTCCACCTGCCCTTGGAGCACCAGGCCTGCGCTTGGCTGCACAGGCGCTGCGGCAAGTGTGAGCGTACGCACACCTGCGGCCTCGGCCTGTGCGGGGGTCCAGGCAATGAGTGGAGCGCCCTCGGCGGCCATGGCCAAGGTGGCAAGGAAAAAGCAAGAAAGCGCACGCCAGTCGCGGCGCGCGGTGTGAGGGAGGAAAGGCTGCATGGTGAAGAACCCGGTTCGCCACGTTGGCAAACAAACACCAGCCAGTTTAGGTAGCAGACCTGAACAGGAAATGAAGGCACGCGCCCCCCCGGGCAGCCGAAACGGATGGGCAAAAAAACGCACCACAAACGTCTGCCATGCCGCCCCAGCACACCCCAAAGCCTCTTTATTGGTGCGCCAAGCACCACAACGTGGCATTTGCGCCGCATTGCTCACCAAAACGGTGCGACGGTTATGCATGAGTACATACGTTTTTGGCATAATTCATTGCTGCACTGCCACATAACTTTTCCTCATCGAAAGCCTTTTTTTATGAAGTACGCGTCCGTAGGCCAATTCCTTGAACATGTTGCCCAGCGCAACCCCGGCCAGCCCGAGTTCCTGCAAGCCGTGACCGAGGTCATGGAAAGCCTGTGGCCCTTCATTGAAAAGCACCCCAAGTACGCAGAGCACGGCCTGCTGGAGCGCCTGGTCGAGCCCGAGCGCGCCATCCAGTTCCGCGTGAGCTGGCAGGACGACCACGGCACCGTGCATGTAAACCGCGGTTTCCGCATCCAGCACAGCATGGCCATCGGCCCCTACAAGGGCGGCATCCGCTTCCACCCCTCGGTGAACCAGTCGGTGCTCAAGTTCCTGGCGTTCGAGCAAACCTTCAAGAACGCGCTGACCACGCTGCCCATGGGCGGCGGCAAGGGCGGTTCGGACTTCGACCCCAAGGGCAAGAGCCCGGCCGAAGTCATGCGCTTCTGCCAGGCCTTCGTGACTGAGCTGTTCCGCCACGTGGGCCCGGACACCGACGTGCCCGCCGGCGACATCGGCGTGGGTGGCCGCGAGGTCGGCTACATGGCCGGCATGTACAAGAAGCTGGCCAACAACGCTTCCAGCGTGTTCACCGGCAAGGGCCTGAGCTTCGGCGGCTCGCTGATCCGCCCTGA
>ERZ650312.1401-NODE-1401-length-13613-cov-15.556941_pt1 | contig 13613 bp, 8 predicted proteins | sample MGYA00376248_ERZ650312 | MGnify/ENA primary metagenome ERZ650312 (study PRJEB26733, sample SAMN07839316) | wastewater metagenome | biome: urban; feature: wastewater treatment plant; material: waste water | place: USA: North Carolina | collected 2016-07-28 ... | reverse complement strand
CCCAGTTCGACAAGAACGACGTGGAGTACGCGGGCCTGGTGAAGTTCGACTTCCTGGGGCTGCGCACCCTCACCATCATCGATTGGGCCCTTGGCATGATAAACCCCCGTCTTGCCAAAGAGGGCAAGCCGCCGGTGGACATCGCCGCCATCCCCATCGACGACAAGAAGTCGTTCGCCCTCTTGCAGCGTTTCGAGACCACGGCGGTGTTCCAGCTCGAATCCCGCGGCATGAAGGACCTCATCAAGCGGCTGCAGCCCGACTGCTTCGAAGACATGATCGCGCTGGTGGCCCTGTTCCGCCCGGGCCCGCTCCAGTCGGGCATGGTGGACAACTTCATCGAGCGCAAGCACGGCAAGGAGGCCATCTCCTACCCGGACGAGAAGTGGCAGCACGAGAGCCTCAAACCCATACTCGAGCCCACCTACGGCATCATCCTCTACCAGGAGCAGGTGATGCAGATCGCCCAGACCCTGGCGGGGTATACCCTGGGTGGCGCGGACATGCTGCGCCGGGCCATGGGCAAGAAAAAACCCGAAGAGATGGCCAAGCAGCGGGCGGGCTTCGAGGAGGGGGCGGTCAAGAACGGCGTCGACGGCGAACTGGCGATGAAGATCTTCGATCTGGTGGAGAAGTTTGCGGGCTACGGCTTCAACAAGTCCCACTCCGCTGCCTATGCGCTGGTCTCCTACCAGACCCTCTGGCTCAAGACCCACTTCCCGGCGGAGTTCATGGCGGCGGTGATGACCGCGGACATGGACAACACCGACAAGATAGTGACCCTGGTGGACGAGTGTCAGCGCATGGGGCTGACCGTGATCCCGCCGGACGTCAACACCGGTCGCTACCGCTTCAGCGTCAACGAGGACGGCCACATCGTCTACGGCATCGGCGCGGTGAAGGGGGTGGGGGAAGGCCCCATCGAGGCGATCCTGGAGGCGCGGGATCGGGACGGTCCGTTCCGCGACCTGTTCGACTTCTGCAACCGGGTCGACATCAAGAAGCTCAACAAGCGGGTGATGGAGAAGCTCATCCTCTCCGGCGCCATGGACAGGCTCGGCCCCCACCGCGCCGCCCTGATGGCGACCCTGGAGGAGGCGATGCGCGCCGCCGAGCAGCACGCCAAGGCCCAGGCGGTGGGGCAGGTCGACATGTTCGGCGTGCTCACCGAAGAGATCGACGACGTCAAGAAGGCGTTCGCCAACGTGCCGCACTGGCCCGACAAGGTGTGGCTGGAAGGGGAGCGCGAGACCCTCGGGCTCTACCTCACCGGTCACCCCATCAACCAGTACAGCAGCGAGCTGCGGCGCTACACCTCGGGCCGACTGTGCGATCTGCATCCCACCTCCCGGGATACGGTGACCACGGCGGCGGGGTTGGTGATCGCGGCGCGCAGCATGGTGACCAAGCGCGGCAACAAGATGGGGATCTTCACCCTGGACGACAGATCCGGCCGTCTGGATGTGACCCTTTTCAGTGAAGCGCTGGAAAAATACGAAGAATTGATGCAAAAAGACCGTATTTTAGTGGTTTCTGGACAGGTCAGCTTTGATGACTTCTCCGGTGGCCTTAAAATGTCGGCCCGCGAGTTGCTGGATATCAACGATGCGAGGGAGCGTTTTGCCAGGGCAATCCGCATCTCCCTCGATGAACAACGCATTGACGAGCGCTTTTTCCCGCGTTTGTGCGAGATTTTGGAGCCCGCCCGTGCCGGAGTCTGTCCGGTTCAGGTAAACTATCGTCGCCCCGGTTCCCGGGTGCGATTGACGCTCGGTACCGAGTGGCGGGTGACGCCCACCGATCAACTGATAGATGACTTGCGAGTCCTGCTTGGACGAGAGCGGGTTGAATTGGTTTTTGATTAGAGGATCTATTGTCCCTATGAGTCTTTTTCTGGATTTTGAACAGCCGATCGCCGAGTTGCAGGCACAGATCGATGAACTGCGCCATGTGAGCGAGCACAACAGTGCCGTGGATCTCAGCGAAGACATTCGCCGGCTGGAGAAGAAAAACGAAGAGCTGACCAAGAAGATCTTCGGCGATCTGGGTGCCTGGCAGGTATCCCAGATGGCGCGTCATCCCCAGCGCCCCTACACCCTCGACTACATCGAGCAGATCTTCACCGATTTCGACGAGCTGGCCGGGGATCGCGCCTATGCCGATGACAAGGCCATCGTCGGCGGCATCGCCCGTCTCGACGGCGAGCCCGTGATGATCATCGGTCACCAGAAGGGTCGCGAGACCAAGGAGAAGATCAAGCGCAACTTCGGCATGCCGCGCCCGGAAGGGTACCGCAAGGCCCTGCGCCTGATGGAGATGGCCGAGCGCTTCAAGATGCCGATCATCACCTTCATCGACACCCCGGGTGCCTACCCCGGCGTGGGTGCCGAGGAGCGTGGCCAGTCCGAAGCCATCGCCCGCAACCTGAAAGTCATGGCCGGCCTGACCGTGCCGGTGGTCTGCACCGTGATCGGTGAAGGCGGCTCCGGCGGCGCTCTCGCCATCGGCGTGGGCGATCGGGTCAACATGCTGCAGTACTCCACCTACTCCGTCATCTCCCCGGAAGGGTGCGCCTCCATCCTGTGGAAGAGCGCCGAGAAGGCCTCGGTGGCGGCGGATGCCATGGGCATCACCGCCCAGCGCCTGAAGGAGCTGAAGCTCATCGACAACATCGTCGAGGAGCCCCTCGGCGGTGCCCACCGCGACGTGGAGAAGATGGCCAAGCACCTGAAAGCGCGCATCAAGCAGGATCTGGATGCCCTGCGCCCCCTCGACAGCGAGCAACTGCTGGAGCAGCGCTACCAGCGTCTGCTGGGTTACGGCTACTGCTGATCTGCCGCTTCCAATAAAAAGTCCCCGCATGCGGGGACTTTTTTTATGGGCGACGTTTGTGGGGGGACGCCGGGGCGGGCCTCAGGGGGCGGTCAGCGCCCGTTGCATACGGACGGAAGCACGCCCTCCGGCAGGGCTCAGGGCCCGCCACTCCCGCCACAGCAGCCAGCACAGGGGGGGCGTCAGCAGCAGCACGGTGGCGGGCTGTGCCATCAAGACCCCGTCGCGCCCCCACCAGAGGGGCAGCAGGAAGATGAGGGGCAGCAGCAGCACCGTCTTGGCCACGGAGATGACGAGGGCCTGGCGGGTGCGGGCCATGGCCTGCAACAGCACGATGCCGAACATGACGATCCCCTCCAGGGGCAGGGCAGCGAGGTTGAGGGTCAGGCTGCTGATGGCGGCGGCGAGCAGCTCTGCGTCCTGATCCCCGGTGTAGAGCATGGCGACCGGCTGCGGCAGCAGCTGGACAATCAGCCAGACCCCCAGGCCATAGACCAGGGTGATCTTGAGCCCCATCGCCATCAGGAACTGGAGGTCGCGATGGCGCCCGGCCCCGGCTGCCTGGCTCACCAGGGGCTGGATGCCAAACGCCAGTCCCTGCAGGATGACGATGAAGACCGCCTCCGTGTACCCCGCCACGGTGAAGCCCGCCAGATCCTTGACCGTGCCGTGCACCATCAGCTGGCTGTTGTGCAGCAGCAACAGCAGCCCCAGATTGAACTGGGCGATGAGGCTCGGCAGCCCGGTGAAGAGCAGGCCGGGCATGGCCGGGAAGCGGGGCACCAGCTGGCGCCAGGTCAGCCGCAACCGGGCGTGGCGGGTGAAGAAGTACCCCAGGCCGAGCAGGCTGACCATGGCCTCCGAGAGGAGGGTGGCCTGGGCCGTGCCGGTGAGGCCGAGCCCGAGCCGGCCCACCATGATGTAGTTGAGCAGGATGTTGAGGAGGGCGCCGCCGCTCACCAGTACCATGGCGAGGCGAGGGCGGCCGTCGTTGCGAAGCAGGTAGGGCACCGCCAGGTTGCTGGCGAGCAGCAGGGTGCCACCGCCAATCCAGGTGAGGTAGTCGCTGGCCTGCTGCCAGGTGTCGGTGCCGGGGGCCATTCCCAGGGCCTGCAGGATATCGGTGTGCCAGTGGTGCAGCAGCAGCGGCGCTACCGTGCCCAGGATCAGCAGCAGCCAGAGGGCGCTGACCAGAGCCTGGCGGGCCAGAGCGAGGTTCCTGGCGCCCTGCTGGAAGGAGATGGCGGTGGCGGCCCCCATGGCGATCATGGCGGCGAGGCCGATGAGCACCATGATGACCGGATAGACCAGGTTGATGCCGGCAAGGCCGGCGGCCCCCACGTAGTGGCCGACGAAGATGCCGTCCACCAGGTAGTAGGCGCCGGAGACCAGCATGGCCATGACGGAGGGGAGGGCATAGCCCCAGAAACGGCGGGCCATGGCCCGTTGACGCAGGCGGAAGTAGGCGGACATATCTGTACTCGGGAAAAGGGCCGGAATCGAGCAGACAGTCTAGTTTCTTATGGATTAATTGATAATCAGGCTTTCATTTGATGAATTGCTGAATACAGCTCATCAATCAACGGATCCTGTGATACTCCTTCAGCATGTCGATCAGGGCTCGCAGCCCTTGCCCCAGCTGGTGCCGGCCCGGATAGAAGAGGTTGAACCCGGCAAAGCTGGGGCTCCAGTCATCCAGCACGCTCACCAGCCGCCCCGATGCCAGGGCGTCGAACACCTCCCCTTCATGGCAGTAGGCGAGCCCGAGCCCCGCCTCGGCCGCCCCCAGGTAGAGCGCGGGCGTGCTGGTGGTGAGCGGGCCCGTCACTTCGATCTCCAGCAGTTCCCCCTCGGCGGCAAAGGCCCAGCGATAGTGGTGATGGGGCGTGAGCCGGTAGCCGATGCAGTCGTGCTGGCGCAGATCCGAGGGGTGGCGAGGGGTGCCACGCCGTGCCAGATAGTCGGGGGAGCCCACCACCAGATAGCGCTGCTGCGGGCCCAGGGGAACCGAGATCATCTCCTGGGGCAGCAGGTCGCCGTAAAAGAGGGCGGCGTCGTAGCCATCCTCGATGAGGCGGGGCATCAGCTCCAGCTCCTCCACCTCCACCTGCATGCGCGGGTAGCGCACCAGATAGTCGATGAGCACCGGGGCCAGCACCTCCTGGATGGCGGCTCGGGGGGCACAGAGCCTGAGCCTGCCCACGGGTTCGCCCGCGTGGCGCGTCAGCTCCGCCAGCGCCGCCTCCAGTTGCCCCAGGGTTGGCAGCACCTGGGCCAGCAGCCGTTCGCCCGCCTCGGTCGGCACCACGGCCCGGGTGCTGCGATTGAGCAGCCTGACGGCCAGGCGACTCTCCAGCCCTTTGAGGGCATGACTCAGGGCCGAGGCGGAGACCCCGAGCTCGAGGGCGGCCTTGCTGAAACTGCGGTGACGGGCGACGGCGGCAAACACGGCCAGCTCGGCGAGATCGGTGCGGGAGAGGGTCATGGTCGGTACGCAGAAAAGGGGCGGACACAAAGGGTACGCCATGGGGCGACGGGAGACAATCGGGGGGCAATGAGGGGGTTGTGACAAAATTGTTGCGCGTTTCAAGGGTGAGGTGGATCACACCAAAAAGTTTATATGTTAAAAAAAAATCGCAATATGGCGATTCAAGTGTGATCTGAAGCGACGGAAAGGCGATTCCAATCAAACTTTGGTTGATTAATTCAAAAAAACGCTGTGATTAATAGGGCCTTTTAACTAGAGTCATCTCATCGGATGAGGTGAGCGTTATCCCGTTGTTAACGAGCGAGCACGATCCCCTCTGTATTACGACTCCCCGCCCGTGTTTGTTGCAATCAGGTTGCCACAGGGAGTGGCGGCCGGATGGCCGGGGCGGAGGAACAAACAGGACGAATAGCTGGAGTTCCAGGGAAAGGAACCGGGCCCAGGCCCACTGACAAGTTAAGATCCCACTTTCCTTGATGACAGGAACACCCCTATGTCTGACATGAACATTGCAGTTGAAGGCAGCTTGAGCAAAGCCTCCTCCCGTGGCATCAACAAGGCCGACGTGGTCTGGATGCTGGGTCTGTACGGTACCGCCATCGGTGCCGGAGTCCTCTTCCTGCCGATCAACGCAGGCGTCGGTGGTCTGTGGCCGCTGGTGGCCATGCTGATCCTGGCCCTGCCGCTGACCTTCTTCGCCCACCGTGGCCTGACCCGCTTCGTGCTGTCCGGCTCCACCCGTGACGGCGACATCACCGAGGTGGTGGAAGAGCACTTCGGCAAGACCGCAGGCAAGTTCATCACCCTGCTCTACTTCTTCGCCATCTACCCCATCCTGCTGATGTACTCCGTGGCCATCACCAACACCGTCGAGAGCCTGATGGTGCACCAGCTGGGCATGACGGCACCTCCCCGTGCCATCCTCTCCCTGGTGCTGATCCTGGGTCTGATGGCGATCGTTCGCCTGGGCGGCCAGGTCATCGTCAAGGCGATGAGCGTGCTGGTCTTCCCGTTCGTGGTCACCCTGATGGGCCTGGCGCTCTACCTGATCCCGCACTGGAACGGTGCCATCATCACCGAAGCCCCGGCGCTGGGTGAGGCCTTCAACGGCGACTTCATCAAGACCCTGTGGCTGGCCATCCCGGTGATGGTGTTCTCCTTCAACCACTCCCCGATCATCTCCTCCTTCGCGGTGGACAACAAAGGCCGCTACGGCGCCAACGCCGAGAAGAAGTGCAGCAACATCCTGCTGGGCGCCCACGTCATGATGGTGATGACGGTAATGTTCTTCGTGTTCAGCTGCGTGCTGAGCCTCTCCCCGGCTGACCTGGCGGCGGCCAAGGAGCAGAACATCTCCATCCTCTCCTACCTGGCCAACCACTTCGACAACCCGGTGATCGCCACCGTGGCACCGCTCATCGCCATGGTTGCCATCAGCAAGTCCTTCCTGGGTCACTACCTGGGTGCGCAAGAGGGCATGAACGGCCTGATGGCCAAGTCCCTGCGCGAGAAGGGCAAGAACGTCGACGTCAAGCAGCTGAACAAGGTGACCGCGGTCTTCATGATCCTGACCACCTGGGCCGTGGCCACCATCAACCCGAGCATCCTCGGCATGATTGAAGATCTGGGCGGCCCCATCATCGCCATGCTGCTCTTCCTGATGCCGATGTACGCCATCGCCAAGGTGCCGGCCATGCGCAAATATGCCGGCAACCTCAGCAACGGCTTCGTCACCCTCATCGGCCTCATCGCCATGTCCGGCATCATCTACAAGCTGATTGCCTGATGACAGCGTTCATCCCTGTGAGAAAGCCGCCCCCCGGGGCGGTTTTTTTATGGGCACAAATGCTTAACAAAGCGGTGGTGGCGGCCTAACATGGCGGGATGTTTTTCTAGACGGGACAACAGGATATGTCTGGGTTGAAAAAGGATCTCGGGCTCTGGCAGGGGATGGGGCTGCTCGCCACCTCCCTGCTCGGTACCGGGATCTTCGTGGTACCGGCCACCGCCGCCTCGCTGGCGGGAGGGGCGTCGCTGTGGGCCTGGTTGCTGCTGATTGCCCTGGTGCTGCCCATCGCCTTTACCTTCGCCCGCCTCGGGCGGCGTTATCCCCACGCGGGTGGCGCCCCCCATCTGATTGGCCTCGCCTTTGGCAACGGCGCCGAGCGCTTCTCCGCTTTCCTGTTTCTGGCGGTGCTGCCGGTGGGCCTGCCTGCCGCCCTCACCATCGCCGCCGGTTTCTGGCACGCCCTGTTCGACATGGGGGAGTGGACCCTCTGGGGCATCCAGCTGCTCACCCTGCTCGGGGTCTTTCTGCTGGGGCTGCGGGGAGCGCGCTCCTCCGGCAACCTGCAACTGCTGATCGCCCTGGCCATTCTGGGGCTCACCCTGCTTATCTGGGTCAAGGGGGATCTCAGCTGGCGCGATGCCGCCCAGCCTCTGCCAACGGCGAGCGAATGGCCCGCCATGGGCTCGGCGCTGGCGGTGATGTTCTGGTGTTTCGTGGGGCTCGAGGCCTTCGCCCACATGGGGGAGGAGTTCAAGCGGCCAGAGCGGGACTACCCCCTTGCCCTGCTGGGGGGCGTGCTGCTGGCGGGGCTCATCTACTGGGTGCACTCCCTGGTGGTGCTCAAATATGACCTCTACGGGGACGAGGCGACCAATGCCACCGCCATTCCGGCCCTGCTCTCCCTGTTGTTCGGCCCCACCGCCAAGTGGCTGGTGGCGGTGCTGGGCTATCTCTCCTGCTTCGCCAGCATCAACATCTACCTGCAAGGTTTTGCGCGCCTTATCTGGAGCATGGCGCGGGAGGGCAAACTGCCGGTCTCCCTCTCTCGCCTCTCGGCCCGGGGCGCTCCCCTGCATGCCCTTGCCTGGGTGCTCGCCATCTGTTTCGTCTCCATCACCCTGATCCTCTGGCTGCGTCTGCCCCTCGATGCGTTGATCCGCTACGCCAATGGCAACTTCGTGCTGGTCTATCTGCTCTGCATGGCGGCCGGCTGGCGCTTGTTGTCGGGGACCGGCAAGGGGCTGGCGGGCCTCAGCGTGCTGCTCTGTGCCCTGGTGCTGCTGGCCCTCGCCACCCAGGTGCTCTATGCCGTCGTGCTGAGCCTGGGGTATGGCGGCTTCTCCCTGTGGCGGCGCAGACGCCGCCGCTCGGCGTCCGATGAGGGTGTCTGCGCCATCAAGTAACTCCCGAAAAAAAGCCCCGCAGTGCGGGGCTTGTTGTTGCGGGTCACAGGCTGGCGGGCAGGTCGCTGCGCAAGATGGCGTAGTGGCGCAGGGAGATGAAGCCATCCCCCTTGCGCTCGCACTCCCGCGCCGTGCCCTCGTAGTGAAAACCGGCCCGCTCCAGCAGGCGGGCGGAGGGGAGGTTGGGCTCCTCCACCACCGCCAGCAGCCGGTGCAGGTCGGTGGTGCGGTAAGTGAGCGGCAGCCAGAGTTGCAGCGCCGCGCTCATCACCCCCTTGCCCCAGTGTTCGGGATAGAGCCAGTAGCCCAGCTCGGCACACCGGTGAGTCGGGTCGGCATCGTTGTAGCCGATGGCCCCCAGCGGTTCGCCCGTGTGCCGGTCGCGAATGAGGTGCCAGGCGCCACGGCCGGTGCGGGTCAGCTCGGCATACCAATCCATCTGTGCCCGGCATGCCGCCAGGCTGTCGTAGCTGACGCCGTAGTAGGCGACGACCCGGGGATCGGAGAGGCCGCGATAGATGTGAGGCAGGTCGGTGTCGGTGACGGGATCCAGCCTGATGTGGGGTGATGCTGATGTCATGATGACTCCTTGCGGCCAGCCGTGGCTGGCCGCGTGTGTTGCGTAACAAGAGATGGATGATCCGGGCTGGCGTCAGGCAAACCCGAGCCGCTCGGCAAGGCGCGCCAGCTCGTCACGCCACTGCTGCTGCAGGCGCGGGGTCTGGTGCCTGGGCTTGCGGGCCAGATCGGCGGCGAGCAGGGCATCGAGCTCATACCAGCGCGCCAGCAGCGCCTCTTCGTCATCCCCCGTGGCGGCCGCGGTCTGCGGGTCACCTGATCGAGCCGGGCTGCCCGCCTGCGGCAAGGGGGCATCGCCCAGCAGCTCGGCATAGGCCCGCTCGGCACTGTGAGCCTCCTGGATGCGCCCGTCCTGTATCAGCCAGAAGCGGTTGCAACTGCGCTCGATCAGCTCCCGGTCGTGGGAGACCAGCAGCACGCCCCCCGGGAAGGCGGCAATCGCCTCGGCCAGCTCCTCCTTGCCCGCCAGATCCAGGTGATTGGTGGGTTCGTCGAGCCAGAGCATGTGGTGGCTGCCGAGGGACAGGGCGAGAAACAGCAGCCGTGCCCGCTCGCCCCCGCTCAGGGTGTGCACCTGCTGGCCGTGGCGGGCATAGGGGAAGCCCGCCCGGATCAGCGCCTGTCGCCGCGTCACCTCAGGCAGAGGGGCCAGGGGGTACAGCGCGTCGCTCAGGGTGGCGTCGTCAGCCAGCTGCTGCAGGGACTGATCGTAATAGGCGATGCTGGCGCCGGGGTGGCAGTACCAGCCCGCCTGCGGACTCTGCACGGTCAGTTCGCGCCAGCACTGGCGCAGCAGGGAGGACTTGCCGGTGCCGTTGGCACCGAGCAGGGCAACCCTGTCCCCCGCTCGCAGCCAGAGCCCCTCGGCACGCAGCAGCGGCGGCAGTGCCGGTGCCGGCGATACGTCGAGGGCCTCCAGTCGCAGCAGGGTGTCGGCAGGCAGGCTCACTCCGCGCAGCTCGAGCCGCCAGGGGGCCAGCGCCGCCACCTGGCTCTGCTCCTCCTGCAGGCGGGCGATGCGTTTTTCCATGGACTTGGCCTGGCGCACCAGCTTCTCGTTGTCATGCTCCCGCCCCCAGATGGCGAGGCGCTTGCTGCTGGCGCTCAGGCGGTCTATCTCCTTTTGCTCGTCCGCCCGGCGCAGGCGGGCCTGCTCATCCTCGGCAGCCAGTGCCGCCCTGGCCTGGCTGCAGGGCAGGGCGAAGCGGTGCAACTGGCCGTCTCGCAGGATCAGGGTCTGATCCGTGACGCGGTCCAGCAGGCGAGCGTCGTGGGAGACCAGCACGAAGGCGCCGCGCCAGCCCAGCAGAAACTGCTCGAGCCAGAGCAGGGCGGGCAAGTCCAGGTGGTTGCTGGGCTCATCGAGCAGCAGCAGGTTGGGTTGGCGCAGCAGGGCGCGGCCTATCTGCAGCCGGCTGTGCTGGCCACCGCTCAGTGCACTGACCGGCAACGTGGCCTGGGCCTCCAGCTGCAGTTCGGCCAGCAGCTTGTCCACCTGCCATTCGGCGGCGGGGTCGTTGCCGAGCGCATCCAGCAGCACGGCGCGGGTGCTGAGGGTGGAAAGCCCGGCGGGCAGTTGCTGGGCCACGAACTCGCAGCGGCAGGCGGCGGCCTGCACGACCCGGCCGGCCTGGGGCGTGCGCTCGCCCGCCAGCAGCGCGAGCAATGTGCTCTTGCCGCAGCCGTTGGCGCCAATCAGGCCGAGTCGGTCGCCTGCGCGAATGCCGAGTTCGAGGTGATCAAATAAGGGAAGGTGCCCCGCACTCATCTGCAGGGAATGGGTACTCATCAGGGTTGTCATGCTCTTGCTCTCTTAAATCGCGGGATAGGATATCCCTGTCATCAGGAGCGCTGGCGACAACGGCAGAGTCGAGAAAGGTCTCGGTATGGAAGGGAGTCGGCTTTGCTCGAACCCGCTATCGCAGCGCGATGGTATGCAGGCAAGAGCACTTGAATGTGCCGAACAGGCGAGCCGAGAACATCGGACACGCTTGGATAACCATTTTTTACCTCCTTGTGTTTCGTTATGGCAGGGTGCGGCGATTATAGGCACAGAAAAAAACAGTCGTCCATCCGCCCTGTGGGGGCCGTGGGCACCGCATCGGGAGGTGCGGGGTAAAAAACGCCCCGTGATACGGGGCGTGGGGGGTCAGTCGCGGGGAGTCTTGAGGGCCTCAATCACATCGTCACTGGGGGCCAGTCCCTCCACGTGGTTGAAGCTCTCCAGCCCCTCCTGGGGATTGATGGTGAGGGCGTCGGCGCTCAGGTAGCTGCCGCTGCCGGCGCTCTCCACCACGACGATGACTTCAGGCTGCTTGTCGCCGTTGAGATCCAGCAGCTTGATCTCCTTGATGCTGCCATCGCGCGGCAGCACCTTGCCGTCGATGAACTGATCCAGCGGAAACTGGGGGTTGGCACCGGAGTAGAGGCGCACGTCGTAGCTGCCGGTGGAGGCGGGCTCGCCGCGCCCTTCGCTGACGGTCACCACCTGGCCGGAGGGGAGTGTCAGCTGTTTGAAGAAGCCGTCCGCCGCCTGGCTGGCGAGGGGCAGGGTGAGCAGGCCGAGAGTAAGGAATAAGGCTTTCATGGAGAGGACCCTTGTTGCTGCTTGTGTGTCTGTGACGGGCAGGGGACGCTTCCCTGCCACGTCGGAAGCGGGCAGGGGGCCGCTGGTCGGCCGCCCCCTGCCCGGGTTGTCATCACCATATCTTGACCCGTTTGGCCGGGTCCAGATAGAGCTTGTCGCCGGGCTGGATCTTGAACGCCTCGTAGAAGGCGGGGATGTTCGGTACCACGCCGTTGACCCGGTATTCCGGCGGCGAGTGGGGATCCGAGGCGAGCAGCATCTGCATCAGCTCGGGGCGATACATGCCCTTCCACACCTGGGCCCAGCCGAGGAAGAAGCGCTGCTCGCCGGTAAAACCGTCCAGCACCGGGGCCTCCTTGCCATCCAGGGAGAGCAGGTAGGCCTTGTGGGCGATGGTGAGGCCGCCGAGATCGCCGATGTTCTCCCCCAGGGTGAACTGGCCGTTGACGTACTGGCCCTTGATGGGCTCGAAGCGGTTGTACTGGGCCACCAGCCGGCTGGTGCGGAAGCGAAACTCCTTGAGATCCGCCGGCGTCCACCAGTCGCGCATCACGCCGTCACCGTCGGATTTGGCCCCCTGATCATCAAAACCGTGGCCCATCTCGTGGCCGATCACCCCGCCGATGGCGCCGTAGTTGACCGCATCGTCCGCCGTCATGTCGAAGAAGGGGGGCTGCAAAATGGCGGCCGGGAAGACGATCTCGTTGTTGCTCGGGTTGTAGTAGGCGTTCACCGTCTGGGGTGACATGTGCCACTCGTCCCGATCGACCGGCTTGCCGAGGCGCGCCAGGTTGTCGGCGTATTCGAAGGCGCGGGCCCGCTGCAGGTTGCCCACCAGATCGTCGGGGCGAATGGTGATGGCGCTGTAGTCCTTCCACTTGTCCGGGTAGCCGATCTTGGGTCTGAACTTGGCGAGCTTCTCGAGGGCCTGGGTCTTGGTGGCCGGGGACATCCAGTCCAGCTCCTGGATGCTCTGGCCGTAGGCGGTGCGCAGGTTCTCCACCAGCTGCTCCATACGGGCCTTGGCCGCTGGCGGGAAGTAGCGCTCGACATAGAGCTTGCCCACCGCCTCCCCCAGGTTGTTGTCCAGCACCCCGAGGGCCCGCTCCCAGGGGGCGCGCTGCTTGGGCGTGCCGCTAAGAGCGGTGCCGAAGAAGGCAAAATTCTGGGCATCGGTCTGGCTGTCGAGGTAGGGGGCGTAATCGGTGATGAGCTGCCACTTGAGGTAGGCCTGCCAGTCAGCGACCGGGGTCTGCTGCATCACCTCGTTCAGGGCCGAGAGGTAGGTGGGCTGGCCGATGACCAGGCTCTGCTGCCCCGCAAGGCCGGCCTGGGCCAGGTAGGCGTCCCAGTCGATGGCGGGGGCGAGGCGCCCCAGCTCGCTCACCGGTCCCTTGTTGTAGTTCTTCTCTCTGTCTCGCAGGGCCACGTTGTCCCACTGGATCTGGGCGAGCCTGGTCTCGAGGGCCAGGATGCGTTTCGCCTTGGCCTGGGCATCCGTCTCACCGAAGCGGGTCAGCATGGCGGCGATGTGTTGCTCGTACTTGTGCAGCAGCGCCTGGCTGTTGGGGTCGCGCTTGAGGTAGTAGTCCCGATCCGGCAGGCCGAGGCCGGCCTGGTAGAGGTAGACGGCATAGCTGTCAGGGGCCTTGGCGTCGGCGTCAATCCAGAAACCGAAGGGGGAGCCGCCACCGGTGCGGGCGCTCTGGGCGAAGGCCCGGGCGAGATCCTGCGGCGTGCTGATCTGCTCTATCTCGCTCAGCATTGGCAGCAGGGGCGTGGTGCCCTTGGCGTTGCGGGCGGCCTGATCCAGATAGCTCTGGTAGAGGTCGTGGATCTGCTGGGCCGGGGTACCGGCGGCGGCTTTGCCATCCAGCCCCTCCACCAGCACCCGCACGTCCGCCAGGGATTTGTCCCGCAGCAGGTAGAAGGCGC
>ERZ650312.1399-NODE-1399-length-13628-cov-3.374493_pt1 | contig 13628 bp, 16 predicted proteins | sample MGYA00376248_ERZ650312 | MGnify/ENA primary metagenome ERZ650312 (study PRJEB26733, sample SAMN07839316) | wastewater metagenome | biome: urban; feature: wastewater treatment plant; material: waste water | place: USA: North Carolina | collected 2016-07-28 ... | reverse complement strand
AGCGGCAGTGAACAGCGCTTGCCATTGAGCCACGCGCACCAGCCATTTCTAAGCTGCCTGAGCGGCAGTGAACGAAATTGCAACCTTGAAAGACCCGGTTGTTATTTTCTAAGCTGCCTGAGCGGCAGTGAACTAGACGAAAGCTATTTTTTCGCCAGTTATTAATTTCTAAGCTGCCTGAGCGGCAGTGAACCTAAGTTTCCAACGGCTGCACCTGCCGCTGATGGTCAGTGACTCCGCCGACCCGAGGCGCACCGCCTACACAGTGTCGGTGGACGCCGCCGCCGGTGTCACCACCGGGATCAGCGCCGCCGACCGAACCCGGACGCTGCACGCCCTGGCCCAAGCGGCCCAGGCACTGGGCTTGCCCCCTCTGCCAGCACATCTGACATCACTGGGAGATGCACTGTGTTACTGGATTCGCTGCTGGTCTGCTCTTTACAATCGCGCCCTGTGATTGACACCGTTCCCCCACTCCCCACCTCCAGCCTCTCCACGATGCCCTACTCCACCGACGCTCCCACGGGAGCTGGCGCCGTGCCAGGTGTTGCCTACCCGCAAAGAATCAAGAGCTTTGTGCGCCGTGCCGGTCGTACCACCACAGGGCAAACCAAAGCTCTGGCAGAGCTAGGCGAGCACTTCATCGTTCCCTACCAAGCCCAATTGCTGGATGCGAGCGCCGCGTTCGGTCGCCAGGCACCCTTGATTCTGGAAATTGGCTTTGGCATGGGAGAGGCCACAGCACACATCGCCCGCGTGCGCCCCGAAGACAACTTCTTGTGCTGTGAAGTACATGAACCGGGCATCGGTGCCCTGCTCAAGCGCATCGGCGAACAAGACCTGAACAACATTCGCATCGTGGCACACGATGCGGTCGAAGTGCTGCAACACATGCTAGCGCCTGCCAGCTTGCAAGGCATTCACATTTTTTTCCCAGACCCCTGGCACAAAAAACGCCACCACAAACGGCGCTTGATTCAACCGGCTTTTGTCGCCCAGCTGGCCAGCAAACTGCTGCCCGGTGGCTACATTCACTGCGCTACCGATTGGCAGCCCTATGCCGAACAAATGCTCGAAGTGCTCAGTGGTGAACCACTTTTGGCCAACACTGCCGCTGACTACGCCCCTCAACCCGCCTACCGTCCACTGACCAAGTTTGAAAACCGAGGCCTGCGCCTGGGCCATGGCGTGTGGGATTTGGTGTTCGTGCGCCGCCTTTAGCCCTCCGTTCGACCCTGTAGCCACTTCTTGCCGTCATGAAAAAGCCCATTCTCCAGAATTTGGTCGAAATGACCGGCCTGCGTGACCACTTGCGTCTTGAAGTGTCCGTGCTCTCCACACTGCAAAGCATTTCCGGAATCACCAATATCCGTGCCCTGGAAATTTTTGCGCATGATGGCGAAACCTATTTGCGCCCCCGCACCTGGCTCGATCAAGGACAGCTGCTGTCATCTGAAATGGAGGGCTTGCACACCAACACGCGCCAGCCCCTGTCGCAGTACCCTGCGCTGCAAGAGTGCATCGATAACCAGCAAATCAGCACGATGCATTCGCCACGCCGGGGCTGTCACATTTTGTGGATGCCTGTCTGGAAAAACAACCGGGCTGGCTCTTGCCTGGAAATCACCCAATCGCGACCGTTTTCGCTGCACCGTCTGGAAGTAATTTTGGGCATTTTTCAGGTGTACCAAAACTACCAAAGCCTGCTGGACTACAGCGAGCGCGATGCCCTGACTGGCCTGCTAAACCGCAAAACGTTTGATGAACAACTGGCCCGCAACCCCCGTCTGCCACAGGTTTTGCCAGGCGGCAGCGACACCGAGACCCCGAGCGGCAACACCCACCAGCAGTGGCTGGCGGTCGTCGATATTGACCACTTCAAACAGGTCAACGACCGTTTTGGTCACCTCTATGGCGATGAAGTGCTGATCCTGCTGGCCAATTTGTTGCGCAGCTCTTTTCGCTCGCACGACAAGTGTTTCGCTTCGGCGGGGAGGAATTTGTCATCCTGCTGCGCAATGCCACCTTGCCGACTGCACGCAAGGTGTTTGACCGCTTCCGTGCCACGGTGCAGGAACACAGTTTTCCCCAGGTGGGCCATGTCACGGTCAGCATTGGCTTTGTCAGTGCGTCACAGAGCACGCCTGTGGAAATTTTGGGCCAGGCCGATCAAGCGCTTTACTTTGCCAAAGAAAATGGCCGCAACCAAGTGCGCTACTACGACGATCTGGTAGCACAAGGCCACTTACAGGCACGCATCTCCCACGATGACGTGGAGCTTTTCTAGCCTGGGGCACGATTGCACTAGCACCGCGCCATTACACAGCCTCCCTGCCACCGTACCAGGCTCTTGGCACGCACTCTGGACGACAATCGTCCCATCAATGACAGCCCTGGAGGAGTACCTGCCATGCCCATCCTGCGCCGCCTCTGGATTTGCTGCGCCCTACTGCCTTGCGCTCATGCCCAAAGCCAGCCAGCTGCCGCTCCCCCCATTTCAGCCAGCCAGCCCCACTTGATACTGTCTGACGACGGTGCGCTGGTCATTGACACCAAGGCACGGCTGGCGTGGTCGCGCTGTGTGGAAGGCATGGTGTGGACGGGTCGCACCTGCGCTGGCATTCCCCACCTCATGACGCACTCCCAGGCACAAGCGCTGGCGGTACGGCGCTGGAAAGAAGAAAACGTGCGCTGGCGGCTGCCACGGGTACCAGAGTTTCGTCGTCTCGTGGATAAAAGCGCCAAGCCTGTAGGCCTCAATCCAAAATTGTTCCCCAATGCTCCTGCTGATCTGCACTGGACGGGCACCGCCAACGTGAATGCCTCCGCTGTCAACCCCTACGCTTATGGCAACGTCGCCCGAGGAGGCGAGGGTGAGAGCGCACTGTCCATCGTCAAAGGCTGGGCTGTGGACACAGCCACAGGCGATGGCATCCCGGATATTGGCCGAGGCGTCCCGCTGCTGGTGCGCCTGGTGCGCCCGGCCCCCACCCCGGCATTGGAACCCGCACCTGCCCGTGCTCCGGCATCAACCCCAGAAGATGAAGATGAAGAAGAGGAATAACCAAGCCAGCTGACAGATGTAGGCCGTATCTGCTGCGGGCAGGCTGGGGTACGACCAAGGTTCAGCGCGTCAAGTGCCACTTCCCGGGAGGATTGGCTCCTCATGTGGTGCCGAACTGCGCTGCAGCCCATGCAGCGCGCGCCCTGTACCTGGCAAGCGGCGCACATATTTGAACGTACCTGTGGCATGGCTACATACCTGACCCTGGGCATCGAATACGCGTGCCTCAGTGAATGCCATGGTGGGGGTGCGATGCACTACCTTGCCCAGCGCCCGCAGCGGGCCACTGGCAGGGCGCATAAAGCTGGTTTTCATTTCCACGGTGACCACCCCCAACTGAGGCGTCTCACTGCGTGCAGCCGTGGCCATGGTGACATCCAGCAAAGTCATCAACGCCCCGCCGTGGGTCACCCCAAACGAGTTCAAGTGCTCCTCCTGTGCTTCATAGCGCATTTCTGACTCACCCTGTGCCATGTGGTGCAGCGTCATGCCCAACAGCTCGACCAGCGGAATACGCACACCAAAATCGAGTGCAGCCCCCAGGTTGTCAGACATGCTGTGAGCCTCCGACCATCTCCCAATGCACAGTTTGCCGTGCTTCGCGCGCTATCTCACAGGCCTTTGTACATGCCATTGCTCTCACTCCTTACAAACCTGGCACCACCACCTGCCCAGGTTGCAGCACCAAAGGCGCGCATCCTCCCACAAATTCACCGTCACCCAAGGCTGCTGAGGCCCCATCTACCTGGCCAGTGATGCCGTGACTGCGTAAGCGCTGCGTCGGTATGTGCGTGCTATCCTAGCCCGTTGACCAGACAAGATGGCGCACCAGGCCTCAGGGCAGCGCCACCGGCCACCATTTCAACACTCTCCGAGGAACTCCATGAGACTGATCCTGTTGGGCGCCCCCGGCGCTGGCAAAGGCACCCAAGCCACCTTCATCTGCCAAAAATATGGCATCCCGCAAATTTCTACCGGTGACATGCTGCGCGCTGCGGTAAAGGCCGGCACCCCTCTGGGCCTGCAAGCCAAGGCGGTGATGGATGCAGGCCAACTGGTCAGCGACGATCTGATCATCAACCTGGTGAAAGAGCGCCTGGCACAGCCCGACTGCGCCCAGGGCTTCTTGTTTGATGGCTTCCCACGCACGATTCCCCAAGCCGAAGCCATGAAGGCTGCAGGTGTGAAGCTAGATTACGTGCTGGAAATTGATGTGCCTTTTGACGCCATCATCGAGCGCATGAGCGGGCGCCGTTCGCACCCCGCATCGGGGCGCACCTACCACGTCAAGTTCAATCCGCCCAAGGTAGAAGGCAAAGATGATGTCACCGGCGAGGACTTGATCCAACGCGACGACGACAAAGAAGACACCGTGAAAAAACGCCTGGAGGTGTACAGCGCGCAAACCCGTCCGCTGGTGGACTACTACTCCAACTGGGCGCAGGCCGAACCTGCTGCGGCACCTAAGTACCGCGCTATCAGCGGCACCGGCAGCGTGGATGAGATCACCCAGCGCGCCCTGTCTGCCCTGTCCAGCTGAGCGCACCTGCTCGTGCTTGCAAAGCCCGCTTAACGCGGGCTTTTTTACGCCTGGGCCACGTCAGGAGAAATCTTTGAGCAGCTGCAATTGCAAGGCAATGCGTGCTTTGACAGGACTGAGGCCCTGCGCATCCCTGAAAGGGTCTTGTGAACTGGTGCGTATGCGCCCAAGCGGGCAACGTGCTGCCACCCACACCACCACTCCAGCGCGCTGCGCACGCTCCAGTGCCGTATGTAAGGCATAGTGCAACGTGCCATTGCCCGTGGCTGCAACCACCAAGCCTTGCACCCCATCTGCCACCAAGGCATCGACGATGCGGCCATCGGCTCCGGCATGGCTCATCACCACATCAACCCTCGGTAAGCACCTGGAAGAAGCTATATTTTTAATAGCTGCTTGCGCTTGCCCAGTAAGGATTGGAGGCCGATTTTGTGCCCAACGCACAGCACCCTCCTCGATCCAGCCTAGCGGCCCGCAATCGCCAGAATCAAAGGCATCCAAACGGTAAGGATGCACTTTTTGCACAGCCACCGCACTGTGAATGCACCCGGCAGCCACCACCATCACCCCCTGCACTTTGGGCGTGGCCGCCAAAGCTACGGCATCGCACAAGTTTTGCGGCCCATCGGGCACTAAAGCCGTGGCTGGGCGCATGGCGCAGGTCAAAACGATGGGTTTGGTGGGCGGCAAAACGCAGTGCAAAAACCAAGCTGTTTCTTCCAGGGTGTCGGTGCCATGGGTGATGACCAACGCACGCACCTGAGGGTTGGCCAAATGATGGGCACAACGCAGCGCCAGCGCCTGCCACACCGACCAATCCATGTCTTTGCTGTCCACCTGGGCCACCTGTTCGGCCACGACAGGGCCTTGCGCCCACTGCTCTAAGCCCACCACCCCTTGCAGCAACTGCTCTACACCAATTTGTGCGGCCCGGTAACCGCGGTGATCTGCCGGGCTGAGCGCCTTGCCTGCAATCGTTCCTCCGGTGCCTAAAACGATGATTTTTCCTTGGCTCACGCTCTCCCCCTGAAACTGGTTAAAAATACAGCCACTGAACAAAGCCACAGGCTCTTGCCTGCTCCATATCCCGCAGCCTATGTCCACACGCCTTCTGTCCGCCTTCAAACTTACGCCGCGTCAGCAACAAGTGCTGGAATTGATTCAGCATGCGATTGCCGACAGCGGCGCGCCACCCACCCGGGCTGAAATTGCTCGGCAACTGGGCTTTAAGTCGGCCAATGCCGCAGAAGAACACCTGCAGGCGTTGGCACGCAAGGGTGCCATTGAGCTGCTCAGTGGCACATCGCGCGGCATTCGTTTGCGTGCTGAGGCCTTGCACGGCCTGAATGCTGTGCGCAACCCGGCACACTGGAGCCCTTCCCTGCCAACATCGCAGCCCTTGGTATTGCCCTTGATTGGGCGCGTAGCAGCTGGTCTGCCCATTCTGGCGCAAGAGCACGTTGAGCAAACCTACTGCCTGGAAGCCCACCTGTTCGCACGCAAGCCAGACTATTTGCTCAAAGTGCGTGGCATGTCGATGCGCGACGTAGGCATCCTCGATGGTGATCTTCTGGCCGTGCAAGCCACGCATGAAGCACACAATGGCCAGATCATCGTGGCCAGGCTAGGCGATGAAGTCACCGTGAAACGGCTGTACCGTACCGCGCAACGCATTGAGCTTCGCCCTGAAAACCCCGATTACCCCACCCTCACGGTCACCCCAGCCGACCCGTTCGCCATCGAGGGCCTGGCCGTAGGACTGGTGCGCAGCAACCTGTCCAGCGCAGTTTTCTCCTAGAGGGGGTACTGCCGGGTTTGCGACACACTCGCCAACGTCAATTTCCGATCTGTTGGCGCTCAATACATCGGCCGACCGAGCCGCTGGCTGGCTCTTGAGATCGCGTAGTTCACGAGGCAGTACAGCAGCGCTACAACAAGGTACACAGGCACCAGCGATTGGTAATTGGCAATGAGCACCCTGGCGCTCTGCATGAGTTCGCCGTAGGTAACAACGTAGCCGAAGGTGGTGTCCTTGACCACAATCACCAGTTGTGCAACCAGTGCCGGAACAATGTAACGCAGGGCCTGGGGAAAGACGACGACGAAAAAAACCTGAGCTTCGGTCAACCCCAGGCTTCGCCCAGCGTCGGTTTGGCCGCGTGGAACGGCAAGCACACCTGCACGATAGACCTCGGCCACCACTGCAGCAGTGCTCAGACCGATGGGCAAGGTCAACATCCAATAGGTGCTCAATTTGATTCCCGCCAACGGCAGTAGCAAAAAACACACATAGATGAGCAGCAACGTTGGCGTGCCGCGCAGAAACTCGATCACAACGATGCTTGGCCAACGCACGAGCCGCGACCGCGCCATACGCCCCACCAACAGCACCAGCCCAAGGGTCAGTGCGATGACGGCAGCCATCGCCGCTGATGCCAGCGTGCCAAGCAGGCCTCTGGCCAGAAAAGCCCAGGTCGTCGGCCAGGTGAAAAACTCCCAAGAGCGGGCATCAAGCTGCCCCGCAGCATGGAACTGGAGCGCGATACCCGCAGCCAGCACAAGCATCCCAACGGCAGTAATAACGCTCACGACCCGCGCTACGGCTTGTGCTTGAGGTGTTGGGGCACCAAACAGTATGTCTTCCAGAGAGCGGCTCATCGCAGTATTCGCCATTTCTTGTCCAAAGCGGCTCCAGCCCAGGCAATCAGCAACCCCGTCGCTACATACATCGTGGCAGCCACCGCAAACGCGGCCATGCCGACGGCGGAGTCATTGGCGATCTTGGAGACCAGCGCCGTGAGCTCTCGGCCTGGAAAGGGTACTTGCGATGCCAGCGAGGTCGATAACATCAGTGCAATCAACAGTGAAGTCATCGGCTGCACCACCGAGCGCAGCGCCTGCGGCAATACCACCGCTGCAATGATGTGCCCAGGGCGCATACCCAGGCTGAGCGCGGCTTCGATCTGGCTACCAGGAATAGTGTTGATGCCCGCACGCAGATAGTCTGCTGTGAAAGCGGAGCAAACCAGCACCAATGTCAGGATCACGCTGGGCTCATAGTCGATCAGGATGTTGAGGTCAGGCAGCGCAAACACGATGAAAATCAGCAACGCCACGCTAGGAATGTTGCGGAAAATTTCGACATACACGCTCAGAACAAGGCGCAGCGGCGGCAACGGAAAGAGCCTCAGCACCGCCACCACCATGCCCAACAATACGCCTGGGATGAAGGACACGATCGTGAGCTTCCAAGTCAGAAACAAGGCCTGCCCAAAGGCTGGCCCGTAATCGGCGAGGAGCCTAGAAAGATCACCCATCGTGTTTATGGGAGGGCGGGTGGCGTCGGGGTGACCGTGCTGCCTGTACGTTGCCCAATGGATATGTTCCACAGTTTGGCCCAGGTTCCGTCGGCCTCCAGCTTCTTCAGCAAGGTATTAATAAAGGCTGCTCCGTCCGATCCCTTGGGCAGTCCAATACCGTAGAAGTCCTGCGCACCAAAAGGCGCTCCTGCAATCCGTGCGCTACCACCCCCAAGGCTCAGGGTGTTGAGCAACAGCGTGTAATCGGTCACATAAGCATCCACACGCCCCTGGCGCAATGCGTCCAGGGCTTCTTGGTGCGTCTGAAATTCTTGTACGACGGCTTTGGGTGCGTACTGGGCCAAGATCGCAGGCCCCGTAGAGCCAGCCTGCGTAGCGACCTTTTTACCAACCAAGTCGCTGTACGACTGGATCGTCTTGTTGTTTGACTTGACCAGCACCCCAGCCTGCGAGGTGTAGTAGGGGCCTGCAAAGGAAATCTTCTCAGCGCGTGCAGGGGTGATGGTATACGTCGCAAGCACCATGTCCACCTGAGCATTGATAAGCACCTGCTCACGCGTGGACGAAGTCACTTGCGTGAACTGGTACTTGGCCCCATCGCCCAGGATATAGCGCGTGATAAGTTGAGCTATACCCGCGTCGAAGCCGCGAATCTTGCCGTCTTTCTCGTTGAGCAGCGAAAAAAGATTCGACGTTTGCACACCACCGAGGCGCAGCGTGCCAGCCTGCCTGATGTTGCTAGCCCAGGTGCTCGATGCGATGGTCTCTGCACTAGCCACTGGCCCCTGTGCAACCAAAGTATCAAACGCGGCCGCATCGATGGGCGCACCCTGTGCGAAAACTGACCCACCAGCGGCGAGTGCAAGTGCTGCTACGGTGGATTTCAGAATGTATTTGATCGACATGTGGTTCTCTTGAATGGTGTTTTTCTCAAATCAATGTATCGCAGTTATGGCATGCACGGGCTACTCGCCCAGTCAGTCCGCCGTTGTGCACACGATGCAGCCATCATGGCGACGTGCATGAAAGCTCAGCCACCACATCTCGACGTTCTGTCACTGTTGCTCGCTTGGCCGAGCAGCGATCCGAGACCCGACCGAAGTACGCTTCATCCACCCATTCAAGTGACAGAACCGTTGCAAAAGTGGTTGCCACCTGCGCGGAGCGCCCTAGAACACGTTCCAATTCACGAGCGTAGCGGGCCTCTGCGGCAAGCTTTGCATCTGCAGGCACAGTCGAAGGGGCATCATGAAAGAGTAACGATGTAAAGTCCACCGCAAGGCTCTGAGGCTGGTATGAAGCGTAAACAGGCAATGGAAATGCCGTGGATTTTGATTCAATGAAAATTAAATCAATAAGTTGCAAAACTCAAATGCTTAGAATCAAAGGCTTATGAAGGGCCGTGCAACGATGAACATCGTCATTCTCGATGACTACCAAGACGCTGTTCGTAAACTGCGCTGCGCGACGCAGTTAGATGCCTACAACGCCAAGGTCTACACAAACACCGTCAAGGGCCTGGGCCAATTGGCGGTGCGCCTGCGCGATGCAGACATCATTGTGCTTATCCGCGAGCGCACGCACATTACGCGTGCCCTGGTTGAGAAATTACCCCGACTCCAATTGATTGCCCAAACTGGTCGTGTCGGCCCCCACATCGACGTGGCTGCCTGCACCGAACAAGGCATTGCTGTGGCCGAAGGCATGGGCTCGCCAATTGCACCGGCAGAGCTGACCTGGGCATTGATCATGGCCGCCATGCGCCGCCTGCCCCAGTACATCGCCAGTCTGAAACATGGCGCATGGCAACAAGCAGGACTACGAGCAGCCTCCATGCCCCCCAACTTTGGACTGGGCAATGTGTTGAGGGGCAAGACCCTGGGTATTTGGGGCTACGGGCGTATTGGCCAAATCGTTGCTGGCTACGGCAAAGCATTTGGTATGGAGGTGTGCATCTGGGGCAGCGATGCTTCGCGTGCCCAAGCCCTCGCTGATGGCTACCAAATTGCAGGCACGCGCCAAGAATTTTTCGAGCGCAGCGATGTGCTATCCCTGCATCTGCGCCTGAACGAGTACACGCATGGCATCGTCAGCTTGCAGGATTTATCGCTGATGAAACCCACTTCTTTGCTGGTCAACACTTCACGCGCTGAACTGCTGCAACCTGACGCCCTCATTGCAGCACTCAACCGTGGACGCCCTGGCATGGCTGCAATTGATGTCTTTGAAACCGAACCAATTTTGCAAGGCCATGCTTTATTGCGCCTAGAAAACTGCATTTGCACCCCGCACATTGGCTTCGTCGAGCAAGAAAGCTACGAGTTGTACTTCAGTGCTGCATTTGAGAATGTGCGCAATTTCATCCGTGGAACGCCTACGCACATCGTCAACCCTGCAGCATTACAAATGCGGCGCTGACGCAGCCTTCCCCGCACGAGCACTCTTTGTCTAGCGGCTTTCAAGCTCCTGTGCCACAGCCTCGTACACAGCATTGCGCACCACCGACTCCACCTCTTCACGCAGGCGCGGCACCATGGAGCGAGTTTGCTCGTGCACCACGGTAGCAATCGCTTCGCGCAAGCGCAAATCCAACTCCACATCAACCCGCTGCATGATGCGGTGAATCAACACTTCCTCCATCCCCTGAGGCAAGGTCGAGGGCATGGCTGCAGCCCCCTGTGGCAAATGGTGTATTTCCCCAGACTCCATTGGAGGAGCAGAAACCGGCGTAAGCGCTGGAACCAGCTCCACAACCTCAGTGAGCGTAGGTACAAAACGCGGGGCTGGACGAGGAGAGAAAGCCATGATGCAAATCACCCTGGTTGTTGCAGCAAATCATGCAGCTTGAGCCCATGCCCCGAAGCTTTGTATTGACGCCAACGCTGGCGCGCACGCTGGCGGTCTAGCTCATCGTCGCTGACAACTTCCACCACCTGGGCAAACTGCTCGAAACCGGATGGAACCTCATCGCCTAAGTTCAGCAACCATGCGGCATGTGCGACTTCGGCTGCATTGGGTGCCAGCCAAATCGAAGATGCTTTCCATACCTGCGCATCGCCACCGTGCAATGCATGGGCCACAAAATCTGTGGGCCGCAAAGACGGTGAACTCCAGAGCAACGTATCGAGCGTCTGGAGTACTGCCGGAGGCCCGACGACGCCCACACGCAGCCCACGCCCCCAGGCCTTACGCAACCAGCGGCAGGCGTAGTCCCATTTGTCGGCCACGTTGTAGTGAAAAAAAATGTCCGACATGACCTTGCCGTACCGCGCTTCAGACGCCCTGGCCTGGCGTGACCTCTGTCACACCAGACACATCCGGTAATGCCGCTTTTTTCTTGCCTGGCTTTTTCTCTTTCGCAAGTTTGATCGGTGCCAGATCAGCACCCACAGCGGCTGCGCGATCGAGCAAATATTGCACCAGCAAAGCAACAGGGCGGCCTGTGGCTCCCTTGGCCGCACCGCTCTTCCATGCCGTACCTGCAATGTCCAAATGCGCCCACGGCGTAGTACCAACAAAGCGCTGCAAAAATTTAGCTGCCGTGACGACACCTGCTGCACGCCCAGCAACATTGGCCACATCCGCAAACGTGCTCTTCAGACCTTCGCCGTACTCTTCGTCCAGCGGCATACGCCAGCAGGGATCCAATGCTGCTTCACCGGCGGCCAACAAGGCACTGGCCAGTGTTTCGTCACTGGCAAACATGCCGCTGCGCACCCCTCCCAATGCAATCACACAGGCGCCGGTGAGCGTAGCCACGTCAATCAGCGCAGCAGGCTCAAAACGCGCTGCATAAGTCAGTGCATCGCACAGCACCAAGCGCCCTTCGGCATCGGTATTGAGGATTTCAATCGTTTGCCCAGCCATGCTGGTGACGACATCTCCGGGCTTGACAGCACGGCCATCGGGCAAATTTTCACAGGCAGGAATCAAACCCACAACGTTGATCGCTGGCTGTAGCAACGCTAGCGCCTGGAACACGCCCAAGACACTGGCCGCACCACCCATATCGAACTTCATTTCATCCATCTCAGGCGCTGGCTTGAGAGAGATACCACCGGCATCGAAAGTAATGCCCTTGCCCACTAGCACCACTGGCGCATGGGATTTGTCCGCCCCCTGGTAACGCAGCTCAATGAAGCGCAGCGGCTCACGCGAGCCCCGTGCCACTGCCAGGAAAGCCCCCATGCCCAGCTCCTGTACCTCGCTGGGGCCACGCACTTTGCAGCGCATACGAGGGGCCTGTGCCAATTCTTGTGCCACTTCAGCCAGCCGCGTGGGCGTAGCATGGTTGGCAGGACGGTTGGCCCATTCACGCGCCAATGCCACACCAGCAGCTACAGCCTGCGCTGCCTCAAAGGCGGCACGCACAGGCTGCTCCTCGGCCACAGCCAGTACCACATGGGCCAAACTGACTGCTTTGGCCTGTGGTTTGGTTGCGGTGTAAACGTAGCAGGCCTCACGCAATGCCTGCACGGCAGCTGCAACAGACTGGGGGACAGGGGATGCCGCAAAACACAGCAGCGCCTGCACCACCCCCGGGCCTTTCAATACAGCAGCGCAAGCCACCACTGCTTGGCGCACAGCCTTCGCCGAGCCATTGCCAACACCCAACAACACGACACGCCGCGCAGCAATCGCGGGCACTTGGTACAGCTGCAACAGCTTGCCTGCTTCGCAGTCCCAGTCTTTGTTTTTACGTGCATGTGCCACCAAGGTCGAGAGTGCATCGCTGCCAGGCTCGAACGCATCGGGCACCAGCAGAACCAACACATCAGCGGGTTGATTGGCGGCTTGCGGCAGCGCCAAGGCCTTTAATTCGAAGTTCATAATCAGCGTTTTCCTTGAACGCGATGTTATTCGATTCATCTATTCGCAAAGAGATGGCACGCAGCTTCGGTGCGACCTTGGTGGTTCTCATCACCGTGGTCATGACCATGATGCTCATCCGCACGCTCGGCCAGGCATCGCGCGGCAACGTCAATCCTTCTGACGTCATGCTTGTCATGGGCTTTACCGTCACCGGCCAGTTGCCCACTATCTTGAGCCTGAGCCTGTTCATTGCCATCGTCGCCACGCTATCGCGCATGTACCGCGATAGCGAAATGGTGATTTGGTTTGCCAGTGGTCGTGGGCTGGCTAGCTTGATAGCCCCCTTGCTGCGCTTTGCCTGGCCTGTCATAGCCGTGATTGCCTTGCTTGCCTTGGCGGTGTGGCCCTGGGCGAACCAGCAAATTCAGACCCTGAAAATCCAGTACGAACAGCGCAGCGATGTCGATCGCATTGCCCCCGGCGAGTTTCAGGAATCAGCCAGCGGAACGCGCGTATTTTTTATTGACAAGGACAGTCCAGACGATAAATCAGCCAGCAACGTTTTCATCGCCACGTCGGAACAAGGGCGCGAATCCGTCACTGCAGCGCGCAGTGCCCGCGTGGAAATTCAGCAAGGCGAGCGTGTGGCGATTTTGGAGCACGGCTCACGAATGGAAACCAATGCCAGTTCGCCCGGTTTGCGCCTGAGTGAATTCGAGGAATACCGCACACGTGTAGGCAAAGCCAGCAGTAACGCAGCTGGCGAGCAACTCGCTGCCAAGGCGACCGCCACACACAAACTGCTGGGCAGCAGCAGTCCTGAACACCTGGCAGAGCTGGGCTGGCGCCTAGGTTTGGCACTGGCACCCTTGAATTTCGTGCTCTTAGGTTT
>ERZ650312.1395-NODE-1395-length-13648-cov-5.410653_pt1 | contig 13648 bp, 6 predicted proteins | sample MGYA00376248_ERZ650312 | MGnify/ENA primary metagenome ERZ650312 (study PRJEB26733, sample SAMN07839316) | wastewater metagenome | biome: urban; feature: wastewater treatment plant; material: waste water | place: USA: North Carolina | collected 2016-07-28 ... | reverse complement strand
ATTCTGTATAAATCTTTTTCTTTCTGCTACCTTTTCATTAATTTTATCTATACCAGAAATTGTTTCTTCTAATTGAGAAAATAACTCATCATCTACTTGTTCATCTTTTTTACTATCTTGTTTCTTTAATTCTTCCTTTATAGCTAATATTTTTATATTACTATCATAATTTTTCTCTGTTACAGCATCGTCAATTTTTACTACATTAGTACCATTATTTTCAGTAACTGTATTATCATTCGCTATTTGTTTAGTTTGATTATCAATAGTTGTAATATGACTTAAGTTAACTAATGTAGCTAAAAAAGAAACTTGTAGTTTAGTGGGAGAAGTACCAGTTTTCTTTAATGTTTTATCTAATGCTAATTCTTCATCAGTAGGTTGTCTCCAGCTAAATAGAGTACCTAGGTTTAGTACTACCCATTTATTTTCAGATAGTAATACTAAATTAACTTTAGATAACCCGCCATTTTGGATATCTGTTTTAAATTTATAAAGTCTGCTAGTGTTAGGTTTAGGTCCTAACAATTTCCATATTTCTAAAATATATAATTCTTCATCAGTATCAAATATTTTTGCCATATTAGAATTAGCTTCTAATAGATGATCGTAACTATCTAGTATTTGTTTAGTAGGAAGAATATCTGGTATTCTAAATGCAATAAACTGATGGCAGTTATGCACGTTAGCAAAATGTATCATCCAATGTATTACCGTATTTTGTATATTAACCCTTTTGTTATATTCAGTAAATGTATTTTTAGTATATCTAAATAGTTTATTTAACAATGCGTAATTAACAACATATGGTATATTTGGTCGCATCGCATATTTATCTGGATTAATAACTAACTTGTACTTTCTAGCTTTTCTATGAAAAGCTTTAGTTAAATTTATTTCTGTTTCAGTGGTTTTAATTGGAGAACCTAAAGAAGTTACTAATTTTCCAATATGACTAATAGGAAGAATTTCTTTTGTATAATTAAAAAATATTTCGTTGGTATCTGGTCCTGAAATAACATCTGTCTCAGGGACATAATGAAATATAGAATTTTTAGGTAAATTAAATAAAGAAATATCGTCAATTGGTGGTGTAACTAATTGTGCAGGTAATCTAATACCATGATTTCTATAATACTGTACATAATCAAATGGAGTCATGATATCCCTCGCTAACGTCACCAGTCATAGCAGCTAAAATATAATTTACTGTATCTACACCAATACTATCAATAAATCTACCATTAATCCCTACATATGCACCAGGGCTATTTAAATATTCATTAGTTTCTTTTATAGACTCTTCAGTAAATAATGCAGTAGCAGAAGAAGTATCTCCATCGTAGTCAGCACCTAGCTGACCAATCTTAATTACGGATGGAATAAGGCTATTAACAAATGGTTCATTATACTTTGGAAATTGATGTGCTTTTATACCGTCAGATATAATTTCCCATTCATCATTTAACTCAGTCCTTATTTCAGACACAGCTGTAGTACGAGTAAACATAATTGATGGGTATATGCTGCCAATACCAGTAATAGGATATCGTGTTACTAGTACAGGGTATTTGTATAACACTTTATAACAAGAAGCATATAGAAACTCACTATAAGTTATTGGTGTAATTGTACCTACCTTTTTCAAATCTTCCGGGACATCATCAATGTCATGAATAATTTTAAATGTATTATTATTTCCTTTATATATCAATGCTAAATAATTACCATCTACTTCTAAGTATTTATGACGAATGGCTTCTTCACCATAATTGGTGATAAATTTTTCTAGACCTTCATCGGTATTATATTTATCAAAAATGTATGGTTTTAAATTTACATACTTCTTTTTTAATGTTTTCTTATCTACTAAAATTGATGGCGAGTTAACATCAGAAAAGATTTTTTGTAAATATGTGTTTCGTATATGATGAATAGCAACTGGTCTAATTGCTTTTAATGCCTGATATAGACCTACCACAGTATTGTTAGAAGTAGGTTTAAATTTACCACCTATAAATTGACTATCAAGTATTGATGCGCTAATAACATTTCTAGTACTATCAAATACTTTTCTACTAGCCCACTTGCCCATAATGAATTTCTTTTTACCATCTACCATTTTAGTAAAATATGCATGAATTTCATTAAAAGTTCTTTGTAAAGTAAATCTCTGTGAATTTAATAGTTCAGGAAATTCTTCTGAATTAACATTTTGAATTGTATTTGAGATAGAAATTAATTTAGCATATAAATCATTTACATCATCTTTTTTTGTTCTACCTGTAGCGTCTACTTCTACATCGCGTAAACCAGCTGGGTATACAATAACATATTGTGACATAGAAACTAATTTATATTTATTTATCATATCAATCATGTCATTTCTTTTACTACTATCATTTTTAACAAAATTAATATTCATCCAATACTTTAAGAAAAAATGAAATCCTGTTTGTCCTTCTAGTGGGTTAGATTTTTCAAAATCTTTTATTTCTTCATTCCATACTGCATATACACTACTATTAATTATACCTTCATACATTTGTTTAATCTTAAGTAAACATTCATAAATCTTAGGGTGTATAATTTTTAATTTGATATCAATATAACTTACTCTGCGATTTCTATTAATATCTCCAACTTTACCAAAAATTACAGTACTAAATAATCCATCTGGATGAAAATTACCAGAAGTATCATAAATATCTAAAGCAGTAACAGGTTTAATACCAGCAATAGAATTCTCTTTAATATCAAGTATTTCGATATTAAAAGGTATATCTGGTAATTGCATATAAGTTACCTCCTATTTTGAAAGGATAAATAATGGCAAAAAAAACAGATAAAAATAAATTAGACGATTTTGATTTTGACTTTGGTGAAAATGATTTTAATTTTGACGTATCAGCACCAGCTAAGCCAAAAAGTGGTAGAGAAGTAATTACTGATTTAGCATCTGAAACTCTTAAAACTACAGCATCAAATATTACCGATCCTAGTTTTATTCTTAACGTCGCAAGAAGATCTCTTCCTAGTGAATATAATGTCGGATTTAATGCAGTAGATAGTACTGTATCTGACGTGCGGGATCTATATAATTCTGCCACCTCGCAAGTAAGGCCATTGGTTAATCAAATGAAACGAGTAGGTAAAAAAGTAGCACCGCAAGTGTCTACAGTTTTACCAAAAGGACTATCAGAAAAATTTAAAGAATGGTCCGATTCGGCTGATGGTGGCACAAATCGTGGTCCTAGTAAAGAACAAATTCGTGCTGCGAATATTAACCAAGAAATTGCTGACTTTATGGTCACGCAAATACAACAAGATGCTTCTACTAGAAACGAACAAAAAACAGAAAAAGTAATAGATTCTGCTGTACAACAAATACGACATAAAGATACTTTGACAGTCCTAACGGACATGTCAAAGTCATTATCAAAAGTCACTGCTTATAATGAAGTAGTTACTAATAAATTTTATCAAAAGATGATATCGGTAAATTATCAGCAACTTTATTTACTAGCAGATACTCTTGAAGAAACTAAAATTACTAATGTAAAAACTACTGAGGCACTAGCAGCTATTGCAAAAAATACTGCATTACCTGAGTTTGTTAAATTACAAAATAGCGAAAGATTTAAAGAAATTACTAGAAATAAATTCTTTGGTGTAGTTAATGATAATTTATTTCAATCTAGAGATAAATTTGTTTCTAACTTTGTTACTAATGTAAAGAAAAAAGTGGGTAATAAAATATCTGAAACCATTGACGGCATGAGAAGTATTATTAGTGAAGTAGAAGGTGGTCTAGAACAACTCCAGGGTGCTGGAGAAATGATGGAGTCTGTAGGTGAGGATAAATCTAGTGTATACACATTAGCTGGAGGTACATTCGCTGGTGGATTAATATCTGATAAGATTGCTAAAAAAACATCTAAGTACCTAAAAGATAAACTAAAAGATAATCCAAATATTCTTAAAAAAGGTAACGATATTGCTTTTGCAAGTAAAAATATGAAACATATAATCAAAGAAAAATTAGAGAGTTCTGCATTAGACTGGATTCCTGGTATTGATATTATTAGAGAATCCGCATTACAAACAAATGGAATTGATACCAAAATGGTCGTTAATAAATTAGACGATATTGGTAAGCCAGCTGTAATTACTGGTCTATTTACTAGAACTGTGAATCAAGTTATACCTGGTTTACTGTCGAGAATTTTAAGGGAAATTAGAATTATCCGAACAGGTGATGTTAATCAAGACTTAATAGAATATGATTTTTTAAATGATAAATTTAATGAAACAAAAAAAATAAAAGAAGCCGTAAAAGGTAGGCTATTAAAAGCATCAGATAGTAAAGACTTAGACGCAGAAGGAGAGCGCATATTAGCAGTTGTTGATCCAGATAATAAATTTACTCCAGAACAGAAAAAAGAATTCTTAAATTTTATTATGCAGAGTAAGTTAAAAGATAGATTTATTAATAAAGAATATTTGTCTAATGAAGAGTCATATCGTGGTAAAAATAAAGAAATGTTTTCTAAACATTTTAAAGACTTTTTTGATAATGATAAATCAGGTAGTAATTTAAACAAACTTGATGATGAAATCCGTAGATACGGTAGATACATAACAGATAATAGAAATACAACACAGTTGCTATTAAATGCTGGGTATAGAGAGCACGTTAATGACACTGGATTAATGATTGGTTCTGATAAAGATCAAATCAGCATGAATGAATATTACAATAAGATACTTAACCCAGAACATACAGAATCAGTAGGTTATGTAGATACTGATAATCGCCTAGCTCATTTTGGTAATCAAAAAATAATAAACAATAATATCAAGAATAGAAAAAGAAATAAAAAAGTTAACAATGTAAATAATCCACCTACTAACGCACTTTCTATATTCTCAGATATTTTAACTGAAATAACAAATATAAGTAATACTGTTACTAGTTTATATACACTACAGAATGATAATAAAAATAACAAGTCAAAAAGTAGTAAAGACGAATGTCCGTGTGAAGATAAGTTTGACAAAGTAATTGATTCAATTAATGAAATAGCTACTATTTTAAAAGAGTCAAATAAACAAGACGATAGGATAGTAAACATAGATGAAAACATAACAATAATTCGTGATATTGCATATGGAATTATGCTATCAGGAAAACAAGATGGTGTTACACAAAGTCCAACTAGTTGGTGGAATAAATCTATTGGTAGCAATATTGGTTCTTTATTTGGAGCAGGTAAAAAAGGGATTAATAAAGCAATAGATTTACATAAAGCTGCTAGAGCTAAAGTCACTGGTGCGGTATCTGGTGTATTTGGAGCAGGTAAAAAAATATTCAATAAAGTTTTTGATACCGTTGAAGATGTTAGAATGAAAGGATTTGATAGTCCTGTTTTATTAGCTTGGAAAATTAAAGCTGGACATTACATTGATGAAAAAACAGGTAAAGTAATTACTAATATTAAAGATATTACTGGAGATGTTAGAGATATTATTGATAATGAAATTGTAGTGCGTAAAGAAGATATTAAAAAATTATTCTATGTTAATTCCGCCACAAAAAAAATAGTTAGTCTTAAAAACTTTGTAGTTGATAAAGTATCTGCTTTATATTCTGCGAATATGAAAATGGCTAGAAGTATGATTAGTACAGTCAAAGACTTCACCATTGGTACTGCAAAGAAGTTATACGGCACTTTTCTAGATGCACCTTGTGATGTCTATATTCATCCTAAAGATGCACCAGAGACGCTTAGAAGGGTCTTAGTTAAGCAAAGTATGCGGAATGGCGCGTATACTTCAGCGCGTACTAAAAAACCAATTACTAAACCCAGTCAAATAGATTCTGCTGTATTAGATTATGCTGGTAAAGAATTATTATCAGAAGAAGATATTCAGAATGGTTTATTTGATGAAAATGGTAAGCCTATTAAAACAGGATTTTCTAAACTAGCTAGTTTAGGTAAATCGGCAGTTTCTCTTGCTACTAAGGGACTTGGAAAATTATATCAAAAAGGAAAAGGACTACTAGATAATGCTATAACTAGTGGTAAAAATTTATTAGGTGGTGCTAAAGATATGGTTTTTGGTAAAGGCGGTTTTATTCAAATAAACGGGAAAAAGACTGTAAATGTTTTAGAAAGAATATATAAATTATTAGATGATCGTTTACCAGCAAAGAAAAAGAAAATATTAGGCGATAGTAATAATGATGGTATTCGTGATAACAGTTATGAAGATATGAAAGCTAAAGCAGACGATAAGAAAAAGTTAATTGATACTGAAAAAATTAAAGAAGCTGCTGTTGTTGGTAAAGATAAATTAGGTGGTTTAGCAGGAGCTGGTATAGCAGGTATAGGTGGACTATTATCTAAATTTAAAAAAGATAAAAAGACTAGTGAAGAAGATAAAGAAAAAGAGAGTGGTTCTGGTTGGAAAGATACAGCCTTAGGTGCTGCTGGCATAACAGCATTAGCATGGGGTAAAAATAAAATAAGTGGCATGTTTGCTAAAAAAGCTACTCAAGAAATAGCTAAGGCTGGTGTGCAACAAGCGGCCAAGTCTGGTGCTATGCGTATAGGTGGACAAATATTGGCTAGAGGCGCATTACTAGGATTACAGGGTTTATTTACTGCTGGTGGTTTACTAGCTAGTGCTGGTGGTTTTGTAGCCAGTTTGTTTAGCCTACCTGTCCTATTAGGAGCGGCTGCTATTGCGGTGGTAGGATATGGTGCATATAAAGGATATAAGTATTTAACTAAAACTAAACTTACACCATTAAATAAAGTTAGATATGCTCAATATGGTTTTACTGAAAATGATGAGAAAAATGTAGAAGTAGTATTTAATTTAGAAAAAACTTTAGAAAAACATGTTACTTGGTCTGATAATAGACCAAGCTTAGATTTAAAGAAAGTAAATATAAAAGAATTGATTTCTAGTTTTAATGTAGATACTTCTAGTGATAAAGCTATGAATTATTGGATATCTTGGTTTAATAGAAGATTTAAACATGTATTGTTAAATTCAATTACTGCTAGAGTAAATACAAAGATAGAATGTGCATTAACTGAAATGGATAAATTACAAGCAGAAACTAAATTAGAATATTTAAAGATTGCTGCTTTTCCAGATGGTCCTTATAGTGAGACAGTAAACCCATTTGGTGGTCCTGAACTTACCGCTACTAAAGAGATAGTAGACGCATATGTAAAAGATGCTGAGGCTATTATTAGAAAAGATATGAAAGATCCCACTAAACCAATAAATGTAGCAACAACAAACGAGTATTCTAAAAATTATGCAGAATCAATAAATAATCCTACTAGTAAACCAAAAACAAAACAATAGATAGAAGCTAAAAATATTGCTAATATGAATGTACAAGATGTTATTAATCGTGATCTAGAGAAATATAAAGTAGAGACTGTAGCTGCGGTAGTTAATAAAGAAGAATCAGCAATAGTTAGTAGTAGATTACATCCTACTACTGCCATTAGATTAAAAGCATATGGATTAAAAGATTTAGATATAGAGAAGGTAAAAAATTTATTACGATTAGAAGGGAATGTTTTTGAAAATATTATTATCAGTTCAGGTAAAGTAATTTGGAAAGGTAGTGTAGAAGAAACATTAAATTCTAACTATTCATTATTTGGATTAACTGGTACTCACAATAAAGTAGCAGATAATTGGAGGGTATGGTTTAGAAATAGATTCTTACCAGTAATGTTAGCTTTTTGTACTGGCCTAGTAGAATCAGTACCAAATAGTCTTAATTTTTCTGTATATAAATCTTTAGATAAATTAAACTTTTTAGTAGATAGTTTAAATACTGAGCAGGCGCTCTCTGTTGCGTCTAGAATGTATTCTGCTAAGTCTAATGATGGATCACCTATTTGGGGGGTAACAAACTCACCATGGGGTGATTATGTGATAAATAATGATATTAAATCTATTGATGGTAACTTAGAAGCTATTAGAAAGTTACAAACTACTAAAGTAATACCAGAAACTACTACTAAATCTTCAGTAGAAAAAGAAAGTAAAAATACTAAACCTACTAATACTACTTCTGAAAATACTAACACTATAAAGAAACCTGAATCTACTGGGTTTTTTAGTGATGTTAAAAAGACATTAAGTGATTGGGGTGATAAAATTACTACTAATGCTAAAGCAACTGCGTCAGTAATAGGGGACGCCGCTAGTAGCGCATATACAGCCACTAAAGAAGCGCTAGGATATATTGATAATCCTGGGCATGGTACTGGTGGCGATGTAAATAGCTTACCAGACGTTAAACCTGGTAAAGGGTACGCTGCGTATAAAGATTTACTAGATGCTGCCGCTAAGATGTCTGGCGTAGATCCAAAATTATTAGCTATTATGACGGCTATTGAAAGCAATTTTAACCCTAAAGCTAGTCCAGGTACTTCAGCAGCACAAGGTCTACAGCAATTTATACCTAGTACTTGGAAAGCCATGTTACAAAAATACGGTATTAAAAAATATGGCATTAATCCAAAAGCACCACCAACTGATGTAAAGGCTAGTTCATTAATGGCTGGCGAATATATTAAAGAAAATTATACATATCTAAGTAAACAACTAGGCAGGCAATTATCACCTGCCGAGATATATGCTGCGCATATGTTAGGTGCCGGCGGCGCTAACACATTATATAAAATGAAAGATGATGAAATACCTGCATTAAAAATGACAGCTGCTGCAAAAGCAAATAAAAATGTATTTTATCATGGTGGCGATGTCAGTAAACCAAGGACTGCCGCAGAATTAAAAAGATGGTATACTAATAGAGTAATTGGAGCTGCTAAACAGAATGGAATTGACGCTAACTACTCTGCGAGTGTGGCGGCTGCACAGCCACCTGCAAGTACTAGCGGAACTCCTAGCTCGCCTAGTAGCACAGGGGAAGCTATATCTAATAGCAAACCTAATCAAAGCGTTAATACTGATAAAAGAGCTATTTCTGGGACACCAGGTATACCCCAGACTAGTGCTGTTCCAGTAGATACATCTTCTACAAAAACCGCATTACCAGGTAAGAATGAAGTTAGTAATACACCAACTGATACTAATACAACTACTAAGACGCCTACTCCATTAGCAAGTAATCCATATGGTAATCTTGTTGATAATAAATCTACTTCCCCAACTATTAAACCAGTTGACGATACAGCAAATAAAATTAGATCTAACCAAGTCGATGAATTAAAAGAAGGGAATAGGTTAGTTACCCAGCAAAATAAAATATTAACTGATACCTATATTTTATTGCAAAATATAGGTAATAATTTAAAACCAAGTCAGCCTACACAAAATAACTCTCAACCTCCAGTAGATAATAATTCCAACACAAATCAAAGACAAAGAGTAATTACTACACCTAAAGATTTACCACCACCACTTATTAATGTAAATACTAAATTTCAAAGTTAATAAATAGGTAATATACACTGACGTATAAACGCCAGTGTATATTACGAACATCTTAGGAGAGTTTTATGACAAAACTAGCAATGGTAAAAGACATTCACTGGATCAGAAATTCGGCATTTATGGTCCCTACTACTGCACACACAAGTATTATTTATGAAGACGAACAATTTAAATCTTCATCGACATATAAGTTTTATGGCACAGGTCCTGGTGAATGGAGAGCAATTAACCCACCACCACAATTTTGTCCTACTTCTGATATTACACTAAGAACTAGAGAAGCTGAATCTAGAGGTGGCATTGCATTTAATAGAACTGGTAATGGACTAGGTAGATGGTGGGCAGAGAATATAGATGACCCTGCACAGATAGTTACATTTAAATTTGGTGTACCTAGATTTACTTCACTTACTAGTTTCTTTACTGGTTTTTATAATGGTGAAGCTGGTCAGTTAGCACGAACTGGTAGATCTGGTAGCTGGACATACACATTGGGTAAAGTAGCTGGGTTTCTAATTCCACTATTTAGCCCGGTCCTATTGGCGTTATTAGTAGGTGGTGCTGCTGTTAGATATTTATTAGATAAACCAGCTAGTAGATTCTATTCTATAAAGTCAGATATGCCTTCTTATTGGAATGCAGTACAAACAATTACTAATTCAATTGCTGTTAATTCTGGCATAGTGCCCAGAGTAAATCCTGCTGAATGGGTGAGTAAATTTGGTTCTGATGCGGCAGATGCTGAAGGAGCAAAATCAATTAATCAAACTTTGCACAGCATGCATCCAGACATCTTTTTTGAAGATGGTGGTGTTAACGTATACGCAATGGCTACTAAGTATATGCGTAGAGCAAGACATGATGAAAAAAGAAAGAAACAAATATTAGATTCTGATTGGGGTGATAAGCGATATCAGGACGTAATGAAATCTATGGGTGAAACTGTAGTAACTAATGAAGCAAGTGCTATGAGAAAATCTTATAATCAATATATAGAGAGCTGGTTTAAGACTGCCCCCGGTACACCTAGAACACAAGCTAAGTCATTGGGTACGGACGCAAATGGTAATGTTGTTCCTGCTGGACCTGGGGATCCTACGGTAGTACAACTAACTGAGACTATACCACAGACAATTGAAAAAGATCAAGTAGTTGGTGATGAAGCAGCTACAGCTGGTTTTCTAGAACACCTACAAGCATCTTTTGACGATGGTACGGAATTTATTAGTTTTTGTGTAGATGCTGCTAATAGTTTTTCTGATTCATTTAGTAATTCTTTTAGAAGTACTGATCTAGAAGAAAAAATTAATAGCATGTCTAATTCTGCTAGAAATATGAAATTTAATTTAGCTGGTGGTAATGTTAGTGACACCATATCCGCAGCCGTTGGTTGGGCTACTGATATGGTCAAAGATGCGGCTGCTGGGTTTATGGACGGAATGCAGTTATCTGGTCTTGCTGTTCTTGGTGGTGCTGCATTAGTAGATATCCCTCAACACTGGGATTCTTCATCTACATCTATTGGTAAAACTACATACACTATGAAATTAATACCAGTAACAAATCATCCTATTGCTAGAATTCTTCATCAGATAATTCCACTTGCATGTATATTAGCAGCGGTACTACCAAAAAGTACTGGTAAACAATCCTATACATCACCATTTCTTTGCGAGTACTATGATAAAGGTAGAGCACAAGATAGACTAGCTATGTTCGAATCAGTTAGTGTTAGAAGAGGTATTACTAATACTCCATATAACTTAGCTGGAGAAACACTAGGTATAGAAGTCTCTTTTACGGTAGCATCTATGTCAAAAATATTACATATGCCTATTAGTGGAAACTTTTCTATGAATCCACTAAAAGGTGTATTTGATGAAGAAACATTATATACTGACTATATGGCTATCCTATCAGGACTAGGTATGGAAGACCAAGTTTATAAATATAGAAGACTTATGTTAAATATAACAAGAAAAACTGTAGCTTGGGATTCTTATTGGAATAAAGCTAGATTTGGTTTATTTGTTAGAAACCTCCCAGTCGTAAATATGCTAGATGTATTTTATTCTGGTCGAAGATAAAATTTTATTCCAGGTCAGGCAAAAAAGCCTGACCTGGAATATTTTACATTACCACAGTGGATCACCTATAACATCATTTTTAATAATAGGTTTTATATCGCCAGGATCTACAATACCACCAATAGAAATATATGCACTTTGTGTAGTTTGAATATATCCACCACTAGTTAATTTTAATGGTTCTGATTTTATTTTATTTTGTACAAGTTTATTATCAGGAGAAGGGGTAGTGACTTTGGTTTGTTTTCTTTGAAATTCACCAATGGCGCAAGTTGGATATAATTTAAAAAATTCATGGTCTACATCAGTGTCGCCATATAATGCGGCTAATGCTAGCATTTGCTCGTCTTCATTATTAGTATTTAAAATACCAGTACTAATGACTTTTTCTGCATCCTTATTGCAAGTAGTTATAGCAGTACCATTTATTGTATCTATTGCATTAGGTGTACTATTACTATTATTATCTTTTAACCATTTATTATCAAATTTAGTAAAACTATCTTTTAACTTGTTGTAAATATTTGGTATATCAGAGATTTTTACATCTTTAGGTAAATCAAAGTTTTTTAAAAAATCGTTGATTGCAGTTGGGTATTGCATACTACCTTGATTATTAGGAAGAATAGCAGCTATCTCATTAAACAAATTAAAATCTCCATCTTTGACTGCGTCTGGTAAAAGTTTTTGTGCAGTCTGTGTAATAACAGACATATCTGGCATTACTTTAGATAATTCAGTTAGTGCATTTGGAAGACCCAATTTATTACACTCGCTAACAATAGTGCTACAAACAGCACTAATACCATCTTTATCGTTAATACTAAATAGAGTACTATCACCGGTAACACTGGTAATTAATTTACCTATCCCACTAATATCACTAATATCAGCTCCTTGAATTTGTTTAACTGTATCACCAATTTTAACAAGTGTATCTTTATTATCTGTAATATATTTACTCATTTGATTAGTTGTTTCAGTAGATAACCCAGATAGGGCCATACTAGCTAGCGAACTTCCTGCTAGTAGCCTTTGTGTTAAATCTCCTTTACCTAATACTATCTTCCCTTTTTTAGTAATCTCTGAAATTAAAGGTTTATTTTTTTTAATAAATTCATTTGCTGCACCAAATGTTTCAGAAAAATTAAAGTCTTTACCAAAAATATTTAATATATCATCAATAATTGGAAAGCTTGAATCACCTGCCATGTTGTATGCATCAGCAGGAGATAATGTTTCGTCAAAGCTACCAGTAACAAAATTTGGTATAGCTAATTGGCTACCAGTAACAAAATTTGGTATAGCTAATTGCTTAATATTCTCCAAACTACCAGTAACAGAATTTGGTATAGCTAATTGCATAATATTCTCCAATAAAAAAATAAAAATACTTAACTATAATATAAATATTTGTAGACACTGCTCGCAAGAGCAGTGTCTACAGGAATTAGTTAAATATTTTGTATAATATCCGTAACATCATTTAGCGTGCTGTTATCTAATTCTATTTTAATTGCAGTTTCACCAATTATCGAATATATTTTATCAATACAGTAAATTTTACTTGGGTGTTCACTGTTATATCTAGAACAATGTAGTATATATTCAAGGTTCTTATTTTCTCTATAGTCGTATATAAACATTATAGAAGGTTCAAAAAAATATTTTATTCTGCCTGGGACTGATTTGTTAAAATTGTATACTAGATACCCATAGTTTTTAATAGAGGATGCGTGTTTTCTGATTAAATCCAGCGCGTCTTTTTGTATGCGTAAATGCGATTCATCTTCAGCACGCATCATTTCATATAAGTTAGTTGGTGCTTCTACAACATTCCAGCTATTTATTTTTTTTCTTAATAGCTTATTTAGTTCAAATGTACCATCTGATGCATTTGTTATAATAAAGTTAAAATGTAAATGTTTATCTGCTTTTCTTTTTGCTTCGTAATGTTTATTGATCATGAGGAGTACTCCTTTTTATATTTGTATAGACTAGTTGTTAATTACTAATTTACTTAGTTCTAATTCGTACTCTAATATACATTTAAGTATCTTTAT
>ERZ650312.1392-NODE-1392-length-13662-cov-5.652458_pt1 | contig 13662 bp, 12 predicted proteins | sample MGYA00376248_ERZ650312 | MGnify/ENA primary metagenome ERZ650312 (study PRJEB26733, sample SAMN07839316) | wastewater metagenome | biome: urban; feature: wastewater treatment plant; material: waste water | place: USA: North Carolina | collected 2016-07-28 ... | reverse complement strand
AAAAGATGCGGATGAGATATTTCCGTTAGATGAAAGCGATTTGAAAGAGTTTTAAGAAAATAAGCGCAAGAAGAGGGGGGAATTTCTATGGGTTGGCTAGATAATATGGTTTTAAGAACCAAGCTAATGTTACTTACCGTTTTTATGTTGGCGGGGATAGCTTTTTTGTCCTACAAAGGATTTTCTGGCGCTAACGGGTGGATAGAAGATGTTGAAGGTATTGGTAAAAAAGAAGTTGTTCAGAGTACCGCCGCACTAAAAATGGACAGGGAGAGACTTGTTATCAGGGCGCAAACACTTTCCGTCTATGAGCATGAGTTAAATTATAATGCACAAGCCTCATTTGCTAAAGTTTTAGATCAGAGAGAAAAATCGTGGTCTATTTTCGAAAAGCATATGAAAACATATGAAAGTTTAATTGCAACAGAGAACGGCAAAAAAGATTTTGCAGATTTTACCGAAAAGTATAAAGCTTGGAGAAGCGAATATGCTCAAATAGATTCTGTGATAAAAAAATTATCAGAGAATAAAGATCCAAATATACAAAAAGAGCTTTTCGTGACATATAAAGCAGAGGTATCGCATATGATACCGGTGTCAGATGCAATGGGTTCAGCGCTCAATAAACTACTTGACAGAAGAGAGTCAAAAATAAAAGAGGTTGTGGATACGGCCTATGGGGAAGCATCTTCATCCAGAAACTCTGTAGGCGTATCGGCTTCGGTAGTTATAGTCATATCTATTATCTTGGCCGCCCTCATCATCCGCTCCGTAACACGCTCAATCACTGAAGCTGTTACTACTATTAACGAAGGTGCATTACAAATCACCTCTGCCGCCGATCAGGTAGCATCTAGTTCTACCTCTTTGGCGCAAGGTGCATCAGAGCAGGCAAGTAGCGTTGAAGAGGTTAGTGCTACCCTCGAAGAGACTACGGCTAGCGTTACATCTAATACTGAAAACGCCAGACAGGCAGATATATTGGCAAAAGAGGCAAACAAAGCGGCAAAAGAGGGTCTAAGCAAAGGTGAAGAGCTTGTAGGTTCTATGCAAGAGGTTACCGAATCGGCTGCAAAAATAGCAAACATAGTAAAAACAATAGACCAGATAGCATTTCAAGTAAACCTACTAGCGCTAAACGCAGCAGTGGAGGCAGCAAGGGCAGGGGAGCACGGACTAGGATTTGCGGTTGTTGCCGATGAGGTTAGAAACCTTGCACAAAGAGCGGCTAATAGTGCAAAAGAGACGGCCGTAGTCATCGAAGAAGCTGTAGGTCAAATCAAAAAAGGTTCAGAGATAGCCAATCTAGCCAGTAACTCGTTTAGAGACATCGAAGACAAAGCAAAAAAAGTATCAGACCTAATCGGCGAAGTTGCAATGTCAAGCAGAGAACAAACCGAGGGTTTAACACAGCTAAACAGCGCAATGGGTCAGATAGATCAGGTAACCCAACAGGTAGCGGCAAACTCGGAAGAGGCAGCAGCAGCATCGGAAGAGCTTAATGCACAAGCCGTAGCGGCCTTGGAAGCCGTAGCGGCTCTTGCTAAAATAGTCGGTATTAATGTTGATTCACATCACCCACACTCAGCACCGAAGTCTGTAAGCAAACAATCTTCTCCTATAAAAAAAGAGATAAGACAGGTATCACATAGACCTGTCGTAACGGCAAAAGCAAAACCTGCACAAGGCAGAAAAGATGCGGATGAGATATTTCCGTTAGATGAAAGCGATTTGAAAGAGTTTTAAATATGCAAATAGACGGTGATAGACTAAATATATCGTTAGATATGACGCAGGCAGATATCGATGAGCTAAAAAAGTTTGTTCTGCCTCGTCTTGAATATATAGAAGAGGTCGGTTTTGAGGGCGGCGACGATGAGATGCCCCTGTCGTCAGCCCTTATCGCTTTTTTGGTGAGTCTCAAAAAAACAAAATCCGACATCAAGATACCGTTTATAGACGGCGGAGGATTTGATTTTAAAAAACTCGGAAAAGCTGAATGGATATGCCATGAATAAAGAGCAGTTAAAAAATATATTCATCGAAGAGGCCTCCGAGATTATCGAAAAACTCGATGCCGATATTGTGGATTTTGAGTCTGATACAGGAAATAAAGAGCTAATCAATGAGCTTTTTCGTGGTGTTCATACCCTAAAAGGGAATGCCAATGCGTTTGGGTTTACCAGACTCGGCGGCTTTGTCCATCATTTTGAGGATTTGCTAGATAACTATAGAAGCCCCGGTGCCGTAGTTCCGGAATCAGCCGTTGATACGTTGCTAAAATCGGTAGACGTAATAAAAGAGACGTTAAATTACGAGGTTGCCGAATCGGACGGACTACCGGAAAACTATGACGAGTGTCTGTCTGCCATTATCGCTTTACTTGACGGCGGAAGTGCCAAGGCTACAAAAGACGAACCGCCGCTAAAAGATTTAGCATCTGAATTTAGCGCCAACGAAGTTCAAATTGGTGAAGATTCGAGCGGACTAGAGTGTGCCCAGAGGATAAAGCAAAAGATATCGGCTGATGGGCAAAAATACCATATAGACGGCAAAACTCTATATGCGGTAGATTTTATATTTGACAAAGATATATATTTTAGAGGCTATGACCATATCGTATTTTTGAAGATGCTATCCGATGTCGGCGATATACTCCATACATATTGGGACATGGAGCACGTCCCGAAACTCTCGGAATTTGCAGCCGAGGACTCATATCTTCCATTAGTATCTGTTCTTCTCGCTTCTGAGAAGCCGGAGGCTGAGATATCTGAGATTTTTGAATTTTTATTCGAGCACGAATATGCAATAAGGGCAATAGAGGCAAAAGCGGCAGAAATAGCCGCAGTAAAAGAGGAGATAAAACCACAAGGCGATGCACCAAAAAAGATTGAAGAGCAGGAGCAGGCAAGTAAACTACCTGAGAGCAAACAACAGACATCTTCAGTTGTAAAAAAAGAGGAGTCAGCCCAAAAGTCGTATATCAAAATTGACACGGCAAAACTGGATGAGCTTTTCGACACCGTAGGGGAGCTTGTTATCGCCCAGAACTTTATCGCTCAGAATGAAAAGATAAAAGATCTTGGTGACTCAAATATAAACAAAACGATAGAGACGCTCTCTAAAATCACGAAGACGATTCAAGACAGAGTTATGTCTCTTAGGATGGTTGCTATCAGGGATACATTTGAGAAGATGAAACGGGTGGCCAGAGATACGGCCAAAAAAACCGGCAAAGATATCAAATTGGTTATTCAGGGTGAAGAGACAGAGATTGATAAAACAATGATCGACTCCCTATCTGATCCTATCGTACATATGATACGAAATGCTATCGACCACGGGCTAGAGGATAGCAATGATGAGAGGGAAGCAAAAGGGAAAGAGAGAGATGGGACGATATCCCTGAGAGCGTTTCATAAAAGCGGAAATATTATTATCGCAATCTCCGACGACGGTAGGGGTATCGACAAGGAAGCGGTCTTAAAAAAAGGGATAGAAAGAGGTCTTGTCGATCCAAACGACACCCTGACCGACCAGCAGATATTCTCGCTTATCATGCAACCCGGTTTTTCCACTGCAAAAACAATTAGTGATATATCCGGCAGAGGTGTCGGCCTTGACGTTGTTAAGACATCTATAGAAAAGCTACGTGGCAAAGTTGAGATAGACAGCGAAATAGGCTACGGTAGTACTTTTTCTATCATATTGCCGCTCACGCTTGCAATTATTGATGGAATGTTGGTTAAAAGCGGTGGTGAGACGTTCATCATCCCGACGCTTAGCGTAGTAGAGTCGTTTGTCCCGCAAAAAGAGATAGTCCATATGTTAAAAGGGCGTGGTGAGTTTGTAAACCTAAGAGGGGAGCAGATTCCGGTTATTAGATTAGATGAGGCACTTGACGTAAAAACTCCGCACAGGCCACAAATTTGGGAGAGCACACTTGTATGCGTAGATTCTGAGCGTGGTAGATTTGCTATTTTGGTAGATGCCTTACTTGGTCGCCAACAGGTTGTTATCAAAAGCCTCGGACGCTCTATGGCAAAAATACGTGAGATATCCGGCGGGGCGATTTTGGGCAACGGCGATATAGCCTTGATTTTGAATATTGACGGGCTATGCTCCGAGTCGGACAAATAATTAATGCTTGACATAGAGATAACAAACGAAGAGTTTGAAAAAATCCGTTCATTTGTTTACAAGAGGGTAGGGATTGCCCTATCCGAACAAAAATCGGTAATGGTAAAGGGTAGACTACACAAAAGATTAAAACATTTCGGCTTTAAGACTTTTAGTGAGTATTACCGTTTTTTAAATTCTAAAGAGGGAGAGGATGAGTTTATAGATTTTATAAACGCAATCTCCACAAATGTCACCTCTTTTTTTCGCTCCCCGCAGCAGTGGCAGTATTTAAAAGAGAATATGGAGAAGATATTCGGTAAAAAACAAAAAATCAGGATCTGGTCGGCAGCTTGTTCTAGCGGCGAAGAGCCGTATACTATTTCTATGTTTTTGAGGGATAACCTAAAAGATTTCTCACAAAGAGATATCAAGATACTTGCTACCGATATTTCACATAAAGCCATGTCAAAAGGGGTCAGGGGAGAGTATGCCGAAAAGGATATATCCGGTATTTCATCTACGCAGCTGCAAAAATATTTTGACAAACATAGAACAGCCAATGGGTTACAGTACGCCGTCAAAGACGAGCTAAAGTCCGATATTGTTTTTAGAAGTTTTAATCTCGTGACGGGTGATTTTACGATTTTTAAAAACAAATTTGACATTATTTTTTGCCGAAACGTTATGATTTATTTTGATAATCCGACAAAAAAAGCGTTAATCAGCAGGTACGCAAAACTACTTGACAAAGGTGGGTTGTTGGTTATCGGTGATTCGGAGGCCATAACCGAAAATAAGCACGAATTCGGACTTCTCAAGTCGTCAATTTATACAAAACTATAAAAAACCAAACAAAGGGTCAATATGCAAGATTTGCACAATTTAAGCGACGAATCGATACTACAAGAGATTGAGAGAAGATTTAAAGAGAAAAACGCCTCAATCGAAGAATCTGAATTTTTAAATAAAAAACTTATAGACCTAAACCAGAGACTGATTGAGGTAGACTCGGTAAAAAGCGAGTTTTTATCCCTTATAAAAAACGAATTCAATAACCCGATATCATCGGTTTTAAATATTTGCTCAATAGTCCTATCGGGTAAAAAGCCGGAAAAAACAACCGAGCTTGTCGAGATGCTCCATATGGAGATTTTGAGGCTTGATTTCCAGATTAAAAATATAATAGCCGCTAGCGAGATAGAAGCCGGAAAAACCGAGAGCTACTATACAAAAATCAATTTTGAGAGTATCCTAAGTGATGCAAAATCGGCTTTTATCTACCTCATAAAAGACAAAAATATCAATATTGTCCTACAAAACGACTGTAGTGAAAAAATAATTTCCGATGCCTCAAAACTATATCTTATTATCTCAAATCTCCTATCCAATGCGTGCGAATACACATATCCGGATAAAACTATTACCGTTAGACTAAAAAACGATGATACAAAACTCTATATCGAAGTAGAAGATGAGGGGGAGGGGATTAGTGTTGATAACAAAATGCTCGTTTATAATAGATTTAGTCAGTTTAATCAAGGTGTCAATAGGGCAAAAACAGGACTCGGCTTGGGTCTTAGTGTCGTAAAAGGCGAGGTTGAGGCGCTTGACGGAGAGATAGATTACGATAGTGAGCACGGTAAAACCGTATTTAAGGTTGAGATTCCATTGGCAAACGAGTGTCAGGAGTGCGGTAGCGGCGGTGGAAACGATATTCTGTTTGAAGATTTTGACGACGCTTTTGAAATGTAAGTCGGCGGAATAACATAAATGTACGAAAAAGTATTTATTCACGTCGGCCAGATTCATATAGGTTTTAATCCAACCGAGATCTCTACCGTACTCGGTTCATGCGTAGCAGTTTGCCTTTTTGACAAAGCCAGACAGATAGGTGGGATGAACCACTATCTTTTGCCGCTTTGGAATGGAAATGGCCTTCAAAGTCCAAAATTTGGAAACATATCGATTCCTAGAATGATTCAGTCGATGACCGATATAGGGTGCAGCACCTCAAATATGGAGGCAAAGATATTCGGTGGAGCTAGTATCAATTTTTCATCAAGCGAAGATATGATGATTGGCAAAAGAAATATACTAACCGCCAAAGAGATTTTATCGGAGTATAAAATACGGGTAACGGCGGAAGATACCGGCGGTTCATCGGGAAGAAGAATTATGATGAGAACCGATACCGGAAAAGTGTTAATGAAATATTCTAGCCCACAAAAGGAGTCCTGATACAAATGGCCATCAAGGTTTTGATAGTTGACGACAGTGCTACGGCTAGAGCAGTTGTCAGAGAGGTTTTGGAGTCCGATAAAGATATAGAGGTTGTAGGGACAGCGCAGGATGCCTATGTTGCCAGAGATAAGATAGTGGAGCTACGTCCGGATGTTGTATGCCTAGATGTTGAGATGCCCAGAATGGACGGAATTACTTTCTTAAAAAAGCTAATGACGCACATGCCGACTCCGGTTGTTATGGTCTCTTCGCTTACCCAAAAAGGGGCAAGGACTACGCTAGAGGCCTTGGAGGCGGGAGCCGTAGATTTTGTCCCGAAACCGCATTCAAACATATATGACGGTATCGATGAGATAAAAGCGGAAATAATAGAAAAAGTAAAAGCGGCCGCAAAAGCAAAAGTCCATAAGGCAAGACCACATACCAATGAGCCTAGACTCTCATATTCGGCTCTTAGTGAAACGACGGATAAGGTAATAGCCATAGGGGCATCTACCGGGGGTACAGAGGCCATCAAAGAGGTTTTGACGAGACTTCCGGCAAATATTCCCGGGATTGTCATAGTCCAACATATGCCCCCTAATTTTACAAAATCATTTGCGGATAGGCTAAATGAGATATGTGCCATAGAGGTCAAAGAGGCAAAAAACGGTGAGTTTTTGGGTGTAGGAAAAGCTTTGATTGCACCGGGCGATTTTCACATGGTTCTAAGACGCTCGGGTGCCAGATACTATGTAGAGATAGGAGCCGGAGACAAAGTATCCGGCCACAGACCTAGCGTCGATGTCCTTTTTAATTCTGTAGCCAAAACGGCAGGGGCAAACTCTATCGGAGTGATACTAACCGGAATGGGTGCTGATGGGGCAAAGGGGTTACTCTCTATGAGAAAGATAGGGGCAAAAACTATAGGACAGGACGAAGAAAGTGCAATAGTATACGGTATGCCTAAAGTCGCATACGAACTCGGAGCCGTAGAGAAACAGGTGAGGCTAGAGAGGGTAGCGGAGACAATCATCAAAACGGCAGAGTCAATTCGGTAATGGAAAAAAAATATAGCGTTGTTTTGCTAGATTCAGACACACTCGGCTCGGTAGATTTTTGTGATTTTGACAATAGATATAGCTTTGTAAAATTCAACACTACGGGCAGCGAATCTGTTTTGGAGCGGATCATAGAGGCCGATGTCGTCATAACAAACAAGGTTGTACTGGGTAGAGAGGTTTTAGAGGGGGCTAAAAGTCTAAAACTTGTTTGCGTAGCCGCCACAGGATACAACAACATCGACATAGAATGGTGTAAAAATCTCGATATCGCTGTTTGTAATGTCAAGGGGTATTCGACCCTGAGCGTCGCTCAGACGACCTTTAGCGCCTTGTTTCACAAAATTGGAGAGATAGATTTTTTCGACAACTACGTCAAAAACGGCAGATATCAAAAAAGTCTAACCTTTACATGTATGGAGAGGGAATTTTCGCTTTTAGAGGGAAAAAAATTTGGAGTTATCGGGCTTGGTGAAATAGGGCACAAGATAGCCTCTATAGCTAAAATGTTTGGAGCCGATGTTTGCTACTACTCCACAACCGGACAAAATAACGACCGAGAATTCAGGTCGGTGTCTTTGGAGGAGATGGTATCAGACTGTGATTTTATATCGGTAAACTGCCCCCTAAATGAAAAAACAAAAAACCTCCTAAACGGCGATATACTGTCAAAGCTCAAAAAAGATGCGATTTTAATAAACTTTTCCAGAGGTTTTGTCGTAGACGAGCAAGAGGTCGCAAGACTACTCAATAATGATAGTTTTGGATGCTATATTGCCGACGTGTACGAAAAAGAGCCGATAGAGACAGACAACCCGCTGTTTGGCGTGAGAGACAAGAGAAAACTTGTCTTAACCCCTCATATCGGCTGGGCTGGGATACAGGCTAGAGAGAAACTAGTCTCTCAAATATTACAAAATATAGAAGCTTTTTTTGCCGGCGAAAAGAAAAACAGGATCGTATAAAAAAAAGTTGGCCGAAATAGCCTCTTTTTTTGATGACAGATTAGCCCTTTATAGCGGCTCCATGAGTTTTATTACGATATTTTCGTTTGTCCCGTTTATGATGCTATGCGTTTTTGCAGCTGTCAACATCATTGCTTTTGACGGATATTTCCAGAGTTTCAAGGTCTTTTTGTACGAAAATCTGTTTGAAGGGAGTGCGGATAGTATCGTAGGGTATCTGGACGGTTTTTTGCAAAACTCCAAAAAATTGGGGCTTTTGGGGCTTTTGTTTGCCGTCTACTCCGTCTATATGTTTATAAAACAGCTCGATTTTTGCGTTAGTGAAATGAGTAGGCAAAAACCGGATTTTAATGCGGCTAGATTCATAAAATATCTTATAACCGTATTGGCGCTGATAGTTCTCACCTCGTTTTCAACCGTCATAGAGAGCGCTTTGTCGTATTTTGGATTTGGTTTTTTGGGATTTTTGACAACCGTAATTCAGATATGGATAGGTATTTTTGTATTTTTTAATATGCTATTGCCGATCTACAAAGGGATTATATACACATTTTTGGATTCGTTCATTGCCTCTTTTGCAATAGCTGCTTCAAAAAAACTTTTTGTCTACTATGTGTTGGCGGGGACATCATATACAACTATATACGGACCGTTTGCGGCGATTTTTATCTTTTTTGTTTGGCTAAACCTTAGCTGGTATATCTTTTTTGCAGCGCTAAAGCTACATGTTAACCGTCGGTAGCTCTATTCTAAACAGAGCCCCTATATCCGTATTTTTCGCCGTTATAGAGCCTTTGTGATGCTCCTCTACGATGGTTTTTGCGAGCGTCAATCCTATCCCTGTTCCAGCCTCACCTTTTGAGCTATTATAAGGCTCAAATAGTTTTTGCATAATCTCCTCCGGAATGCCGCCGCCATTGTCGGAGATGGTTATAACGGCTTTGTCGTTTTGTCTTGTTATATCTATATTAATGACAGGTTTTTCGGTTTTATTTTGTCCGCAGGCCTCAAGGGCATTATTTATTAGATTTAATATAACGTGCTTAATCTCATTCGGGAATCCGGCGGCTATTTTTCCACTATCGCCTGAGACGGTGAGGGTCGCTTTATATTTTAAAATCTGGTGGGAAATTATACTAACTACGTTTTCGACAAGCTCTTTTGGCGAAAACAGTTTTACCTCTTTATCTGGCTTAAAAAAGTTTCTAAAGTCCTGAATCGTTGCAGACAAAAACTTTATTCTGTCTCTAATCGTATCCGTATAGCCTATAATATCCTCTTTTTTTGCAACACCGTCTTCAGCTTCAGCTTCCAATAAGTCTGCAATCATCCCGATAACGGTAATAGGCTGATTCCACTGATGGATTATGGCTCCCAACATATTGCCCATCTCAGCCATTTTTGCGTTTTGTATCAGTATCTTCTCTTGAGTAAGCCTTTTTTCGGTCTCGTCCGCTACTTTTATCTCCAGAGAGTCCTTGTAGTCGTTTAGCTCCCTAATCGTTGTCTCTAGCTTCTCGTTTAGTTTTAGTACCTGTTCTTGCTGTCTATCGCTTTGTATGGTTATCTTTTCAAGTCTATGGAGCGTTTTTTTGTACAGCTCCTCCGTATCTTTGAGATTTTGTAGTATTATCTCTTTTTCGGCACCGTTTTCGATAGATTGCCTGAGGTCATCAAATATATTTACACTACCGAGTGTCATTGTCGATTTTCTTTTTGATAGATTTTTTATCGTATATATGGCTTAATTATGCCGAAAAAATGTATAAATACTATGACGACTCAATAAGGCGAAGGTAAAAATGAAGGGCGGTTTCGACGATTTTAAAATCACCTCCAATATGCTTTTTGTCAAAGTGGGCGGAGATGATTATTTTATTGATTATCTGACCGGAAACGTCAAAAAAAACTTCCAAAAATCACTTATTATGAAACGCTCTATTTTTATCCTCCCCGAAGAGAGTGAAAAAAACAAGAGAAAAGTTTTTTTGGCTTGGATAGTAAACCTTCACAAACTAGACCATAGATATAAAAAAGATAAACTACTAAGCGATGCCATAGCTTTTTCCCACCTACCTATAAACATCCAAATATCGGCTACAAATGCCGCTGTCGTCGTCCGAAAGGCATATGCACTTTTTGAAAAAAACATTTTTATAATCAGGTGTTACCAAAAACAGATACCGCTGTTTTCATATCTAAAGTCACTACTTAAACAAGATTGTACGTTTGTCGAAACCTCCTTTGAGCTAAAGGTTTTTGTCTCGGATAAACAAAATGCGGTAAAAATAGAGAAGTTTTTATCCCTAAGACCCGGAATCGGATTGGAGGTATATCAGACAATGTATTCAAAAAACGATCTAAAAAGATTTTTATCGTTTTTTGACGGCATTGATACCGAGACGGTGACGGTGGACTTGGAAAAGCTTAGACGATTTAGCATACTCGGATTTAACGGTGAGGTATCTATAGAAATCGTCAAAAAGAGATATTTGGAGCTCGCCAAAAAATACCATCCGGATCTACACATGACAAAAAGTATTTATGAACGGAGCGTAATCGAAGAGAAGTTTTTGTCAATCAAAGAGGCTTACGAATTTTTAAGGGGGTAATACCCTTTTTTTCAATACAATAATGTACTAAAATTAAGACAAAAAGAGACCCCGTTTTTATGCCAAACATCCATGCAGATTCCGATACGGGTATAATAGATTTTTATCCGATGTTCAAGCAGCATAGTTCCGTTATGCTCCTTGTTGATGCAGATTCCGGCAATATTATAGATGCCAATACTAGTGCGTGCAAGTATTACGGATATGCCGAAGAAAAAATAAAAAATATGAATATATACGAGATTAACGTATCAGATCCGTATGAGATAAAGCTTTGTATGGAAGAGGCCAGAAGACAAAATAAAAATTATTTTGTTTTTAGACATAAAAAAGCAAACGGTGAGATTCGGGATGTAGAGGTAAACTCAACCGAAATATTATCCGGCGGCAGAAAACTACTTTTTTCTATCATCCACGATATAACAGACAGTATATTGGCGCAAAAAAAATTGGATGAGCTAAACACAAGGCTCGAACTAACCGTTACAGAGCAGTCCAAAGACCTCTCCGAACTTGCCTTTAAATTTCAAACCGTATTTGAGTATTCCGGTATCGGTATCTTGCTACTTGATACGAACGGTGCTATTTTAGAAGTAAATCCGGCATTTTGTACGATGACCGGAAAAAACAAAAACTCTGTTATCCATAGCAGACTTCATACTTTTTTTGACGATGCCGACTGCTATAAAAAGATAGAAGAGGTCGTAGACACCGAATTTGACTTTATCCAATTTGAACAGACTATAAATTCAAATGACGGACAAAAACCGGTAAACATCACACTCTCTCCTGTCAGAAAAAACGAAGAAATCGTGGATTACATACTATGCATCGTTGAAAATATCTCCTACAAAAAAAGTCTCGAAAAAAAACAGCAAGAACAAGAGATTATGCTGATTCAGCAATCCAAAATGGCCGCCATGGGAGAGATGATAGGCGCTATAGCCCACCAATGGAGACAGCCTTTAAACGCTATAGCACTCATAGTGCAGGATTTTAAATCTGCATACGAATTCGGCGAGCTCGATGAAAAATACATAGACGACTCCGTCTCAAAAGGGATGAAGCAGATTGCATTTATGTCAAAAACGATAGATGCTTTTAGGAACTTTTTTAAACCGGGAAAAGAGGTTGAGCTATTTTGTGCGTATGAGGCCGTCCAAAGTGTTTGCGGCCTTGTGGATGCCGGTTTATTGCACAGTAAAGTGCAAATTTCTTTATCTTTTTCAGATGATGCAAAAACAGTATGCATAGAGGGTTACAAAAATGAATTTAAACAGGCTGTTTTGAATATAGTATCAAATGCAAAAGATGCGATTCTTGAGAGAAAAAACGGCGGCAGCATCGAGATAAAAGGGGATATCGTCGAAAGCAGACTAGAAATCGTATTTGAAGACGACGGGGGCGGGGTAGACGATACCGTGATAAACAGGATATTTGAGCCGTACTTTACTACAAAAGAGCAGGGCAAGGGGACGGGAATAGGGCTTTATATGACAAAGATGATTATCGAAGAGCATATGGACGGCATAATAAAAGTCTATAACGGCGACAAGGGGGCTGTTTTTAAGCTCTCTTTTAATTTCTCAGGATATTGTAAACCACATGAACAATAAAAAACAAGAGTTCATCTCTGCTCAAAAAAAACTAAAAAAATCGGTATCTCTCTTTACCGTCTCTTTGGTTTTTGCAGTCGGGTGTTTTATGGCGGTTTTTTTCTACTATACCTCCAGTAAAAATCTTGAGCTTGAAAACGAGCAGATTAAAAACTCATACGTAGAACTCCAAAAAGAGATCGTAAAAGCAAGGGTCAATCAGGCTTACGAATTTATCCAAAGTATCAAAAATACAGCGGAAGAGGATTTAAAAGCAAGACTCAAAGAGAGGGTCTACAAAGCATACGAGACAGCCGAAAACATATACCAAAAATACCATGCAAAAGAGGGTGAGGCATCTGTAAAACAAAGAATCAAGGATGCACTAGAGAGGCTACGGTATGAGGATAATAAATCCTATATCTGGATAACAAGCCACGACAATACGGCAGTTACCTACCCAAACAACAAAGAAAAAGAGGGTAAATATATCGGCGATGAATTTGACGGTGTAATCAAAAAACAGACACAGATAGCAAAAACCAGAGGCGAGGGGTTTTTGACCGATAGGTATCGGAAAATAGGAGAGGATCCGAAAAAAAGCTTTGCGCAACTCACATTCATAAAAGATTTCGGCAAATACGGATGGTATTTCGGAAGCGCCGTGTTTTTGGACGAATACACAAAAAAAGTCCAAAACGAAGCATTAGAGGCGGTAGCAAAACTGAGATTTGAAGATAACTACATCTTTGTCGATACGTTTGACGGGTATGCGCTGATTATGAACGGTAAAAAACTGGATGAACCGCTTTATTCATGGGAGCTAAAAGACAAAAACGGGGTAAAAATCCTCCAAGAACAACTAAAAGCGGCAATGTCCTCCGTGGAGGGTGGGTATAGTTCGTATATCTGGCACGAGGCCGCTTTTGACAAAGACATAGAGTATATATCATTTTCAAGGGCTTTAAAAGAGTGGAACTGGAAAATAGGGACGGGGATTTATGTCGGAAAAATCAATGAAGAGATAGAAAACAGACGAAAAGCTAGATCGGAAGAGCACACGTCTGAACTCCAGTCACTAGCT
>ERZ650312.1391-NODE-1391-length-13665-cov-10.756943_pt1 | contig 13665 bp, 8 predicted proteins | sample MGYA00376248_ERZ650312 | MGnify/ENA primary metagenome ERZ650312 (study PRJEB26733, sample SAMN07839316) | wastewater metagenome | biome: urban; feature: wastewater treatment plant; material: waste water | place: USA: North Carolina | collected 2016-07-28 ... | reverse complement strand
GTGGCAATATCAATTTCGGTCGCTTCTAACCGACCATTCCCATAAACCAGACCTGTGGGTAATTTTTCTGAACGGTGGTAATACCAGTAACCTGACGCAGCACTGGCGCCCAGCAGACAGAATAATATCCAGGGAAGACTGCGGAGAAAAAATGAAGGGGAACTCATGGAACACTCCTGTTACCGGATAGGTAACATTTTAGTTTTCCTGCTTTGAGTATAGTTCATTCATTCAAATGAATTAAAAAATGTGGGTAGCTGACGGCAGTAATTATTAGAGTGTGAGATGTCGCAAGGGCATCGGCAGACAAATCAGCTATACCTAAAGCATAACTGTAAACAGATCAGCAGCTTTAGGGGTTAGTCGGATGGTGGTAGAAAACCCATGCGTGGTGATGATCATTGCAGATGAATCGCAGCGACAATGGTTATACGCGTTATTGAGTCGCTATTATCGTGTACTCACTGCTTTACCAGCCGATGGCGATATTCAGCATGCTGGTCTCTATCTGTTTGATGAAATTGCATTAGTTGATCATCAGGCATGGTTAAGTGTCTGGCGGCAATCAGTGCAACCAGACTCACCATCGGTTTTATTGTTAAGCGACAGCCCTCAAGAGCCCTTGCCTGCCGAATTTACTCCGCTGGTTGATGAGGTGTTGCCTGTCGAAATTGATGCGGAGCACTTAAGAGAACACATCAATCAATGGCTACAGTTAAGAGAAAGTGTGCTGATTTGGCAGCGAGCCTCGAATAGTCATCAGAATTTAGATCAACCGCTGGTGCACCCGGCGCCGGGGCTTAATTGCCCGTTACCGCAGGCCCCGTTGAATCAGAGCGCATCGCATTCTGAGTTACCCTCAGATATCGAAGCAAAATTAATGTCCCTCCTGTTTGAAACTTCTTCGCAAGGCATGTTTGTTTGTAACATGGAAGGCAGTCTGATCACGGTTAATCCGGCATTTGCCACCATCGTTGGTTATACCCGCGAAGAGCTACAAAATGTAAAACCCGACTTTCTGATCCCCCTCCGTGGGAATGAAGATTATTACCGGGCATTTCGTCGGCAAGTGTATAAGCAAAACGGCTGGGACGGCGAATTATCCGGACGCCGTAAAGATGGTGATATCTTCCCGCTCTGGCTGACGCTGCGTTTTCATTCCAGCCAGCCGGAAGTGATTGAAGGCGTCAAAGAAGGTTTTTACATCGGGATCATTACTGATTTGAGTGTCAGCCGTATGCTCGAAGACAGTGTCTTGCAGTTATCCCGCACCGACTCGTTGTCTGAACTCAATCGGGTGTTGCTGGAAGATCGCTTATCGTTGGCTATTCGTCAGGCTGAGCGTCAGCAGCAAGTTGTCGCAGTGTTGTATATCAATCTACGTCGCTTCCGCATGGTGAATGATCGCTTCGGTTATGCCATGGGTGACTGGGTGCTGATGGCGCAATTACAACGATTGCGGAATCTGGTTGGCAATAAGGGGTTGGTTTGTCGTCTGTTCGCGAATAATTATGTGGTTGTGATGTCAGCGCTGAGCGATCTGGCGCCAGTACAACTGCTGGCAGAACAGATCGTCGAGCAACTGTCACAACCATTATTTTATGACAATAAAGAAATCGTCAGCCAGCCGGTAATCGGGATCTGCGATTATCCACAACACGGGCAAACCGCGGTGGAATTGATCCATAATGCCGATACAGCGATGGATTGGTGTCGTCGTGATGGTGCCTGCAATGTTCAGTTGTTCTCCGAGTATTTACATTCTGATTTGCAACAACGCTTGGATCTGGAGCGAGAATTACGACAAGCATTACAACAGAATGAATTCTTTCTTGAATATCAGCCACAGATCAATTTGCAGAGCGGTGATGTAAAGAGTGTGGAAGCATTGATCCGCTGGAATTCACCACGAGGCGTGCTGCAGCCTAAAAACTTCATCTCATTAGCTGAGGAGTGCGATCTGATCATTCCTATCAGCAACTGGGTTGTGCGTGAGGCCTGCCGGCAGGGTGCTGAATGGATAAAACAAGGTCTGGAGTTTACGATTGCCGTGAATCTTTCCGCATCACACTTTCAAAATGGCATGCTTGTCGAGCAAATCGCCAGCGCCATTCAGGATAGTGGTTTTCCGGTCCGCTTACTGGAGTTAGAAGTGACCGAAAGTTGCATCATGCAGGAAGTTGGCAGCACTATTTCGACATTGAATGCGCTGAAAAAACTTGGTGTATCTGTATCCGTCGATGATTTTGGCACAGGTTACTCGAGCCTGAGTTATCTCAAACTATTTCCACTGGATAAGCTCAAGATTGATCAATCGTTTGTTTGTGATTTATCCAGCAGCAACAGCGATGCCGTTATTGTCCGTGCCATTATTGCATTGGGTCATGCCATGGGCTTAACGGTGATTGCCGAAGGCGTTGAAACACGCGAGCAATACGCCTTGCTGCGCTCCTGGCATTGCGATGAAATGCAGGGCTTCTTATTTGCTAAGCCCTGTTTGCCTGACGACCTGCCCACCATTGCCAACCAGCTTAATGTTCAGTCTGCTGAATTTTCTCAATCGCGCACGAAAGATAGTGGTCATGTTCTGTTACTGGTCGATGATGAACCGTCTATTCTGAATGCTCTACGCCGCACTTTGCGCAGCGGAGATTACCGCATTGTTATCGCTAATGGTGCCGAAGAAGCGCTTGATGCGTTGGCGCATTACGACGTCGGTGTCATTATTACCGATAATCGAATGCCCGGTGTTAGCGGTATTGAATTATTACGGCAGGTCAAACAGCGTTATCCACAAGTGACCCGGATCATGCTGAGTGGCTATTCAGACTTCACATCCCTTTCCTCTGCGATCAATTCAGGCGAAATATTCCGCTTCCTGAGCAAACCCTGGGAAGATGATCAGCTCAAAGCGGCAGTGAATGAAGGATTTATAAAATTTGATGATCAGCATTTACTGCATCAGATCTCACGTTAAAAGCAGCTGTTGCAGACGCATTGGCATAAAGGATCATAACCATGAGCACACCGTTTACCATTCTGCTGGTGGATGATGAAATCAACATATTAAAAGCATTGAACCGTTTGTTGCGGACAGATGGTTATCGGTTATTAATTGCAGAAAGCGGCGCTGAAGCGCTTAATTTGATGGCCCAGGAATCAGTTGATCTGGTTATTTCCGATATGCGCATGCCAGAAATGGATGGAGCGGTATTTCTGGCAACGGTGCGGCAAAAATGGCCGGATACGGTGCGGATATTGCTGACTGGCCATGCGGATATGGCGCAGACAGTGTCCGCCATCAATCATGGTGAAATTTATCGTTTTATTGCTAAACCATGGAACGATCAGGAATTACTGATCATCGTCCGACAAGCACTAGAGCAATTGCATTTACGGCGGGAAAATCAGCGTTTACTACGACTGACGGCGGAACAAAATGAAGCGCTGAAAGAAGCCAATAACACGCTGGAAATAAAAGTCGCACAGCGCACCGCGGAGCTGAGTCAACTGGTTTCCTTTCTGGAACTGACACAAGACGAGCTGAAAGCATCTTTCCGCACTTCGTTACAGGTGTTTTCCGGCATTATTGAAATGCGTTTTGCCGACTGGACGGGGCATAGTCTGCGGGTGGTATCCCTTGCTGAACGGCTGGCAAAAAGGGCCCAGCTAAAGTCAGAAGAAATTGAAGCAGTCATGAATGCCGCGATACTGCATGACATCGGTAAGGTCGCATTACCAGACAGTTTGCTGGCTAAACCGTTTGCCAGTCACAACAGGCAGGAGCGTGCAGAGTATCTCGAACATGCAGCGTTAGGCCAAATGGTGTTATTTCCGATCCAGGAGCTGAACCTTGCCGGGACCTACATCCGGGGTCTGCATGAGAATATTGATGGTAGTGGCTATCCTGATCGACTAAAACAGAACGAGATCCCAGTAGGAGCCCGACTGTTGGCCATTGTGGTGGATTATGATGAATTGCAGATGGGCTTGTTATTACCTCAGCAAGTAACTGCTGAATATGCCCGTCTGTATATCCGGGAAAACAGTGGCCGACGTTATGATCCTGAACTGGTTCAGCTTTTTATTCAGGAGCTTGAGGCCTCATCTGCCAAAATTAAAGAGCTCGCACTGACCAGCTCCCAGCTTAAAACCGGCATGGTACTGTCTCGTGATTTATACAGCTCAGCCCAGTTTTTACTCTTAGCTAAAGGGCGAAAACTGGATCCTTCGATTATTCAGCATATTTGTCGTTTTGAACGAGCGGAAGGCAAGCCAGTCACTGTCTATATTCTGGATAATATGCATTAAGGAGTCATCATGGAAAAAATATTGCTGGTAGATGATGAACCTCTGATTCTGAAAGCACTGGTTCGGCTACTGCAACGCACTCCCTGCTTGTGTGACGGGCGTTTGTTTAAGCTGGAGTTAGTGACATTTAGCGATCCGTCAAAGGCATTGGAATATGTGCGCAATCACCAGGTGTCGCTGGTTCTCTCTGATTATCGCATGCCGGGTATGGATGGTGTCGAGTTGCTGACGGCAATTAAAACATTACAACCGGATACCTCGCGTATCATCATTTCCGGCTATGCCGATCTAAATGCGTTGATCAATGCTATCAACCGGGCACATATTTATCGTTTTGTGGCCAAGCCTTGGAATGACTACGAACTGGTTTCTACCATAGGGCAGGCATTACGCCACCGGCAACTGATGCTGGAAAATCAGCGGCTGGCTGATCAGGAACGCGTGACGCTTGGTCAGCTGTCAGACAGTGATCTGCTTGTCAAACAGCTGGAACGGGAAGAACCGGGGATCACCAAAGTAAATTGGGCTGCAGACGGTTCTGTGATGTTGGATGACGAGGAGTAACAATGGCACTGGTGTGGACAGATGAGTACGTCACTGGCATTCCGGAAATAGATGCTCAGCACAAAGCTATTTTCCGTGAGATGGGCTCACTAGCCATGAGCTTGCTGCAAGGTAAAGCGGATGCCGATGTGCAGCGAGAGCTGAGACAATTGGCGGTAACTCTGCGCGAACATATCAATTACGAAGAGTTGATGATGTTTCAGGAGGGGTGTTTACCTGAAGTCATGTGGGGACACTCCGAAGATCATCAGTTATTCCTGCAACACATGCAAACTGCCAGTGATCAGTTGATGACGCATGACGAGATCCGGGCTTTCCTGCGATATGCCGTTTTCTGGATGCGTTATCACATTCTGACTATTGATAAACCCGTTTGTTATCAGTTTATGGCCATGCGTAAAGGGTTAAGTGCCGAAGAGGCCTATAGCCAGTCGGCGGCTATTGTCATCGAGGCGGTTCCTTTATTATTGGGTGGTATGCATCAAACCTATTCAGAACTTTATGACTCACAACTGCGTGTTGTGCATCAAAATAGTCATTTGCTGGAAGTGCAACACAAGCTGAAACATACCAATCAGGAACTGGAAGAGCGTGTTACTAACCGCACCAATGAACTGATGGAAGCCAACCGCAAATTGCAGGGTGAATATGAAAAACTGCAATCACTCAACCAGAAGCTGGAAAGTGCACAAGGGCAACTATTGCAGTCGGAAAAAATGGCGGCGATTGGCCAGTTAGCGGCAGGCGTAGCGCATGAAATCAATAACCCAGTTGGCTTTGTTAATGCGAACTTAGGCACACTGAAAAGCTATGTTGAATCATTATTATCGTTGATTAGCACATTTGAGCAAGTGTCTGACGAGTTACCGACTGGGGTACAAAAGCGGCTGAATGAATTAAAAGAGAATATCGAACTGGACTATGTCCGGCAGGACATTATCGAATTGTTGGCCGAGTCTGCCGATGGTCTGGATCGCGTCAAACAAATCGTACAGGATCTGAAAGATTTCGCCCGCGCAGGGGAATCTGTATGGCAGGATGCTGATCTGCATCGTGGCTTAGATAGCACACTCAATGTGGTTTGGAATGAGTTGAAGTATAAGGCCAAAGTGCATAAGGAATATGGCGTCTTACCACTGGTACGCTGTGTGCCGGCACAAATTAATCAGGTATTCATGAATTGCATGATCAATGCCGCTCATGCGATTGAAGGGATGGGTGAAATCACATTGAAAACCGGCACAGCTGGTGATGAGGTCTGGATTTCAGTGACGGATACTGGCAAAGGCATGTCGGAGTCGGTGCGTAAGCGTATTTTTGAGCCTTTTTTCACGACGAAACCTGTCGGGCAGGGCACTGGCTTGGGTCTTTCATTGGCCTACAGCATCATTCAAAAACACAAAGGGCATATTGAGGTTGAAAGTACTGAGGGTGTCGGGACGACATTTAAAATCTATTTACCGATTGCAGGGAAAGGCGAACAGCTTCCCGATAGTGAGTAATCAAGACAGCAAAATAGTTTGAGTTATGGGTTTCATTTTATCTGTTGCTTAACCTGAAATAATTCCAGTTTTTCTAACTCCATTTTGTGATCTTTCAATACCAGCAAACAGGCAAACGTGATTGCTGGTTTTTGTTTTTTCAGTTCGCCGGTTACCAACCATTTATTCTGCACCGCCAATGACTTCACCTCGGTGACCTGAATATCCAGCAATGAACCCATGCGATAAGCCAGCATGGTCTGGCAAGTTTGCTGCGCCTGTTGCGCAAAGTTATCAGTGCTGGCATTGGCTTGAAAGCTGAACAAAACCAGATTAAACAGGGATAACCAAACGAAGCGGAGAAAAGTCATAGCGCTACTTCTGTCTCAAACTATTCATTAAATGAGATGATTAAATATCGTCTCACTCAGCTTTGTCAAAGAAGGAAATAAAAAACCCCCGCCGAAGCGAGGGTCCAATAGGCATTTACTTTTGGCTTACGCCATCTGCACAGGCAGATTAGAAGAAGTATTTGAAGCGAACACGGCCGCCCAGTTCTTCGTTGGTCAGCTCTTCGCCAGCCACTTTCTGGTTGCCCCATGAAGCGCCCAGATACATGTCAAAGTTATCCAAGCCCATTACGCTAGGAATTTTGTAAGAAGCGTATGCTACGTTGGTTTTAATATCAGCATCGGCATCATCGAAACTAGTTTTACCGAACAGATATGCAGCATAGAAGTTCTGGTATTGAACACCTGGGCCAACGCTGTATTGATCAACTTCATCACCTGCACGATAGGCACCACGCAGAGATACAGACAGATCGTCGTTTACTTTAGCTGATGCTGTTGCGCCGTAGCCAGTCCAATCAGAGATTGAATCGCGAGTTGAATCTACATTTGCTACATATGCATCAGTAACCAAGTTAACTTCGGCACCAACTGCTACGGTTACAGTGTCACCAGTCCATGCTACAACTGGGCGAACTAATAATGGGTCTTTATTCTTAGAGAAGCCAGCATCACCGCTGTACATATTCACATATGAAGTATCGCCAGTTTCACCAAATTGAGTTGACACTTCATAATGCAGTTGGCCTGCTTCTTTGGTCAGCATGATCTGACCACCGTTGTTGCTACGACCACGACCATCTTTAGCGCGGTAAATGTTGTCACCGTAACCTACAACATAAGTATCTTGGCCTGCAGGTGACAAGTCATAGGCTTCGAAATGACCGATTTTGAAGCCCCAGTCATTTTTCACGCCGAAACCAAACCATGCGTCATCTAGGTTTTTTTCACCTTTTTGACCATACAGTGGGTTAACTTTGAAATTAGCATAGTTACCGTTAGCCAGTGCACGTTCACCGCTAATATCAACCAGAATACGACCACCTACTTGTTGTGTATCTGTTGCATCAGCAACACCAGCAGTTGTATTTTCGCTATAATTATCAGCAGTCACATCAAACTCTACATCACCGCCGATGTTCAGTTTGCCTTGTGGCGTGTCGAAAGTCGCACCAGCGTGAGCGGCAGAAGCTACGAACAGAGCCAGTACGCTAGGTACTAATACGTTCAGTTTTTTCATCGTCATCTTTCCTTGTTATGAGGGATGCCTGATTAACCTCAGGCTTGGTTAGTCTCTGAAAAGTTTTTTTTAATTTCTTGGGAACTTTTCTTGGATTAACCATATCTAACTGATAACAGCGGTGCAAATGTGCAAGGCATTGGTGTTGTTGTTTTGTGAGCCAGCTGGCAATCTCCATTTTTGAGCAAAAATGATCTGTGACGCCGATCTCTTTCTATCTATTCCTGCATATCATACCCAAAGTAATTGGAGTTGCAGCAAGGCGACAAGTGAGCGAATCCCCATGAGCATAGATAGGCTATGTGATTGGGGTGAGTAAACGCAGTCAACGACGCTGCAACTTCAAGTACGAAGGGTATAAACAATTCATTTAGCCTTTTAGTGACCTATCCATTGATCGCAATGACGGGCTTGCGTACCATTTCGCTTTCCGCTTACACCACGGAATGGTGTAATATGCATATATATCCACTCTCGTCGCTTGGATACTCAAATTTTTGATATCAGCACCATGATCAGGAAGACAGCATGATCCCGAGACTGACACCCCAAGACAGCCTGAAACAACCGTATATTGCTTTTCTGGCGTCATTAGCACGCGCTGGATTCAGTGGCGATATCGATTCCTCTTATTCCAGCCGTCTGGCTGTGGCCACAGATAACAGTGTGTATCAGTGGTTGCCGCAGGCGGTGGTGCACCCAAGAACCACCGACGATATAGCATTAATGCTGAAACTGGCGTCAGAACCGGTTTATCGCCACATTACATTTTCGCCACGTGGCGGTGGTACGGGCACCAATGGTCAGTCGCTGAATGATGGCATCATGGTCGATCTGTCGCTGTACATGACATCGGTATTAGAACTGGATGTCGCAGCATGTCGGGTCAAAGTGCAGGCGGGGTTAGTTAAAGACAAGCTGAATACCACGCTGAAGCCGCATGGCTTGTTTTTCTCGCCAGAACTGTCAACCAGTAACCGCGCAACGATTGGCGGTATGGTGAATACCGATGCGTCAGGTCAGGGCTCGTTGAAATATGGCAAAACCTCGGATCACGTATTAGGCGTGCGTGCGGTATTAATGGATGGTTCGGTGATAGAAGCCTTACCGCTGCAAGGGGAAGCTTTGCAGGCAAAGCTGGCGCAGCAAGATCGAGAAGGTGAAATCTACCGTCTGGTATGGGATATCGCGCGCGGAAAACGTGCTGATATCGAAGCGACCTTCCCGAAACTGAACCGTTTTCTGACGGGCTATGATTTGACGCATGTCTATGATCCTGCCACTGAAACGTTGGATCTAAGCCGCTTGTTGTGTGGTTCGGAAGGTACGTTAGCCTTTATTACGGAAATTTTACTCGATCTGACACCGATCCCGACTTATCGCGGATTGGTGAACATTAAATACGATAGTTTTGAATCTGCATTGCGTAACGCACCATTAATGCTGGCGGCCGAAGCGATGTCGGTGGAAACGGTAGACTCGCGCGTATTGGATCTGGCGCGTTCTGATATTGTCTGGCATTCAGTGAAAAACTTGATCACCGATGTGCCGGGTAAAGCGATGATGGGCTTAAACATCGTTGAATATGCTGGCGCTGAGGCGAGTGAGCAGCAGCCTAAAATGCAGGCATTGTGTCAGAAAATTGATGAACAGATGGCGGCAGGCAAAGCAGGCATTATTGGTTATCAGATCTGCGAAGATCTCAGCAGTATTGAAGCCATTTATGGCATGCGTAAAAAAGCGGTCGGTCTGCTGGGCAATGCTCCAGGGCGTAAGAAGCCTGTGGCATTTACCGAAGATACGGCTGTACCACCTGAAAAACTGGCTGATTTCATCATGGAATTCAGAGCCTTACTCGACGCGCATCAATTAACTTACGGTATGTTTGGTCACGTTGATGCGGGTGTATTGCATGTGCGTCCGGCACTGGACATGTGCGACCCTGAACAGGAAGTGACTTTACGTAAAATCTCCGATCAAGTCGTTAAACTGACCGCGAAATACGGTGGTTTGATGTGGGGTGAACATGGCCGCGGTTTCCGTTCCGAATATGGTCCGGAGTTTTTCGGTGAGTTGTTTGTTGAATTGCGTCGTATTAAAGGGGCATTCGACCCTGATAACCGTCTGAACCCCGGCAAAATTTGTACGCCAATTAATTCCAATGATGAACTGGTTTCTGTCGATGCGACCAAACGTGGTGCGTATGATCGCCAGATCCCGGTGAAGATCCGCGATTCCTTTAAAGAAGCATTAGATTGTAATGGTAACGGCTTGTGTTTCACCTTTGAAACCAGCTCACCAATGTGCCCGTCATTTAAACTCAGTGGTGATCGCCGTGAATCACCGAAAGGTCGTGCGGGTTTAATGCGTGAATGGCTGCGTCAGCTGGAAGTGCAAGGCGTGGATGTACTGACCGAAGAAGGTGCGATCCAGCATGGTGTGTTCCGCTGGAAAGATCTGGTTGATCGCGCACTAAATACGTTCGCTAAACGCCGTGGGGAATACGATTTTTCCCATGAAGTGATGGATGCCATGCAAAGCTGTCTGGCCTGTAAAGCCTGCTCCAGTCAATGCCCCATCAAGGTTGATGTACCTTCATTCCGCTCTCGTTTTATGCAGTTATATCATCAGCGTTATTTGCGTCCGGCAAAAGATTACTTTGTCGCGACGGTGGAAACCTATGCGCCGCTGATGGCGAAGGCACCGGGTGCGGTGAACTTCTTCCTCAAACAAAATTGGGTACAAACGCTGACTGAAAAAACCATCGGTATGGTGGATGTGCCTATTTTGAGTCAGCCGACGCTGAAACAACATTTAGCAGGGCACGAAGCATTACTGTTCCAGTTGGAAAAACTGGAAGCTATGTCGCTGGATGCGCGTAAGAAAGTGGTATTGGTGGTACAAGATCCCTTTACTTCTTTCTATGATGCGGATGTGGTACGTGACCTGATCCTGTTGCTGGAAAAACTGGGTTATCGTCCATTATTGTTGCCGTTTAAACCCAATGGTAAACCACAGCATATTAAAGGGTTCTTGCGTAGTTTTGCGCGTACCGCAGCGGATAGTGCGCAGTTCCTGAATCGTTTACACAAGCTGAATGTACCAATGATTGGGCCTGATCCGGCCATGGTACTTTGTTACCGTGATGAATATGTGCGTGCGTTAGGTGATGCGCGTGGTGATTTTAAAGTGCAGTTACCGCAAGAGTGGTTACTGTCCGTGCTCGATTCTTTACCGCAAAAACAAGCGGGTGATGAGACCTTCTATCTGATGGGGCATTGCACCGAAAAAACCGCAGAGCCAAGCAGTAATGGCGATTGGGCGAAAGTATTTAATCGCCTAGGGGCCAAATTGCAGCCGGTTGCTGTGGGTTGTTGTGGTATGGCGGGCACGTATGGTCACGATGTTAAACATCTGGATGACTCGCGTCAGATCTACAAAAACAGCTGGCAACCGGCCTTGGCCAAATTACCAACCTCGCAGGCACTGGCGACCGGTTACTCTTGCCGTAGTCAAGTGAAGCGGATCGATGGCAATAAACTAAAACACCCTGTGCAGGCATTGTTAGCATTGCTGTGATATTAAAAGCAATGATCTTAAAAATAGCACTGTCTAAATAAAGTAAACGGAGAATAGCGGTGATTTGGCAACGAGATTTTACACTGGCGAGTTTAAATGCAGGCTCGGTAAATACACTGGTTGCGCATCTCGGTATCGAATACACCGCATTTGGTGATGACTATCTGCAGGCGACTATGCCGGTAGATAGTCGCACCCACCAACCGTTTGGCATGTTGCATGGCGGTGCGTCTGTTGTGCTGGCTGAAACGCTAGGTTCTGTGGCGGGAAATATGTGTGTACCCCGCACACATTGTTGCGTTGGGTTGGATATCAATGCCAATCATCTACGCGCAAAACGAGAGGGTCTAGTTACTGGCACTGCGCGACCGATTCATTTGGGCGCCACCACGCAGGTCTGGCAGATCAATCTGCACGATGAACGTGAGCGTTTGTTATGCACCAGCCGGCTGACATTAGCCGTGCTTTCTCAGAAAAAAAGAACTGTGAAGTAATTGTGACAAGCAAAAGTTGTAAATTGGCTGTATAATAACCAGCGTAAAAGAGAGTCGAGTAAGAGACCGTGTAAGCCCACCCGTCTGAAAACTTCTGAAATTGCTGCGATAACTATCACATTTTTGGCGACAAAGCTCGCCCAATGTGTATAATCGCCACCCATTTCTTTGTTCGGGCCAGCAGCGTCTCCCTCGCTAAGTGCCCATCCTTGTAGAGTAGTGAAAAATAAATATGACTGATACCGAAAAATTGCCGAGCTTTAGCGAGCTGGGGTTAGCTGCGCCTATTCTGAAAGCCATAACCGCTGTGGGTTATGAAGATCCATCACCGATCCAAGCTGCTTCTATTCCTCCATTGTTGGAAGGCCGTGATCTGTTGGGTCAGGCGCAAACTGGTACAGGTAAAACCGGTGCGTTCGCACTGCCAATCCTGTCGCGTCTGAATTTAACTCAGATGGATACTCAGGTGCTGATCCTGGCACCAACGCGTGAACTGGCTATTCAGGTTGCTGAAGCTTGCCAGAGCTACGCGCAATTTATCCCTGATTTCCATGTACTGCCTATCTATGGTGGTTCATCTTACGATTCACAACTGCGCGCACTGCGCCGTGGTGCCCAAGTTGTTGTGGGTACCCCTGGCCGTGTTATGGACATGATGCGTCGCGGTAAACTGGATCTGTCTGCATTGAAAACTTTGGTGCTGGACGAAGCCGACGAAATGTTGCGCATGGGCTTTATCGATGACGTGGAATGGGTTATCGAGCAATGTCCATTGGATCGCCAGATTGCTCTGTTCTCTGCCACTATGCCAGAACAGATCCGCCGTATTGCACATCGCCATCTGAAAACCCCGGTGGAAATCAAGATCGCATCTAAAACCAGCACTGCGGCGAACATTCGTCAACGTTACTGGTTAGTTTCTGGCTTGCATAAGCTGGACGCGATGACCCGTATGCTGGAAGTTGAACAATATGATGGCTTGTTGGTATTCGTGCGTACTAAAACTGCTGCAGAAGAGCTGACCAGTAAACTGTCTGCTCGCGGTCACTCTTGTGAAGCGCTGCACGGTGATATCCCGCAGAAACTGCGTGAACGCACTGTAGAAAAACTGAAAGCAGGCCAGATTGATATTCTGATCGCAACTGACGTTGCGGCTCGTGGTCTGGACGTAGAACGTATCACCCACGTAGTGAACTACGATATTCCTTACGATACAGAGTCTTATGTACACCGTATCGGTCGTACTGGCCGTGCTGGTCGTACTGGTGATGCAATCCTGTTTGTTGCGCCACGTGAACGTCGTATGCTGCGCATGATTGAACAGGCTACCCGTCAGCCAATCGAGCCGATGCAGATGCCAACAGCAAAAGATATCAACAAACATCGTTTGGAACGCTTTAAACAGCAGATCCGCGAAACTCTGGAATCCGAACAGGATTTACAGCCGTTCCAGCAGATCATTAATGAGTTCCTGGAAGATGAAAGCACTGATCCATTAGATTTGTGTGCGGCACTGGCGAAAATGGTACAGGGTGATGAGCCGCTGTTCATGAACGAAAAAGAGCCAGAACCATTCCAACGTATGGATGAACGTAATGATCGTGGTGGTGACCGTTTCGAACGCGGTGGCCGTAACGATCGTGGCG
>ERZ650312.1387-NODE-1387-length-13677-cov-9.877037_pt1 | contig 13677 bp, 8 predicted proteins | sample MGYA00376248_ERZ650312 | MGnify/ENA primary metagenome ERZ650312 (study PRJEB26733, sample SAMN07839316) | wastewater metagenome | biome: urban; feature: wastewater treatment plant; material: waste water | place: USA: North Carolina | collected 2016-07-28 ... | reverse complement strand
ATACACAAAAGCCCCCGAAACCCAGACCATATCGGTTCTGAATTCCGGGGGCAAAAGTACAACAAGATGCTGAAACCTACCTGGTACGTACCTGGTACGCGTACCAGGTACGAATTAATTTATGAAACGTCATTCACGTTATATAACAGACTAACTAACAGATATTTATCGATTTTGCAGTTTCTCCGATAAATCCAGACATCTGTTGCTGCTCCATCCCTTTATTAAAGGCAGAGCGAAGATTCTCCTTGTCAATATTCCAAAAGGTACCGAACACCACCCATACATTCTGTATGCCGAGTTTGGTAGAAATCTGGGACGCAAGAACTGCAGTTTTAGCTACAGAGAGTCCCTTAGGCTGGAAATGCTCATCAAGAAAGCCATGTATCGCCAAACTGGAGAGCACCATTAACCCCTGAGGATTAGCAAGAGATTCTGGCAGCGGTCGGAATTTCTCTTCTGCCTTTGCCTTTTCTTCCTTCTTCTTAGATCCATCACCATAATTTTCAATATACGTTGCATTATCGTGCAATTCAATTGTTCTATTATCACTCATAATTACTATGTTTTTAGATTCTATATAATTTACAATAAACTCACTGTCCAGACTTAAATAGACATCTGTTATGAAAATACACAGAGACTTTATCCTCGACAGATTGCGCTTGATTCGCGTACTTAAGTTTTTCTTCATATTGTATTCTTATTGTAGTTGTTTAAATTTTCTTGCCTCATTATAGCAGAGTATGATTGTTTGCGCTAACAATTTATGAGGGCGTAAGCAGCTGGAGTGCTGGTGATCGTCTCTTATCGTGAGACGTGGGACCGATTCTACATCTTTTTCCTTTTGTTGAAAATTTAAGTTAATAATATGACCAAAAGATGCGTTTTCAGTATCTAAGGCCGGTTAATACTATCTTCCTCCTATTTTTCGAGATGCAAATATATAAAAAATATTAATATGCTCGCAAATTAAGCTTAATATTAACACGATTTTAACACAATTAGTAATAGAAAATAAGTTTAAGCACAAGTATAGTATGAGTTATACACAAAATCATCATCAGAAGCCCATAAATAAAAAGGGCACGGAGATAAACTCCATGCCCCAAAACACTTACGAATCCTATAGGCTGTTATGCCTGATAATTATACCTAACAAAATGTATGAAGAAATTCTATTTGATATCCATACCACTGACATGAAGACCAGGACCACCACCGGCTGTATAACCACGGCGTAGGATTGCTAAGAAGGTTATCGTGTTCTCTCCACACCCAGACGATGATGTTATCTCTATGGGAGGAACCATCCGCCGTGGTAAGGCTCGTACCGCTTGTACCTATAATGAAATTCCGCTTGACCATGTCCACTTCCTCGAAAATGTTGTGTACTTCACAAAGTCATCCACTTGGTAAGTGTCATGCGTGACTTCTTCACCTTGTCCCAATCCACAAGACCCTCTCTCTGGATGTCAAGATAGAGGCTGATGTTGCCACCTGCTATCTTCTTCTCTCGGATGCGCACAGGCTCCTTCAAACGGATTTCTTTCTTCTTTCGTCCCATTTTATTTCCTTTCATTTCCGATGGTTAGACCTGCTTGGGATAATTGGTGGATACTGGCAGCTATCGACGAAGAGAAGAAAGCGGGTGCAGAATGGTCCTTTCTTGGGTAATGATGAGCGCCTGTTCTGGCAGAGAGCCGAGGACCGTAACCGTGCTACTGCATCGCTCTACGACCAGTTGGGTCTGGCATGCTATGAGGCCATGGAGGCTTTCGTGGAGTACAAGCCATTGTAATAACTTATTAACAATCACTGACAAAAAACTACCCATGCCCCCTGTTTTAGGGGGCATGGGTAGGATTAACGACATAGATTCAAACGATACAAGTCGCTATCACCCTCCCCCAACAACCAGCATGATAAAATCATTATCAGTAAATCAGCTCAGTTCCTCAGTTCCTCAGTTCCTCAGTTTTGTTCTAGGGGTATACTTGATACTTACAAATTGTAAGTAATTATTTTATATTATATCACTAGTGTCCCGTTAAAACGAGACGATTATTAAATAAGTTATTAATACTCAAAAGTTTACGGACTTTTTATAGTGTATTCGATTTGATTTTGTATCTTTGCACGCATATTTAAAATACGTGTGCGATGAACAAAGGCAAAACTATATTCTCTCAGATTATGTCACTTATACCAGAACGTGATTTCAAAACTTGTGTAGACCGTTATAAGGGAAACTACAGAGCAAGAAACTTCTCTTGCAAAGACCAATTCCTAGTAATGAGCTATGCTCAATTAACAGGTCGTGATAGTCTTCGAGATATAGAAAACTGCCTTACGGCACTCTCCAGCAAACTTTACCATTGTGGTATTAGTTATGCTGTACCACGTAATACTCTAGCAAAAGCTAACGAGAAGCGAGATTGGCATATCTATAAAGATTTTGCAGACGTTCTTTTGAAAAAAGTACGTCCTCTTTATGTCAAAGACAAGTTCAGATTAGACCTAGACAACATGGTATATGCTTTTGATAGCAGTACTATAAGTCTGTGTCTCAAATTATGTCCTTGGGCAAAGTATCGCAAAAACAAAGGTGGCATCAAAATGCACACATTAGTCGATTTGCGAGGAAATCTTCCAGTCTCAGTTTATTTGACTTCTGCATCGGTTAATGATGTAAAAGCTCTTGATGATCTCTACATAGAACCTTCTGCTATCTATTTGATGGACAGAGGATATGTAGATTTCAACAGACTCTTCAAGTTGATAACTAAGAAGAATGCATTCTTTGTTACTAGGGCAAAAGATAACATGCTTTTTGAAGTTGTATCAGAAGCCGAAGTTGACAAGAGTACTGGTATCATTTCTGATGAACGTATCAAATTAACAGGACTACATACTGCCAAATGGTATCCTGAAGAACTTAGAATGGTAACCTATGAGGACTATGCAACAAGTAAGGTGTATAGGTTTCTCACAAACAACATGGAATATGAAGCGCTTACCATATCTGAATTATATAGGGAAAGATGGAACGTGGAACTTTACTTTAAATGGATTAAGCAACACCTTCACATCAAATCCTTTTATGGAACTTCCGAGAATGCCATATATCTGCAAATCTGGATTGCCATATGCACATACTTGCTTTTAGCTTATGCAAAGAAAGTGATGCACATAGATCAATCGCTACACACTATTTCAAAGAACGTGGGTCTATTCCTTACGGACAAGACTCCTTTAAATGAATTGTTTAACAAAGCTGTTCCAACAGAAGAGACGGAGGATTGGCTATATCCAAGCCTTTTCAGGCCCGATGATTTCTAAACGGGACAGCAGTGTTTCGTTACATTGAACTTTCAAATCGTAACTTGATGAGATTTGGCTGATTTTACATCTCAACCACTACTTCATGCTTGCCTTCAGAGCAAGGAACGATGGTGCCTGAGATAGGAGTGCCATCCACTGTAATCTGCTTCACGCCCTTCTGGTTTCCGCTAGGATTCTTTACTGTGATATGGTATTCGCCACCACGGAACTTGCGGGTTACCTCATACTCCTTAGCGGTGCTTGGGAGACAAGGATCGATGAGCAAACCTTCATAATCTGGCTTGATGCCGAGGATGAATTCTGATACTGTATACCACATCCATGCCGCTGTACCGGTGAGCCAGGAGTTCTTTCCTTCGCCCGGTTTGGCTGCATCCTTACCGGCTACCATCTGGCAGTTTACGTAAGGTTCTACCTTGTGAAGTGTCTGATATTTTTCCTCTACATAGCTAGGCAGAATCTTGGTATAATGGCTCCAGGCATCGTTGCCTCGACCGGCTACAGTCTCTCCGATGATGACCCAAGGATTGTTGTGGCAGAAGATACCGGCGTTCTCCTTGTAGCCTTCAGGATAAGAAGAAATCTCACCCATTTCTACATGATAGGTAGTGTAGGCTGGGTTGTTCAGCACCAGTCCGTGCTCGCATTCCAGTCGTTTCTTGCTGCTGTCCAGTGCTTTATCGCAGAGTCCTTCTTCCAGACCGATACCAGCCATCGTACACCAGCCCTGGCTCTCGATGAAGATTTTGCCTTCCTCGTTCTCATCACTACCAATCTTGTTGCCGAAGAAATCGTAAGCGCGGAGGAACCATTCTCCGTCCCATCCATGCTGCTTCACAGCCTCGTTCATCTCATCTACAGCCTGCTGCATGCGCTCGGCTTCTGTCAAATAATCTTCCTCTGCAAGACCGGCTATTTCGCCCTCCTTGCTTTCCATAGCTTCCTTGGCAAGCTGCTTGCACAGAGCCACATAATCCTTGCCGGTAACCACGAACAGACCGGCTATCATCAGACTCTCTGCCTTGCTTCCTTCGCCCTTGTTTTCGGTGGTCTGGAAACTCTCGTTAGGGTCCCAGGAGAAGCAGTTCAGGTTCAGACAGTCGTTCCAGTCGGCTCTTCCGATGAGTGGCAACTTGTGTGGACCCAGGTTGTTGATAACATGGTTCATCGAAATCTTGAGGTGCTCGAAGAGGCTTACTTCTGTGCCTGGCTGGTTGTCGAAAGGCACCTGCTCAGCGAGGATAGAGAAGTCGCCCGTCTCCTTGATATAGGCTACGGTACCGAAGATGAGCCAGCAAGGGTCGTCGTTGAAACCGCCACCGATATCGTTGTTGCCGCGTTTGGTGAGCGGCTGATACTGGTGGTAGCAGCCACCGTCAGGGAACTGGGTGCTGGCGATATCGATGATGCGCTGGCGGGCACGGGTAGGTATCTGATGAACGAAACCTACGAGGTCCTGGTTGGAATCGCGGAAGCCCATGCCTCGACCGATGCCGCTCTCGAAGAAACTTGCCGAACGCGACATACAGAAGGTGATCATGCACTGATACTGGTTCCAGATGTTCACCATACGGTCTAACTTGTCGTTGCCGCTCTTCACGGTGAAGATGTTCAGCAGGTTATCCCAGTACTGGTTGAGTTCTGCGAAGGCAGCATCCACCTTTTCGGTGGTATCAAACTTGGCGATAAGCTGATGAGCTTTCTCCTTGTTGATTACCTTCTTGGCGCTGAACTTCTTGTCCTGCTCGTTCTCCACATAGCCCAGCAGGAAGATGAGGTCGCGGCTCTCGCCTGGCTGCAGGGTAACCTCGATATAATGAGATGCGATAGGGCTCCAGCCGTGGGCAAAGCTGTTGCGTGGCTTGCCTTCCATCACAGCCTCAGGCTCGGCAAACTCGTTATAGAGTCCGATGAAGCTCTCGCGGTCGGTATCGTAGCCCTGAATCTCGGTATTCACTGTGTAGAAAGCATAGTGGTTGCGGCGCTCACGATATTCGGTCTTGTGATAGATGGTAGAACCTTCTACCTCTACTTCGCCCGTAGAGAAGTTGCGCTGGAAGTTCTCCATGTCGGTAGCAGCATTCCAGAGGCACCACTCTGCAAAGGAGAACACTTTGAGGGTCTTCACCTCCTCAGTCTGGTTCTTCAGCGTCATCTTCTGCACCTCAGCCCATGTATGGAGCGGAACGAAGAAGAGCACACTTGCCTCTACGCCGTTCTTGCTGCCCGTGATGCGGGTATAGTTCATGCCGTGGCGGCACTCGTAGCTGTCGAGCGGTGTCTTGCAAGGTTTCCATCCCGGGTTCCATACGGTATCGCCATCTTTGATATAGAAATAGCGACCGCCGTTATCCATCGGCACACCATTGTAGCGATAACGGGTGATGCGACGGAACTTGGCATCCTTGTAGAAGGAATAACCACCTGCTGTGTTTGAGATGAGCGAGAAGAAATCCTCGTTACCCAAATAATTGATCCAAGGCCATGGGGTCTTTGGGTCAGTAATCACGTATTCGCGATTGGCGTCATCAAAATGACCATACTTTTTTTCTGCCATTGTTTTTTTAATGTTATTTCTTGGTAAAATATACTATTTTGGTGCAAAGATAGTAAAAAGTTTAAGTTTCGGGGTTAGAAAACAGTTTTTTTTTGTATTTTTGCAATGAAAAGTTTGATGATTATCATCATTCTATTAACATTTTATACAGTTGGCTTATGAAAAGAAACATTTTATCACTTCTGATAGCCCTCTTTGCTACGATGCAGGTAGCGGCTCAGACATACGACAACTTGTGGAAGCAAGCTGAAATCAATGCTCAGAAGGACCAGCCTAAGAGCGAAATCGCGGTGATGAAGAAAATCATCGCCAAGGCTTCGGCTGCCAAAGATTACGGGCAGCTGCTGGCGGCTGAGACAAGACAGATGACACTCTGGAATGAGATTTCGGCTGACTCGCTGACGCCTAACGTGAAGCGGATGGAAGCAGAGGTGCTGAAGGTGAACGACCCCGCATTGAAGGCGGTGAGATATGCCGTGCTGGGCAAGGTGTACTGTGATATGAACGAAAAGAAAAGCCAGGAGTTCTTCAAGAAGGCCTTGGGACAGCCTGAACTTCTTGCCCGACATACATCTGCAGAGTATGTTCCATTGACGCTGAAGGGCGTGGATGGCAGTTCCTTTAACAACGATCTGCTGCATCTCATCGGATTCGAGGCAGACAGCAAGGAGGCGTATCTGCAGCTGTACACCTATTATAATAAGGTGGGCAATCGGGGTGCGGCTTGTCTCTGTGCCTATAAGCTCATCGAGAAATACCGCCAGGACGACGTGAGAGAGGTGAAGAAATCGAAGTATCTGCAGACCATCGACTCGCTCATCCAGGTTTATCAGGATATTCCGGAGGCAGGCGAACTTGCCGTGGAGCATTTCCGCTTCATGGAAGGTGCTACCGATGCCAAACCGCAGGATAAGCTCAACTATATCAACTATGCGCTGAGCCGCTGGGGTGGATGGTCGAGAATGAACGAACTGAGAAATGCGCAGAAGCGACTCACCGAACCGATGTTCCGGGTGAAGGATATGCCGCAGGTATTGCGACCTGGGGAGAAGGTTTGGGTGCAGCTGGATGTGCGTAATCTCCAGAACCTGAAAATCAGCATCTCCCGCCTCAATATTACGGCAGATAACGATTATAATGCGCAGGATGAGGCTACCTATAAGATGCTCCTGAAGAAGACTACGAAGCTGCATCAGAAGGATTTCAGCCGCAACTACTATGGTCGTCCGGATTACGAAGAGGTGAAGGATTCCATCGAAATCGGTGGCAATCTGCCGCTGGGTGCCTATCTGATGGAGGTGACTTCGGATAATACCGGCATCGCTCCGCAGCGAGAACTCTTCTATGTCAGCAATCTGGCGGTGATGATCCAGCAGTTGCCTGATGACAAACATCGCTATGTAGTGGTGAATGCTACCGATGGACAGCCTGTACCGGGTGCGAAAATCATGCTCTATGACAGGGATTATGATGTGAAGACGGGCAAGTGGAAGAGACTGGTTCATGCTCGCTTGACTACCGATGAGAACGGCGAGGCTTACTTCAAGAATGTGGATGGAAACGTCTTGATTTCCACCAGCAATGACAAGTTTACGCCTGCCAAGGATATCTATCTTTCTCGCACCCGCTATTACGAACAGAAGGATGACAAGATTAAACATCAGCTGTTTACCGACCGCAGCATCTATCGCCCGGGTCAGACCGTGCATGCCTCAGCCATTTCCTACATCGTGAAGAAGGGCTTGGATGCCAGTGTGCCTGGCAAGAGCATGGAACTGAATTTTATCCTGCGAGATCCTAACTGGAAGCAGGTGGCTGAGCAGAAGGCTACGACCGATGAATACGGTACGGCTTCCGTAGATTTCGAATTGCCGAAGGAGGGACAGACGGGACTGTATTTCATCTCCGTGAATGGAACGGTAACAAAATATGTAAGAGTGGAGGAATACAAGCGTCCAACCTTCGAGATTACCTTCCCGAAGGTGAATGAGAAATATAACTGGGGCGACACCGTGGTGGTGAAAGCTTCAGCCAAGACCTATGCTGGTGTGCCTGTGCAGGGTGCCAAGGTGGAGTATCAGGTGACCCGCAGAAACCAGCTCTGGTGGTGGGGCGCAGGCTCTGCCGGACAGTTGGTGAAGACTGACAGTTGCGTGACTCGTGAGGACGGAACCTTCGACGTAGAGATTCCGCTGGAGGCTTCCTTGTCAGGAAAAGACGAGGCTGATATGAGCGATTTCATGCGCATCGCCCGTTTCTTCAACTTCGAGGTCTCAGCCATCGTTACCGACATCAGCGGCGAGAGCCACGAGGGCGTGATGAGTCTGCCTCTGGGCACCAAGCCAACCATCCTCACGGTGAATCTTCCTAAGCGTATCGAAACAGACAGTCTGAAGACGGTGACCTTCGCTTACCGCAATGCCAGTGGTATGCCGATTTCTAGTAGGTTGAAATATCGCATTGATAAGGGCGAATGGAAGGATGCCGAGGCGAATGCACCGGTTTCTATCAAGGAATATGCTTCTTCTGCCTCTTCTTCCCTCGTTTGGAAATCTGGCGTTCATCAGTTGGAGGCAATCTGCGGAACAGATACCCTGCAGCAGAAGTTCACCCTTTTCAGCATGAAGGATACCCATCCGGTGGAGCCAACTACCGAATGGTATTATCAGACGGCGAAGACTTTCCCTCGTGATGGCAAGCCGGTCTATATCCAGGTGGGCTCTTCGGAGAACGGAGCGCACATCGTATATTCCATCATCGCCGGCAACAAACTGCTGGAGAAGGGCGCCTGGGAGTTGGGCGACAGTATCGTGACTCTGCCTTTCACCTACAAGGAGGAATATGCGTCGGGCATCGTACTGAACTATAGTTTCGTGAAGCAAGGCAAGTGCTATACCCGAATGATGAGCATCGCCCGTCCTTTGCCTGAGAAGAAACTGAATATCGCCTGGAAGACCTTCCGCAACCGTCTGACCCCTGGACAGAAGGAGGAGTGGACGCTGAAGATTACCACCCCTGACGGCAAGCCAGCCAAGGCGCAGCTGATGAGCGTACTCTATGACAAGTCGCTCGACCAGATAGCCCCGCATTCCTGGAATTTCTCCCTGGGCTTCTATCAGAGTTTGCCAAACTGCTACTGGAAGCACAACCTCACTTTCCGTTCATTTTACTTGAATGGCGTTTATCCTACCAAGTATTATGACGAGAAGCAATTGGATGTGGATAAGTTTGATGGCAAATTCTTTAGCTATTATGCTTATATGCAAGCGGTGGAGCTGAGCAAGTTGGAACGTTCTTCTGGCGGAACCGTTGAGTCTGTTCGTATACAAAAAGACGAGGTGGTTCGAGAAGAAGCGAAAGTCATCAGGATTCGCGGCTCTAAAATGACCCGTGTCGGAGCGGCTGCTCCATCTGCCAACAAGGTTTTTGATGTAGTAGAGGAGATGCCGCAGTTTGCCGGTGGTTCTGGCTCAGATGCAGGACAATTCCTCGACAAGGTGCAGGTGCGTGAGAATATGAACGAGACCGCCTTCTTCTATCCTGCCTTGGAGAGCGACAACAATGGCAACGTAGCCATCAGATTTACCCTGCCGGAGAGCGTGACTACCTGGAAGTTCATGGGCTTGGCTCATGACAAGGAGATGCGCAACGGTTTGCTGGTGGATGAGGCTGTGGCTCAGAAGACCGTGATGGTGCAGCCTAACATGCCTCGCTTCCTGCGTGAGGGCGATAAGAGCACCATCGTGGTGAAACTCTTCAATACTTCCGACAAGAAGGTGAGCGGCAACGCCCGTATGCAGATTCTCGACCCGGAGACCAACAAGGTGGTTTGGCAGAAGACGCAGAACTACAGCATCGATGCCGAGGGCTCTGCTACCATCTCCTTTGATGTCCAGGGACTGAAAGAAGGCGTATATATTAATAAGGTGGTGGCTGCCGGTAATGGCTACAGCGATGGTGAACAGCACTATCTGCCGGTTTTGAGCAACCGTGAACTCGTGGTGAACACCCTGCCTATCACCCTGCATCAGAAGGGTGAGCAGAACTTCGACCTGAGCAAACTCTTCCTGAACAAGGAGGGCAAGCAGGCGAAGGGCGCTGAAGAGGCAAAGGTAACCATCGAGTACACCAATAACCCAAGTTGGCTGATGGTGAAGGCGCTGCCAGCCATCAGTAATCCGGATGAGGAGGACGCCATCTCGCTGATGTCTGCCATCTATGCCAATACTATCACAAACCATGTACAGAAGCATCTCTCGCTGGAAAATCTCACTCAGGAGAGCATCCGCCTGCAGAATCAGGTGGAGAAGCTGAAGAAGTTGCAGAACCCTAACGGTTCCTTCTCCTGGTGGAAGGGAATGAAGGGCAGCAGATATATGACAACGTCGGTAGCCGAAATGATGGTTCGATTGAATGCCATCGCAGGTGTGCAGAAATCAACCGCCCGGATGCTGACTTCCGCCATCGATTATCTCTCCTGGCAAACAGCACAGGAAGTAAGAGAAATGAAGAAGCAGGAGGAGAAAAAGCAGAAGGTGAATCCTAGCGAACAGGCGCTGCATTATCTCTACATCCTTTCGATGGATGGCAGAAAGATGAAGCAGAATCTGGAGCAGGATAAGGCTTATCTCCTGGACAAGATGTCGAAGATGACCGGTGATTTCTCCATCTATGGCAAGGCGCGTGCTGCCGTGGTACTCGCCAAAAACAGCCAGCAGAATGCTGCTTACCGCGAGAAGGCAGGCGAATATCTGCAGAGCGTGAACGAATATGCCGTTTACCGCGAGGAGATGGGCCGCTACTACGATACCCGCAAGGCACTCTACAGCTGGAGAAACTATAAGATTCCTACCCAGGTATCCGTGATAGAGGCGATGCAGATGCTGAAGCCGAACGACAAGCAGACCATCGAGGAACTGCAGCGCTGGCTCCTGATGTCGAAACGCACCCAGGTTTGGGATACGCCGGTGAACACCGTGGATGCCGTCTACGCCTTTATGAAGGGCAATGAGAGCAACTGGAGCAGGAAGGCTGAGAATGCCGTGCTGAAACTGGACGGCAAGTTGCTGCCGATGCCGCAGGATTCCACTACTTTGGGCTATGTGAAGACCGAAAGACCGGGCAAGGCATCTAAGCTGAGCATCGACAAAAAGAGCGATTATACCAGCTGGGGAGCTGTCTATGCAGAGTTTAAGCAGCCTATCAGCGAAATCGGTTCCATGGAGTCGGGCATCAAGGTGCGCCGTGTCATCGTTCCAGCCGAATCTGAGAGCAAGGGCAATGCGCAGGTAGGCGAGAAGGTGAAGGTAACGCTCATCATCACCGCCGACCGCGACTACGACTTTGTGCAGATTACGGATAAGCGTGCGGCATGCCTGGAGCCGGTTAACCAGTTGAGCGGTTATCAGTGGAGCATAGGCTGCTATGTTTCTCCAAGAGACCATGCAACAAATTTCTATTTCGATCGTTTATCTAAAGGTAAGCACATCGTAGAAATGGAGTATTACGTGGATAGAAAGGGCGACTATCAGAGCGGAACTTGCACCGCTGAGTGTACCTACAGTCCGGAGTTTGGTGGCCGCACAGAGACCTATGAATTGAAAGTTAATAATTGATAGTTAAAAGTTTATAGATTGATAATTTAAAATAGAATAGTATGAAACGGATGAATATATGGATGCTCTCAGCGCTGTTGGCGCTGCCTGCATCAGCACAGAAGATTACAACCCAGCACGAGGTGGTAGACTGCGGACAGGTGGTGTTCCACAAGCCTGTAACTGCCGAATTCGTGCTGAAGAATGACGGGCACAAGCCGTTGGTTATCAACAATGTATTGAAAAGCTGCGGATGTACGGAGGTAGATTATCCGAAGACGAGCATAGCTGCCGGCGAAAGTTTCGTCATCAAGGCGGTATACGATGCCAAGCAGATGGGTACTTTCACCAAGCAGGTTTGCCTCTATACCAATGCGGATGAAGAGCCGTTCATCCTCTCTATGAGGGGAAGGGTAGTGGGCAGCGTAGTAGATTTCGCTGGTTCTTACGATGAGATGCTGGGTGTCATCAAGAGTGATGCCCAGGAGGTGGAGTTTGATGACGTGAACCGTGGCGACCGTCCGGTTCAGCGCATCCATATCTTCAATCCTACCGACGAATTACTGGAGCCGGTAGTGATGCATCTGCCATCCTATCTTCATGCTTTCGTATCGCCTTCCAAGGTGGCTCCGCGTCATTCTGCCGAAATCAGTTTCGTGCTGGATTCCAAGAAACTGCGCGACCTGGGCTTGAACCAGACATCGGTTTATCTCGGTGAGCGTCCTGGCGATAAGATTGCGCCTGAGAAGGAAATCGTGGTATCAGCCGTTCTTCTTCCTGGTTTCGAAAACATGACTCCAGCCAAGAAGGCACTGGCTCCGAAGATAGAGATGTCTGCCACCGATCTCAATCTGGGTAGTTTCAATGGAAAGAAGAAGCTGAAGGGTGAGATTCTGATTACCAATAAGGGTAAGTCGGAACTGGATATCCGCAGCATGCAGATGTTTACGATGGGCTTGCAGGTGAACCTGAAGAAGAGTAAGATTCAGCCAGGAGAGACCGTTAAGATGAAGGTGACGGCTGTGGCTGCCGACTTGAAGAAATCGCGTGTCAGACACCCTCGTATCCTCATGATTACGAATGATCCTGAACATGCTAAGGTGGTGGTGAAGATTTATGTACAATGATTTAAAAACGAATATCGTGCAGATAGAAATAGATAACGGCAGTGGGTTCTGCTTTGGCGTAACCACTGCCATCAAGAAAGCTGAAGAGGAGTTGGCTAAGGGCGGTAAACTTTACTGCCTGGGCGATATTGTGCATAACGGTATGGAGGTGGAGCGCCTGCATGAAGCGGGACTCATCACGATAGACCATGAGCAGATGGAGGAACTGCAGGGCGTAAAGGTCTTGCTCCGTGCTCATGGTGAACCGCCTGAAACTTATGCCCTTGCCGAGCGAAACAACATTGAAATCATCGATGCTACCTGTCCTGTGGTGCTCCAGTTGCAGCGCCGCATCAAGAAGCAGTATGTCAACAATCCGGAGGCACAGATCGTGATTTTCGGCAAGAACGGGCATGCTGAGGTGCTCGGACTGGTGGGGCAGACGGAGAGTCATGCCATCGTGGTAGAGAAGTTTGAGGATGTGAAGCAGCTGAAGGAAACCGGTCAGCTGGATTTCTCTAAAGATATCTATCTTTACTCCCAGACTACCAAGAGTCTCGATGAGTTCCACCGCATCATCGAATACTGCCAGGAGCATATTGTTGAGGGCGCTGTCTTCAAGAGTTTCGATACCATCTGCCGTCAGGTGGCTAACCGCATGCCTAACATCGCTGCCTTTGCCAGCAAGCATGATGTCATCCTCTTTGTGAGTGGCAGAAAGAGTTCGAACGGTAAGGTGCTTTTCAAGGAATGCAAGAGCGTGAATGCCAACAGCTACCAGATAGAAAGTGCCGACGAAATAGATATGAACTGGTTCAAGGATGTGGAAACGGTAGGTATCTGTGGTGCTACCAGTACGCCGAAGTGGCTGATGGAAGAGTGCAAGGATAAGATTATCAAGGAAAACTCTGCTCTTTTGTAATAAGAGTTAAAATATTGATTATCAGCTACTTGATATACTTGGTACGGTGTTTCACCGTATATGGGTAGAGGATAGTTTTATCGTTGGTTGAAAAACTTAATGTGCTGGTTATTAATTAGTTAACCCCCTTGCTACCGCGTTTTGCGGTAGCAA
>ERZ650312.1384-NODE-1384-length-13693-cov-6.340446_pt1 | contig 13693 bp, 12 predicted proteins | sample MGYA00376248_ERZ650312 | MGnify/ENA primary metagenome ERZ650312 (study PRJEB26733, sample SAMN07839316) | wastewater metagenome | biome: urban; feature: wastewater treatment plant; material: waste water | place: USA: North Carolina | collected 2016-07-28 ... | reverse complement strand
AACCCTTTGGCATTATACCCTGCAAGAGTGTAACGAGGTAAATTTTATTAACTTTTATCTACTTGCTAGACTCCCCTTACACAATGTACAATTCAAATGTACATCTAAATAGGACAAATAATATGAACAACATTCCATTTAGCCAAGTCCGAGCCAATCTTGCACAACTGATACAACAAAGCAAACAAGGTCAACCGATTTTTATTTCACAACGAGGGCAAACCTCTGCGGTGCTCTTATCTTTCAATGACTATCAAAAATTAGGCAATCAGCCACAAAGTCTTATGCAGGCATGGTCAGCATGGCATCAACAACATATACAAGATTTACAAAATGAGACTGATGATTTTCAGCCTGAACGCTCACAAGAACAGGGGCGAAATTTTTCATGGTAAATTCTACCCTATCTCATATTAGTTATCTCCTAGATACCAACATCATTTCTGAATTGATCAAGCCACAACCCAATCAGCATGTCATTTCGCAATTTCAACTGTATCAACATGAAATTGCGATTCCGAGCTTAGTTTGGCATGAACTGCGTTTCGGTTGGCTTAAAATGCCTCAAGGGCAACGTAAAGAAATGATTGGTTCTTTTTTACATGACATTGTCAGTCTGATTCCCACTCTTTCTTATCATGAATCTGCTGCCAAAATTCATGCTGAAATTCGCTTAGAAGCACAACAAAATGGGCTTAATATTCCCTTTGCAGATGGACAGATTGCAGCAATCGCAATGGCTCAAGGCTTAGCTTTAATCACTCGTAATAGCAAAGACTTTCAAAATATTTCAGGTTTAAGGTTGGTCAATTGGTTTAGATAACCCGATTTTTTCCATATTCAGCAACAATGTTGTGCTCTTTTTAAGCAAATCGCACCACTTTTCATCAAAATTACAATTTAAATTCTAAATTGGTGCGTTTTTTGCATTATAAAATTCATCAAATTGAGTTGTTTCACGACAACTTGAGTTTTTAGATTTACTAAATCTATTTTGGTGCAAAAAACGAATCAAATATTTGCATCAAAACCGAATTTAGCACTTTTTTTGAGCACCACTATGCAAAACGTAGATCTATTTTTCTTACTGCTCGGTGCAGTACTGGTATTGGCAATGCATGCTGGCTTTGCATTTTTGGAACTGGGTACAGTACGCCATAAAAACCAGGTCAATGCGCTCAGCAAAATCTTAACTGATTTTGCCATTTCAGCAATTGCCTATTTCTTTGTGGGCTACTGGATTGCATACGGACAGAACTTTTTCCATGCAGGCACTACCTTGGCTGCCGATCATGGCTACAACCTGATGCGCTGTTTCTTCCTGCTCACCTTTGCCGCCGCCATTCCAGCGATTATCTCTGGTGGTATTGCTGAACGTGCCAAAATGCGCTCCCAAGCCATTGCCACGCTGATTCTGGTTGCGCTGATCTATCCATTCTTTGAGGGCATGATCTGGAATGGCAATTATGGCTTGCAGGGTTGGCTGGAAAAAACCTTTGGTGCAGGGTTCCATGACTTTGCAGGCTCAGTCGTTGTACATGCCATGGGTGGATGGATTGCATTGGCAGCGGTAATCCTGCTGGGTGCTCGAAATGGTCGCTATAAGAATGATGGCCGTGTCAGTGCTCATCCACCATCATCCATTCCATTCCTTGCTTTAGGCTCATGGATTCTGATTATAGGCTGGTTTGGCTTTAACGTGATGAGTGCGCAACGGGTGGAGGCCATCTCTGGTTTGGTGGCAATCAACTCACTGATGGCAATGGTTGGCGGAACATTGGCTGCAAACTTCATGGGCAAAAATGACCCTGGTTTCCTGCACAATGGTCCATTAGCTGGTTTGGTCGCTATCTGTGCAGGTTCCGATATTGTGCATCCTATTGGTGCATTATTTACTGGTAGCGTTGCAGGTGCCCTGTTTGTTTACCTGTTCACTTATACACAAAACAAGCTCAAGATAGATGATGTACTGGGGGTATGGCCTTTACACGGTGTCTGTGGTGCATTTGGTGGCATCGCTGCGGGTATTTTTGGTCAGCAGGCTTTAGGCGGTTTGGGTGGCGTGTCCATCATTTCCCAAATCATTGGTACAGGCTTAGGTATTATCATTGCGCTGATTGGTGGTTTTGTCGTGTACGGCATCTTAAAGGCGACTTTGGGTATCCGTCTTTCTCAGGAAGATGAATATCGCGGTGCAGACCTTTCCATTCACAAAATTTCGGCAAACTCTGAAGAATCCATGTTCTGATGTAATGTAATGATTAAAAATTAGTATTCCTGAAATTTCCCTTGTCTGTGTAAACTTCACTACAAGGGAATGATATTAATAATAAAAACATACCCACTCTAAATTCAAATAATAATTTAATTCCGTTTTTAAGTTTCAGTTAATTTCATATTAAGTTCCATCATTTTTAATCTCACCTGAATCTACATATTATCCTTATTCATTATGCTCATAAAATCCCCTTTTTTACTGTGGAACAGTTGCCTGCTTATCCTAAGTGGTTTGGCATTGTTTTTTATATTTCCTGTTGCTGGGCATATTGATTTATATCTCATTCAACCGTGGGTCGATAGTGCAGGTCATTTTGCATCTAAGGGCGACTGGTATTTAGCCACCCTAAGTCATACTTATGTGAAGAAAATCCTGATACTGGTCTACATCATCTTTTTTGTACTTTGGTGTTCATCATTTAAGGTTGAGAAACTGAAAGCAAGACGTTGGCAATATGGCTATATGTTCTGGGTCAGTATGCTGTGTACCTGTACTGTCGGTTTGCTGAAAGCCCAATCAGCCCATGCCTGCCCTTGGAATATGACCCAGCAAACCGCAACGGGTTTTGTCTGGGATTTCTCCGCAACTGTGGGGCATTGTTTCCCAGGAGGTCATGCCAGTACAGGCTTTGCATTGGTCACGGGTTATTTCTGCTACCGTTTGCGTGAAAGAAACCGTGCATGGTTTTATTTATTTGCTGGTTTAACACTGGGTTTTGCGATGGGTTGGGCACAGATGATGCGGGGCGCACACTTCCTCAGCCATAATCTCTGGACAGGCTGGATTTGCCTAACCATTAACTTTGTTCTCTATGCGGTCACTGAAAAATACCACGTATCGCTCCCCGACCGTAATTCCGTACCGCAAGCGCAGCTTGATGTGGTAAAGTGAACACCTAATACAAGTAAGTGTTTATAAACATCAGGATGTTTTTTGCTGGCCTATGTCTGACTTTCAAACTTTTTTAGAATCGTCTTTAACCACACAACAGAATTCGATTGAGGCCTACCAACTCAACATCGGCAAGGTCTGGCTTAAAAAGGCTTCCGAGCGTCATGGTTTATGGCTCTACACCCCCCTGAAATGGCTGGCAAAAATATTCAACCTCGGTGCAATCATGCCTGTTCCCAACCGAGGGGGATCAATCGCAATTCAGTGTGAATTCAAGCGTATTCAGCAACTCAGGGAATTAGGGGTTTCCACGCCAAATGTGTTGGCAGTTTCGGAAAAAGGCATTTTATTACAGGACATTGGAATACAGCATCAAAGCCAGATTCAGCAACTAGATCAGGCGCTTGCCCGCCGCAAGGAAAATCCTGATGCACAATTTCTACTATTTACCCAGGCAATTCAGTCCATTCAAAGCATACATCAGAAAGGTGGGTATTTAAGCGAAGCCTTTGCACGCAATATTCTAGTCGATGAGCAGAATCAGTTTAGCTTTATTGACTTTGAAACTGATCCACGTGATGTACTCAGCCTGCATGACTGCTTTGTACGTGACTGGTTGCTGTTTATTTTCTCAACGGCCTATCATTTTGAATTTGAACAATTAAATGATGCCAGCCTCATCCTCTACAAAGCGCTGCTTGCTGAGCCGCAAGTCTATAAGGACATTGCCAAGGTTGGAAAACGCCTGAGCTGGGTACTTAATTTCAATGTAAGCAAGGTCGGTAATGATGGAAAACGTATTCAGAAATGTGTGTTGTTTCTGCGCGACCTTAAAGAACACGCTGAAAAGGCATCAGCATAATTTTCTCTATGCATGATGCTCCAGTTTTTTAGGAAGTTTTACCAGCACAGATAAACCGCCTAAATCCATACTTCTTGATAAAGTGAGTGTGCCACCCAAACGCTGCGTGGCCTTATCCACAATTGAAAGTCCAAGACCGCTGCCCACTTCCAGATGATGATGCACACGGTAAAAACGTTTTAGCACCTTGTCGTATTGGTCTGGATCAATGCCCTGCCCGCTGTCATCAATCTGCACATAGGCAAAGCCATCGGTATCATCATAAACCGAAATATTGATGATGCCCTGATTCGGGGTGTACTTGATCGCATTGTCAATCAGGTTAAAGATAATCGAGTGAACGGTTGGCTCAAGGCTTTGCATTTCAATCAGGTCATTACGTTCAAAGCCCAGATCAATTTCCTTTTGCATGGCGAGATTAACCAGTTGCTCCACACAGTTCAGTGCCACATCATTCAGGCAAAACCTGGTATTGGGTTCAATCAGGCTTAATCCAACATCCTGTTTTGCCAAGGCCAGCAACTGTGTTACCAAGTGCTGAATACGCGCCAGTCCCTTGCTGAGGTTTTGCAAAGCCTCATGTTCAGGAAACTGGCTAATCAAAATCTTGGTTTGCAGGTTCAAGGCGGTGACAGGTGTTCTGAGTTCATGTGCCGCATCGGCAATAAACTGTTTCTGTTCGGTCTGTGCGTGCTGGATACGTTCAAATAAATGGTTCATTTCCTCAATGGTTGGAATCAGTTCCTGCGGATATTCCTCACTATCAATCGGTGTCAGTCCCTCAGACCCACGCTGGGTCAGCTCAGCTTTAAAATCTTCTAGCGGTTTTAGGCTTAAACTGATAATAAAGGCCAGTACAATGATTGCAAATGGCAGCAATAGCGCATAGGGAATAAACATACTGCCTGCCAGTTCCCAAGCAAAGGTCTGGCGCACCTTTTCCTGCTGGCTGATCTGTATCTGATAGTCTTTTAAGGGAATGACATAAACCCGCCATGTGCCCTGTGCGGTTTGTTGGCTATAGAAACCCGCCTGTTTTACAGGTGGAACCAGTAAATGGGTTTGGTGCCAAAGGTGGCTTTGATCTTTATATGCCCAAATATCAACCAGTAAATCCTCTTCATGGTAACTTCGGTGCAGTTCTATTTTGCTGGCAATCTTTATGATCGGTTCAACGGCGGAACGTTCAGCCATATACTGCATCTGGGTATCCAGAATTTCATTGACCTCATGCAGGGCAATTTTATAGGCGGTAAAAATCAGCAAGCATCCAAGTAGAAGACTAAAGACAGATGTTCCCCAAATCAGTCTTTTTTTCAGTGAATATTGCTTCATTTTTTTCATAAATAATCAGGGTTGTCCCAGTCTGTAGCCTAGCCCACGAATGGTTCGAATAAAGTCCTTGCCAAGCTTGGCACGCAAATGGTGGACATACACCTCAATGGTGTTGCTTGTCACCTCACTATCGAAATCATATAGCTTGTCTTCAAGGTTGGCTTTGGAAAAGATTTTATTGGGATGCGTAACCATTGGGATCAGGATGGCCCATTCACGGTTGGACAATTCAATTTGCTGCCCTTTAAAAGTCGCCAAATGCTGTTCCACATCCAGCGTCAACTCACCACTTTTAAGTAGCTGTGACTGGTTTTTCAATAAGGCGGTTTCTGCATTTCCACGGCGCAATAGTGCATTGATACGGGCCAGCAATTCATCAAACTCATAAGGCTTGACCAAATAGTCATCCGCACCCTGATTCAGGCCATCGACCCGATTCTGCAACTGGTCCCGTGCCGAAATAATCAGCACAGGAATTGAGGTACGCTGGCGAATCTGTCTGAGAATCTGCATACCATCCATCAGCGGCAGGCCTAAATCCAGCAGAACCAGATCAAAAGACTGTTTGGTCAACAATGCCAAGCCATCGACCCCATTATTGACTCCCTCCACTTCAAACTGATGATAGCGCAGCAGGGTCATTGTTGACTCTGCAATCATAAAATCATCTTCGATCATCAAGATTTTGGTCATGACTTCATCACACCTTATGGATTAGGGACATGCTGCCAGCATATCGTTATTCGGGTCGATCACCTTGCTTTTCACATCTAGCAGGCTCAGCATGGTCGGGAACAGGTTATCCTGACTCAACTCCTGCCTGCCCTGTTGTGCCAAACACTTGACCTGTTGTTTTGCCTGATTTTTCCAGACAGTGGAGAACCACATCAGCATCGGGATATGGGTTTGTTGCGTTGGTGCAATCGCATAAGGCGCACCATGCAAATACATACCGCTTTCACCTGTGGACTCTCCATGATCAGATAAATACCACAAAGCAGTTTGATATTTCGTTGTATTTTTTAATGTTTCAATCAGGCTGTCCAAAACATAATCGGTATAGAGCAAGGTATTGTCATAACTGTTCAGCAAGGCATCCCGACTACAGCCCTGAATGGCATTGGTGTCACAGGTCGGCTTGAACACCTTGAATTGTGCGGGAACACGCTTGTAGTAGGCTGGCCCGTGACTGCCCATTTGATGCAGTACAATCAAACGTGGACGATTGTCATCCTGAGGAATTGTGGCTAAATAGGCCTTAAGGCTATCAATCAGAATATCGTCAAAACATTCCTTGTCCTTGCACCATTTCTGCTGGAGCGGTTCAGGAATCTTGAATTGATTGACACGGTCACAGGTGCCTTTGCAGCCTGAATTATTATCAATCCAGGTCACCTGATAGCCTGCACGTTGTGCAATATCCAGTAATCCCTCACGGTGGCTAGCCAAACGTTCCTCATACTCTTTACGCGGCATACCTGAAAACATACAGGGAACCGAAACTGCGGTTGCCGTACCACATGAACTGACCTGCGAGAAGTTTAAAATATCCTGTTGTGACAGTTTCGGGTTGGTGTTTTTGCTATAACCATTTAAGGAGAAGTTTTCAGCACGTGCTGTCTCACCTACGACCAGAACCATCAGTTTCGGTAAAGAGGTAGCCTGTGCCTTTTGCATCACGGCATCTTCACCATACACGACTAGCGGTAAATTCTCTTTCGGCGCTTTCTTCTTATAATACGAAGCAAAGGAAGCAATCATGTTCTGCGGCGAAATCATGCCTTTCAGGTCACGGTTTTCACGAAAGATTGCAGCAAAATCAACATAGAAAACAAATAATAGCCCTAACACCATCGCCAGAGAGACAACAGAAGCAATGACCTTGTGCAATAGCTGGCGAATGATGGGTTCAGGTTTGATTTTCATCATGAGAATTACAATAATCGGCACTACTGTCATTCCCAAAGTCCATGTCAGCAAATGCCATGACCAGGTATCACGCGCTTCCGCAATATCAGTCTGCATCAAGTTCTGAATTTGGTCAGATGTAATCAGCACACCCAAGGTATTCACTGCATAAGCGGCAAAACCGCCAATAAATACCAATGCAATCGCCAGAGGTTTTGCTGTCCATTTCCAGTTAAAAAGCTGGAAAATAAAGTTATAGGCGGCAACCACAATAATGATTGAAGCGACAACAAATAATCCTGCCTTTACACCATTATATGGCGTCAGCATGCGTATTTTTTCAAAAAAGGCAATATTTAAAAATACACCCAACCAAATTGCCAACAATAGATTAAATACAATTAAAGAAATGGATTTTATCTTTAATTGTTGAAAAAATGTCATCATTACAGTCTAAACATCAATATCCTGCTTCCTTTTTAATATAAAAATACAAACTTAAAAATGACTTAAATAGAAAAAGACGATCAAGTGATCGTCTTTTTGTTAAAATGATAATGATATTAATTCTTAGAACTTAAATTCCAGACCTAAACCAGCAACAGGCTGTTTATCCTTTTTACTGGCCTGTTCAAGCGTTAAGTAACCTGCATAGCCATAAGTCTTTACCTGCTTGTTAAATGCATAGTCCACGCCACCAATGATCTGTTTGGCCTCAAAATCCTCAACACCTGCTGGTTTAAAGCTCGTGGTGTTCTGGCTATATTGACCTTTTACTGTCCAGTTCTTTGCCTGTGGAATGGTATATTCTGCCCCCACCAGCCAGCCTTTTGCATCATCAATTGTATCTGTTCCCACCGCATTTCCAGCCGCTTTTTCAACTTCTGACGTCTGGAACAACGCTTTAAGTGCCAAACCATTCACTGGGTTAACACGGCCGATCACACGCACTGTATTGGCTGCTGCAACTAAAGAACCGCCTGCCACAGCCTTATCTGATGCATTTAAGAAGCCACGCCCCAGAAATGAGCTTGGAATGGCTTTATCATAAGCAACACCAGCAACCAATAACGGACTTTCAAAGCTTGCAGAAGCTGACCATGCATCACCTAAACCACGGCCTGCTGTTTTAACAACACCTGATTTACTGGTATCAATTCCTGTTGCCTCGCCTGTTGCCAATAGGCCACTTACTTTAATGGCTCCGTCCAGTACAGGAACTTTTACTGCTGGTGATTCATAAACAACGACATTGCTAACACGTGTTTCACCACCAAAGATTCCACCAATGTCGGCCTTATTGGCAACATAGTTGTTAAAAGTATCAACGACACTAGAAAGTTGCTTCAATGGCGTATCATGTACACCAATTTTCACTGTACCTAACTGGGCATCTTTCAAACCGACAAAACGGTTACGCTGTGACCAGTCTGTGCTGTCACCATCTGCGCTGAAGCCCCATTCAATGGCATAAACGGCACTTAAATGGTCTGTAAGTTTTTCATCGCCCTTAACACCAATAAATGAAATGTTTGAACTAATTTCCCAAACATCCTTGTTGGCCTTGGTTGCATTTTTTTCTGGTAAATAGTCAACACTGGCATCAATTTCACCGTAAATGGTCGGTGCTGCAAATGTTGTGGTTGCAAGTAAACCAAGCACTGCTGCTGTTACAATTTTGATTTTCATTGTGTACGTCCTAGCTAAATTTGTAACAAATCCTACACATTAACTTTATATGACAAAACGATTAAAATCTTATTAATTTATTCCATTTTCGACTAAAGTTTAATTTTTAGACACTTTTTCAGTACCGTTTAACTCGATTTTTTCTTATCTCTTCATCCAGATTATTATTTTAACTATCAATCAATTAAGAAAATAAATTTATTTTCTATTTCAATAAAAACACCTTTATTCATAAAACAACTGTTTTTTATAAATTACTTCAATTTTCCATATAAAACATGGCTTCAGCACATAAAATCCATTCCTGCCATAGGGCATTTTAGAAAAAAATTGTAATAAAATAGATAGGGTCTGTTGACATTTCACAGATGCTTGCGACAGAGGACATTTTTTAGACGATACAAGGCATGTTTTGCGAAACTTAGTGACTCTAAGTGAGCAAGACATAACGCAGGAGCGGCAAAAAATGTCTCTGTCCCATAGGGTTATGGCTAAAACTTCCCTAAACTGCGTTATGAAACTTGACAAGGGGGTCGCCATTGCCTGCGTTTCATGCCTTGTTTATGTCGTTTTAGCCTATAACGCAAGGCATGGCTGAAATGTCAACAGACCCTAATATTCGGTTTTTTTAATCGCCAAGTTTTATTCAACAATAGGCAATGGTTGATAGTAAATTTGATTACGGCCTAACTGCTTGGCCCGATATAATGCCTTGTCCGCAGTCTGAATCAGGAAATCCTGACTGATTTTAGGATTACCATTAAAAACGGTAATGCCCAAACTAATGGTGACATGATTAGAGACCAGTGATTTCTCATGTACAATCATTAATCGGTCAATGGCGCGGTAAATATTGGTTGCAACCGCATACGCACCTTGAGCAGAAGTTTCAGGCAACAGCACCACAAATTCCTCTCCCCCATAACGTGCAATAAAATCCATATGGCGAATCGAACTTTTTATGGTTTTTGCGACTTCAGAAATCACCTGATCCCCCATCTGATGACCATAAAAATCGTTGTAGTTTTTAAAATAATCAATATCGATAAACAGCACAGATAACGACGTGCTTTCCTTACATGCCAGGTTATAGTAATGGGTAAACATTTCCTCAAAAGTACGACGATTCGACACATTGGTCAGTTCATCATGCTGACTTAGATGGAGCAGTTCGGAGGCCTGTAAGCGTAGAATTTTCTCATCAATCTCAGATATTTTTGATTTTATAAAAATCCGTTGCTCTTTAGAATTCAGCATTACACTGATGGAAAAACCCAGGAGCAGGCTTCCAATAAAGGTCCGACCTATCATCAAAAGGTCATAGGGAATATTTAAAAAATAAAGAAAAAACAGGGTAACAATTGCCGCGAAAGAACCGATCCACAACATATGCAAGGGTTTGATACCACTCAGGATAAAGCCCAGCATGTATAAGAAAGCAACCAGCACCATTGCCTGGTTCTGCAACACCACATTGGAGACCCCGATCATCAGCGATGAAGTCAGTACAATGGTAAAAAAAACAATCGTACAAGCGGCTGGATAAAAGAAAGCTCTTAGGTTTCTAAAACGGGAAAAAGCCCAGAATAAAAACAGTGCGGCCCCCACAACAATTAAACTTAAAATGCTGTAGATAAAATCGAGAACAAAATGTGGACTTTCACGAAGAACAAAATAATTGGAGGGCAAGATCAACAGTACAAAAATGGTATAGGTAATCACACCCTGACCAAAAAACTGAATGGCATTGACGCGTGTTCGGTCAATATTGAATGCCCAAAACTCATCTTCCAACTTTTTAGGGAGCAAGGTCTGCCTGTTATTTGATTTAAAATGCTGGGCAACAAGCTGCTCTAGATCTTCTTTTGACCTCCGTAATTGATCAAGATCATACTGGTTATCCATCCTCAATACTCTTTTTATAATGCACTATTCTTGTGCCGCATAAAAATAACACAAAATCGCATTTTGTCATGTGCTTTGGTTAATCACTTATCCGTAATTGTAGTTACCATTTTCACACTATATGCATTATTATTTGTATTATTTTTAAGTTTGAAGTACGCCTTGAATACTCTTACACTTTTACAACCAGATGATTGGCACGCACACTTGCGTGATGGTTTAGCCCTAAAACGCACTGTACCTGATTTGGCAAAACAATTTGCACGCGCGATTTGCATGCCGAACCTTGTTCCACCAGTCAAAACTGTAGAGGAAGCTTTAGCATACCGCGAGCGTATTCTTGCCCATGTGCCAGAGGGGCTCCATTTCGATCCACGTATGGTGCTGTATTTTACTGATCATACCCCTCCAGACGAAGTTCGTAAAATTAAAGACTCTGAATTTGTGAATGCCATCAAGCTTTATCCTGCTGGCGCCACCACAAATTCGGACAATGGTGTCAGCGATATCCGTAAAGTGTATGCGGTAATTGAACAGCTTGAAGAACATCAGGTGCCTTTACTATTACATGGTGAAGTAACACACAACCATGTTGATATTTTTGACCGTGAAAAACGTTTCCTTGATGAAATCCTCTCACCACTACTCAAACAGTTTCCAAAATTAAAGGTGGTATTGGAACACATCACCACCAGCGATGCAGCCAATTTTGTGCTTGAGCAGGATCGCAATGTTGCTGCGACCATCACTCCACAACATTTATTGTTTAACCGTAATGATATGTTGGTTGGCGGGGTCAAGCCACATTTTTACTGCCTGCCAATTTTAAAGCGTCAAACTCATCAAACCACATTACTGGAAGTTGCAACCAGCGGTAATCCAAAATTCTTCCTAGGGACAGACAGTGCACCTCATGCACAAAATGCCAAGGAAAATGCCTGTGGTTGTGCAGGTTGCTATAGTGCACCGAATGCGATTGAATTGTATGCTCAGGCATTTGACCAAGTGGGTAAATTAGAGCGCCTAGAGGGTTTTGCTAGCATATTCGGTGCTGACTTCTATGGTTTGCCACGCAATACCTCTACCATCACGCTGGTCAAGGAAGAAAATACCGTAGCTGAATCATTTGACTATCTTGATGGTCAGAAAATTATTCCACTTCATGCAGGAAAAACACTGCAATGGAGAAAAGTGTGACACAAGCAGAAAGTAAAGCTCCTGTAATTGCCCAGCGTTTTCGTGGATTCCTACCTGTTGTTGTTGATGTGGAGACAGCAGGTTTTAATGCACAAACCGATGCACTTCTGGAAATCGCATGTATTCCAATTGTCTATGATGAACAAGGGCAATTTATTCCTGGACCATCATTTCATGCCCATATCAATCCTTTTGAGGGAGCGAACCTTGACCGCCGTTCTTTAGATTTTATTGGGATTGATCCATTTAACCCCATGCGTGTGGCAATGGCAGAAGACGAACGTGGTGCATTGAAACGTATTTTCAAATCATTGAACGAGGTTCGCAAGGCTCAGCACTGTACCCATGCGGTTTTGGTCGGACACAATGCCCATTTTGATTTAGGTTTCTTGCAGGCGGCAATTGCCCGTACTGGAACAAAGAACCAGAATCCTTTTCATAGCTTCTCTGTGTTTGATACCGTAACACTCAGTGCGGTCATGTTTGGCCAAACTGTGTTGGCGCGGGCGTGTATTCAGGCGGGGATTGAGTTTGATGGCAAGGAGGCACATTCCGCCCTATACGATACCCAAAAGACGGCTGAACTGTTTTGCTATATTTTGAACAAACTGTCTCCCCATCTTCTTGACACTTTGGTGACAGAACCCTAATATACACCCACCTCAAGAAGTCCCTATCGTCTAGAGGCCTAGGACATCGCCCTTTCACGGCGGTAACCGGGGTTCGAATCCCCGTAGGGACGCCAAATATTAAAAGGCCACTGCATCAATGAGACAGTGGCTTTTTTTTTCGCTCAAAATAAAGGACTCCGAAGAGTCCTAAAATATTATGCTGATTTACGTGAATTCACCTGTCCTTTGATCACTGCCTTAATATTGCCTTTGGCGTAATTCAGGAACACGATTAAAGGCGATAATTTAGGATTTGGCTTTTTACCTTGCCCAATCGCCTTAAACTGTGCTGCATACCAGATAATTTCCATAATGGCCATTTTATCGACCATTGGGATGCCTGTTTTAATCTGGTTTACGGCATAACGCACATCATTGCCCGCAATTAAGCGATCTGTTAAATCAGTTTCAACTGCCAATGGACGGGCAATACCGATAAAATCACATGCACCACTTTCAAGTGCGGCATTCATACCTGCAACGGTACGGAAGCCACCTGTCACCATCAATTTACAGGATACCTGCTGGCGAATCTTTTCAGCAAACTCAAGGAAATAAGCCTCACGTGCAATGGTGCTGGCTTTACGTGATTCAGCTTTTGCGCCTGCCATTGCAGGGGCTTCGTAGGTTCCACCTGAGATTTCAATCAGGTCAATCCCTGCGGCATCAATTGCCTTGAATACGGTGATGACATCTTCTTCAGTAATTCCGCCACGCTGGAAATCAGCAGAGTTGAGTTTGACTGAAATAATAAAGTTCTCAGAAGTCGCAGCACGTACCGCCTTATAAATTTCTAATAAGAAGCGGCTGCGATTCTCAATTGAACCACCCCATTGATCAGTACGTTTATTGGTCAGTGGCGATAAAAATTGACTGATCAGATAACCATGTGCACCATGTAATTGCACGCCCTCAAAACCTGCTTTTTCACAAATGGCTGCTGCTGTGGCAAAACGC
>ERZ650312.1382-NODE-1382-length-13704-cov-7.578138_pt1 | contig 13704 bp, 7 predicted proteins | sample MGYA00376248_ERZ650312 | MGnify/ENA primary metagenome ERZ650312 (study PRJEB26733, sample SAMN07839316) | wastewater metagenome | biome: urban; feature: wastewater treatment plant; material: waste water | place: USA: North Carolina | collected 2016-07-28 ... | reverse complement strand
ATGATGTTTTCGGCTTGTACACCCTGTGCTTTTAGGTCTTGTTGAAACATCGCCAGCAAGGTGGATTTTCCAGAGCGACGTACACCCGAAAGCACTTTAATGACATCACGGTTTTGCCATGTATTCAGAAATTTTAAGTAGCTATCACGTCGAATATTAGTTTTTCTCATTGTTTGCACTTAAACTCTAAAGTTTTAATTAATTCTATCAAAGTTTAGATACCAAGTGGAAATATATTTAATTTTTAAAAGAGTTTCTAGTTCATGTGAGCTATTTAAAATTCTAAACTGCTGTTATAGCCGTTTAGAGACGCTAATCACGACAAGCTCCAAGATGCCAGGTCTACTCTTTAGACGAAATTTGGTAGGTTTTTTTATCGACGACATCAATCCGAATTCTGTATTTTTGATTATTGATGCTCCCTTTTATCTGCTATACAAATTGAGTGAATAGTAAATTGCATATTCCTGTGTAAATCTACCCCCTATTCCTATTTGCACCCTACCATTCATTTCTGTTCGTATAAGCCACTAGGCATGTCAAACTCTTGATTAATGGTATCAATATTGATACTATCAATCATTGGCACTATTGAGCATTTAAATGGCAAATCTTGATCAACTTATAGAACAAATGCGGAATAATCCAAAAAATATCCGCTATGTCGATTTACTCAAGGTTTGTAAGCAATATTTTGGTGAACCAAGGCAAACAAGTGGTAGTCACACGGTATTTAAAACACCGTGGCAAGGCGATCCTCGTATTAATCTTCAAGATGATAGCGGAAAGGCTAAACCTTATCAGGTTAGGCAAGTATTAGCTGCACTTGATAAACTTAAGGCATTGTGAGGTGTCAAATGGATAGCAAACAATATACTTATCGTGTTACATGGTCAGCAGAAGATAATGAGTATGTCGGTCTATGTGCCGAATTTCCATCATTGTCTTGGCTTGATGCAGAACAATCTAAAGCATTCGCAGGAATTGTTGATCTTGTTGGTGAAGTCGTAGCAGATATGGTCAGCAATAATGAGAAATTACCTATCCCTCTTTCAGAAAAAAAGTATAGCGGACGGTTTGCCGTTCGTGTTCCATCAATGGTTCATCAAAAACTAGCACTTGAAGCTGCGGAGCGTGGTGTGAGTATGAATCGTTTGGTATCGGCAAAATTGGCTATGTAGTTTTATATCTTGATGGTCTACTTGGAATGGAAATGACTGGTAGACCATAAACAAGAATAGCTGGTTAGTTTATCCAATAATTTGCAGTAAATGGAATAAAAATTTATCTAGACCTATCTACACATAATTTTTAGCAAGAATAGCGTTATATTTTGATCAAAAAAAATGCCCAGAGAGGGATCAATGGGCAAAACTAAGGACCTTGACGGTCATTCAGAAACTACAGCTAGGTTCTAGCTATGATTCTGCACTTAATTAAGAAAAGCTACACTGGCTGAATATATCAAAAGTTGAATCATGTGATTTATCATTAATTAATACACTTGAGAAAACAAGATCATAGCCCTGCTGATTAATACAATAACTCACCAAACAAATCCGCTCTGATCTCTTCTAAGCTGAGATCTGATTTCATTCTATTACAAAGTGGATGAACCAGCAGACCATTCTCTAGCACCCCTTGTCCACCTGCGGCTTTGGCAATCCGATGATCCGATTCAGTAGAATCGAGATAGATTAATCCATCACAAATGGGGCAAAAGTTATGATTACCCACCAGAAAATTGTGCTTAAGCAAATTTTTGGTTAATGCTGAAAAGGCCTTGGGCTTTGATCGAGAGATCGGGCTAATCGATTCCACATATCCGACTACATGCTCTACAACCCCATCATCATAATTACCCAAAAATCTTTCAGAGTAAAACTCGTTAAAGTTGATGTACTTAAAAGCCTTTGACATCGACAAAATGAAGGTATTCAGGCATTCTTTATCTTTAAAATCAATATCCATTTCTAGGCTTAAACAGATAAAGGCCTTATAAACGATTTGCAGTCGATCATAGCCTTTAATACCACTCCCGAACTTGCCGACCGTTTCAGTGATAGCCACTGGAAAATTGGCAATCAAGAATTCAATACTACTGCGGACGCGTGTAAACTCTTTAAAGCTAATCGTTCTATGATGAATCTGCATGATGCTTTCATGAATTTCAAACACAATAGCAAACCATGCGAGAAAGGAAGTAATCTGAAAACGCTGGTCTTTATAAAAATATAAGAATGGATGTAAACCCAAACTCGGAACCCCAGTATTTTTTACAGGAGTGGCCATTCTGCAAAGGGCCGTAAACAGATGTGACATGATCTTTTCAACGCGTTCACCCTGATTCAGGCTCATGATATTATGAATCTGATCACCCGCAATGATATTCATGAGTTCATTGACCAAGCCAATTTTTTTGCCATGACTCATTTCAGTGTCTAATAAGATGGTAGAGAAAAGCAGCTGATGGATCTTCTCCCCCAACTCGATCAGCTCATTTAAACGTGTATATTGAAGCTCTTCTAAATTGGATTTATTGTCATTGATATAACAACAGGCATAGATCGCATAATATGCATCACTCCCCCGACTTCTTAGATGATATTCCTCATATTTATCCAGGCGTTTAGTATCTGAGTTAATTGATTGAAATACGCGTCGTGCATCTTCTGGAGTACCAAGCACTTGCCTGAAACTGATTTTAATATCTTCTAATTTGGACTTTTGTTCTGCAAATTTGGCATCAGTACAAATTTTTTGGAAGTCAGCCAGATCCCCTAAATGACTTCGGAGGTAACGAATATCCTCTTTCTGTTGGTCATTAAAGTTAGGTGCTTGATTGACTTGTTCATCAGCAAAATAGCGATTGATCCACGCATAAATACTCGAAAGACGATGCGCCCCATCGATAATATAAATATTGTTTTTAATATCTTTCCAATACAAGATACACAAATTGATATTCTGATCTTCTGTGCAATCCTCAATAAAGTTTGCAATTTCTTGCACACTCCAATATTCAGTAGAGCGCTGATTATCGGCTTTGAATAAACATTTAAGGATTTCGTGCCGGGCAAAATCAGTCAGTGTGACCTCAAAATTGTCTCGTTGCTTTGAAGGAGACATTTCTTCTAGTGACATGACTTTACGCTGAATAATATTCGTTAGTAATCGTGTTGGACCCATTTTTATTTTCTCCAGGCAGCACTTTCCTATATTCGATAAAGTACGAAATTTGAAAGTGCATATCGTTCAATTTGGTTAAAGCGATGAGTTAAATGACCGTCAATATTCGGTCAGCGCTAACAAAAGAAACGTAAGAGAAATGGGGATTTGAGATAATGAAATCTTCATGCTGAGTACCTGTAGTTTAGATTTTACTATCTACAACCATCTTTTTCCACGAGATGGAGGTAGACCAAACAGGGGTGGAAATACCGCACTACAGAAGACGGCCAGTCATAGACTGCCCTGCCTGGCCTACCATAATGGCAAACTAAGCATAATAAGCACAAAAAAACCGCTAAAGCGGTTTTAATGCTTCTGTAGTAATTTTCAGGTTTCCACGCCCGATTACAGATTTTGCTGTAATGTAATTATCATATTTGTATCTTTTTCTTTGGTCAAACCAAATTAGACTTTTTTTACTCATTAATTCTATGAAAGGACCTCAATAAATTAAAATATTGAGGATTATTAAAACAAAAAATCAAATTCGCGGATTCCCAGGCCTTTGCTTGGCAAATCAGATTTTGACAAAGCAAAGGCCTGGGCCCCTTAAATTGAACGATATCTGCTTAGGCTATTCCCATAAGGAAGGGTGTTGTACAGCTTCCAATAGCAAATCAAATGCAAGGGATAATGTAATGTTTTTATTGCTTTGTTGATCGATAAAATAGACGTGAATCTCACGACTTTTTTGCGTGAGATCCACCGGATAGTTATCGTACTGTAATTGGACATCTTCAGGTAACAACAGCTGCATCCCCTCGATAAAATCCTGCATTTCCCAATCCATTTTTGGCTTTTGCTGGGCATCAAAACGACATTGGAAACAAAACTGGTTTCTTCTGAGTTTGCCATGCTGAATCAATACAGCTAAAGCCGACAGAACTTTCTCCTTTAAAAGATCTTTTAATGCGATAAATAGCTGTAGGCTCTTTGGCTTCAGCTTGGTTTTGATCTGCTTGTCATATAGGTCGCTTAAGTACTTTTTCTCGATCGATGCAGCATTGTCCAAATTCCATCCAAGTTTACTGAATGAAGGTACTTGCCATTTTACAGCAAGCCAAAGCGCACGCTTAATCCAAATATCTAGGTTATCCACTATATGAGGTGCTTGGATCTCTGCATCTTGATATGTGTTGAGATACGTGTAGATGACCTTGTAGGATAATGGCTTCAGCTCGAATTGCATCTTGGGCATCAGATAAGGTTGTACTTTCTGATCAATACCCAACACCGGTTGCTCACGTTCAAAGCACTTTCGGTGTTGGCTGTCGCGATTCAGATCCACCGCTTCAGTTTCTTCACGATCATAATGCCTATTCAGAACAGCAGGATGAACTACACAGGGCGTATTGTAAATTCGATCAATCGCCAGCAGATCCAGGGTATGCAGGTAGTGTGAGGCCGTTTGTTCAATCGAGCTATGCCCCATCCAATCGGCCAGCAAACGCCATTTATGCTGAATCACCGCTTCATGCCTGATAGCCTGTTCACCGAACAGATGCTTGCGCATAGACTTAGCCTGCTGCCAGCTGTAGTCGGTATAGGTCATCACCATTTCTTTCGATCCCAACCAGGCGATTGCCAAATGAGTGGCGGCACTATGGCGGAAACTGTGGAAGGTATAGCCGTGATCTGGCTTGATGACTTCATCGAACAGCAGCCGGGTCATTTTTGAGATATACAGCTCGCTCAGGATTTCTCCACCGATCTCAAAAACCAACTGCTCGTTCGCCTTCTTATTATTCGGCTGCTGAAAACAATGCAGAAGATAGCTTTTCACCGCTTGCAGTTCATCATCCAGTAATACCGCGTTCAAATCGAGTTGACGTTGCGCATTTTGGCTTTTCAGTCGTCGATAGACATTATTTTTCAAGGTGATGCGTATGGCGACCGTTTGATTGCCTGGATCGTCTTTCCACAGCAGTTGAGGACAAATGATTTCACCCAGCGTCAGCCCCCGGATTTCATTGAGTCTACATCCCAAACGATAAGCCAGGATGTACATTAGCAACAACAGCTGCAAATGGACTTTTTCTTTTTGAGTTGAACAGGCCTCAATTTTCTGAATGACTGTTTTTTTTAATTGAATAAACAGCTGTGGGCTGATGAGCTTGGCTTGACAGAACTGGATACGTTGAAAATCACTGTGGTCAAAGCTGCTGACCGCTGGCACATTCTCCGGATATTCTTTCTGGCAAAAAGCATGGAAATCTTTCAGTCGTCCAAAGGCATATTGTGCCCGACCCTGAGTGCGAGTGTCTGTGTATTCACGCTGTGTTTCAGCACGTTCATCGATGCGGTTCAGGATGGAGGCATACAATTGCTCATAGTGCTCTACATTCATCTGTTCAAGGTCATTGTCATACATATAGATATGAAAGAAATAGTCTTTCGCAAAACTGCTCAGATAACGCTTGATACTACTCAATTTTAATTTCTTGCCGTTTTCTTTTTCTTCTTTTCTCAAATAAAAGATCCAGCTCAATAGTCTTAACTGTGCTTCTATCAAATTGCATTCTTTATAATTGTCGCCCGCTAAGGCTGCCTTCTTTACACTCAACCGGGTTTGAATATTGCGCCATTGCTTAAACTGCTGCTGATGGCGTTGTCTTTGGCTTTGCTTATTTTTCCCTGCCGGGGCTCGCTCTTGTTCAAAAAAATCCAACTCAAATGGAAGCTCGTTCAGTTGCTGATGTGCCGTGATAACCACCGGTTTGGCTGTTTCAGTCTCTAACGGGAGGATCCCATATTCTACTTTGACAAGATCATTCGTGGATTTCAAGGTATTGAACCAGGCTACACCTTGGTCTTCTGCCGTTAAAGACACGGTTTTTAGATGATTCTGCAATACTTCACTTAAACACATATCCAGACTCAAGTCTGGATGGATTTCTAGCGCCAAGTTGACATGCTGAAAGGGCTTGAGTGCAGTGATCTCAATGAGATCCTGATCCTCGGATTGCAAGATTTTTTTTAATGCCGCAATCTGTTCCGAGACCTTGAGCTGTTTTTTAAGATTCTCGAACACACTCAGAATCGCTTCCAGCACCTTACGCGGATGTTGTGGTTGCAGGTCCTCTGCTTGCTGTTTCAGGATGTGTAAAAAAAGTTGTGCATAAGGATTGAACCAGACATGCCGCCACTGATAAATCTTCTTGTCTTTAATCTCATTGCCGTAATAGCGGTGTGGCATGCAGTAACTGAGAACCAGTGGATTGGTAATTTTTTTATAGTCACTTCGATACAGTGTTGAATACCCAGACAACGGATGGCACATTTTCTCCTTCTCTTTCTCCTCCTCCAGCAGACGATTGCCGATGGCGACCAGCTGAGTGAGATCACTACAGCCTGAACAATAAATCAGACTTAAATACAGATGACCCAAGCACTGTTGTGCTGTTGGCATCTGCAATGTCTCGCTACGCCAATACGCTTTCAGTCCTCTGGCAATATGAAAATGCTGCTGTCCCAACCGCAGTCTGGCTTCAGTGCTGAGAATCTGCCGCGGTGGAGGATCAGAAAACAGCGTCGTAGGACGCAGCTTAATCGGATAAGGCTGGTGTTCCTCATTCTGATACTGTTCTAAACAGGCTAAAAAACTGGCTTCACTGTGTTTGATATACGGTTTGCGCTTGGCACGAGTGGTGAAGTCTTTGTTCCTTAAGAAAGTCTCCAGTCCTTTGGCGAAATTCGCCCAGATTCGGGCAATCTGGTCATCGACATCCTGCTGGCTGTCCTTCTGTCCTGCAATAGCCTCCTTCATTTGTTGAAAAGTAAAGGCCACTTGCTGAGCAATCTGATGATAAATGGTTGATGGAATCTTAATCAAATAAGCATCTTCCGACGCGCTTTCATAAGCTTCTTTACGCTTAATCAAACAGTCTTCAGCCCATTGTAAATAAGGGGCTCTCAGCGCGACCGTGGCAATCTTTCTTTCCTTTAAAAATGCCTTGATTTCTTCCTGACAATCCACCCAAATTTTCTCAATTTCGCTATCGATTTCAAGCGTATTACCCTGATTTTTTTTAATGACATCCGACATCTTATTATTAAAATCCGCTTCGACTTGCTGCTTGATATTTTCATATATCAGGGACATGATTTTAATCGGATAAGCCTCTTGCGTTTCGCTCAGGTAGTCTTCCTTCAGTTGAAAAAAATAGGCTTCGCTCTGTTGTAGATAAGGGGCTCGGAGTGTTGCCGTGCTAAGCTTATGGTTCTTCAAAAATTTCTTCAGCGCTGACTGAAAATCTAGCCAGATTTTCTCAAGCCCTTTATCAATATCTGTCGTACTTCTTTTACGCCCTGCAATCGATTGGAGCATCTGCTGAAAAGTCAGTTCAACTTGCTCACCAATATACGTAGCAATCACATCATGCTTTGTCATGTGCTTTATCCTTTTTTGGCATCGGACTGGATAAATGCTCAACCTGCAATATCTTGATCATCTCATCGATGCCTTGACTGACATGGCATATATACTGATACAAGGAGGCTGAGGAATAACGATAAAACAGCTCCTGATCGCGTTGATCATGGCCGTACAAGGCCTGAATCACATTAAACGCCACTCCATGATCCATCAGCATATTCATTGCAAAATGGCGCAGCCAGTTATTGTAAATAGGCGCTGAGGCATAGCGCGACAACGCTTCATTCACCCAAGCTCGGCTAAGAGGCTTGATCCTGATTTTAGGACTGTCCCATGCTTGAGCCGTCACCGGCAGGCTTCCCGGATAGACAATCACCTTGCCAAACAGATCTTCAAGGGTGAAATTTTTCTTGAAGACAAATTTCAGTAAGTCAGCATAGTGAGTGACCACACTGTTTAAGAAATCGAGATAATGCTTAAACGCCTGAGTAAAAAACTTCGCTAACGGAATAAAACGCCCATCCTTACGTGATTGGCTATTCTTTTTATCATTCACATATAGCAGTCTTAAATCCAGATCATAAGCACTACACTCCCCCAACAAATGTTCTTGCGGACGTCGTGTTAAACATAACAGGCTGATATGCCACATCCACAAACTGTAGGCATTGATCCGCTCGATCAAGTGCTGATGCAACTGAATTTTCTCATGACAGACCTTATGCAGCTGCTGGAAGAAATCAGACACAAAATCCGGAGTCAGGGCCAATTGACTCCCCAGCCGGGTGGTATCCGCTTCACTCGAGCTTTCAAACTGCTGCTCGACGATCTTGATCTCGGCTTCCGTGTCCGGTCTGCACAGCGTATTCAGATAAATCCGGTACTTCTCATTCAGCTGCTTCTTTGCAACCCCTCCGTAAAAACTGCCGGGAAGATCATGAGAACTATCTTTACCCGACAGCACATGTGCAATATATTCATTAAACGTGTGGTGAAAAACATGGAAGTACAACTGTGCCTGTAACTTTTCGACAGTGATTGAACCAAGCTGTTGTCCTGCTATGCATTTTTTCAGATATTGATTGACCTCTTGCACCGTCACAGGCGAAGTACTACAACGTAAATGTAGATATTCAAACCAGCTGCTGGACAAATACAGCTCATGAGATACCATATGATTCAACTGATGTGGCATTAAACTTTCATTTTTTTGCTGAGTAATCGCCAGATACAGTCTCACCTGATATTCCGTCCGCTTGGCGCTCCCCGTTTTCAGCAGCACCCCCTTTTCAATCAGCTGTTCATAGTTCAGGAGTGCAACAGGTGACAAGCCACTGCTCAGGCTGAGTAAACAGGCGGCAGCCATGGCAGAACTGTCCGGATCTTGGCTATTTAATTCGCCATTTAACAGGTAAAAAAGATGCTGAATTACATCCTGACTCATATAATAAGAGTTGGTCACCAGCGGTTGTAAACGACGCTGTCGATGTCGCAACATATGCGTCGCATATTCATTTACAAATCTAAAAAAACGACCAGTTCCCGGATCTGTGGTTTCGATCTGCCAACCTTGTTCAATCGCATCGATCTCGCCCTCTTCATCTATCACGATCCATGGATCAAACGTGATATCAGCCGGAAAATAAGATAAAGTGATCTTCCCCTGCGACGGGTAGTCCTTTTCAACTTCCTCTTCTTGCGAGGGCCAATCCGGCACAGGTTTCAGCTTTTTAGGTCTTGGTTTTCTCGGTTTCCGTTTTTTAGCTTTTATTCTTTGCAGTATGCGTTTTCTTCGTATTTTCCTGTGTATTTTTCGATACACGATTTTTTTGTCGGCCAGACGTTTAAAAATGATGGTTAGTGCACGCAAGTAGTTGGAAAATTTTTTCTCTTTTAAAGAAAAATCCTGAATAAACTCCGTCCAATTCTCATAAATTTCCTTATTGAACTGCACCAGATTCAACATAAAATCTAAATAGCGTTGCAGTAATCGTCTGCTGTCGCTTTCCTCACTGCTTTCCTCACTGCTTTCCTCTTGCTGTTGCAGACCAAGCTCAACCAGCGGTTTACAAATGTAGCGCAACAAATCACAGATTTCTTTTTGCTTGGCGTCAGAAGCCGTTAACGGACAAATCGCCTGATATTGCTTGTAAAACAAATAACTGACCCGCAAGAGCAAATAACCGGTTTCATCCAGCTGTTCAGAGACATACGTAGCAAAATAAGTGAATGCCGCAAATAGATAATCCTTGCCTAGTTGTCGGGCGCTCACAATCGAGGTGTAAACCTCAGCCGCATTAGCTTTCAATTTCTCAATTTGGTGCACATCCTCTGCATGTAATTCAGAAAATCCTGTGGACGTCACCGTTTGCTGCAGTTGCAAGTATAGGATCGCGAATTTGACCCGCAATTTATCACTAGCTATTTTGTCTGCTGTATTTAATTTCTCACATTCTTTCGCTTCAGTAGTGAGCTGAGCTTTCAAAAGATTTTCTAAAGATTTTACTTTTGCCACGTTTCATGACTCACAATTCAATTTTTTCTTCAGGACTAAGATCACACTGACGCTTAATTTTCAGGATCTCTTTAACTTGTTTTTTGACCTCCTCGTTGCGCAAGTTAAAAAACGTCATCAAAAAATAGGCACTGAGTTTCCCTGACTGACCAAAAACCTCAGCCTGCACTTCTGGATCAATATAAATATCAAGTTCACGGATCAACTGCAGCTGTGGCATATAGTGCACATGTGCACGCACGGCACTGTCCGTTTTTAAGATCTCGATAATCTGCTGCCATATCTGCACATAGCATTTTGTAAATTCCTTCTGTTTGTCTTTATTCCTGTCTGGTTTCTGTTTCATCAGACTCCCCACCTCCTTCTTCAACTTAAGTAGCTTTGGTGTTGTGGTCACGAAAGGAAGGACAAACTGATAAAGAAAGAGGGCAGTGTTGCTTGCTGACTGAGCAAAAATCATAATAAATGACCAAAAATTAACACACAAAGTTTTATAACATTTTTTTTATTTACTTTTGAAGATTTTTTAGCAAATATTGACAATAACAATATTATTCAAATATTTATGATTTTAAAATCTCTAATATTCTGCAATCTTTCCCACTATATTAGTTACAACCCCTCAATTTTCATAAACAGTTTCAACAAAAAATTATTAAATCCAGTCATAAAAACCAAGTGAAAAAACCGCCTAAGATGTAAATCTTTGAGCTTGTCAAAGTGATCGATATGCTGTTAAAGCAGTTTAAATTGAGCAGAAAATCATGTGCCTCGCCTCAAATTTTGGTAAGCATCCGCTGAACCCCATCGCTATTTTTTAATTGGGTTCAGGTTCCCAGCGGTGTCGCAGTAATTCTATTTGGGTCACTTTATCTGTCGGCAACCTTTTCAGCACATCACTTAAATAGGCATAGGGATACAGCCCATTCATCTTTGCTGACTGGATCAGGGTCATCATGTGCTGCTCGCTGACCACTGCGTAGCGAGCCAGCAAACAGCCAGTTCTACCCCCAAGGCATAGGTATCTACACAAATATTTTTAATTGAGCTATCGTAGGCAGCATGTTTTAAATTTTACGACAACTCGATTAGATGCCAGTCTCGTTAAATGCAAGAACATCAGTATCTAAGTGAATCGAAATTTGTTGCTTCACAGGGCTATAGAATTGATCGTGGCGTACAAAGGCACTTTAACTTTTAAGTGTTTGTGCAACAAAGCCATACTTATTGCTGAAAAAAATATCTCATAACTTTATAATTACTCGCAAATCTTTCATTATTTTAATAATTTTTTCTTTAGGGCATTATGGAAATTCAACCAAGTTTACTTAGCTATATTTTTGCAGGTTCAACCAAATGGTGCATAAACTATGAATTTCCTGAGCTTACACTTGAACTTGATGGCGCTATTGTAAAACTTAACCCTGAGCAGGTCTTAGAAGCCTATATCCGTAAAGGATGGATGTGGTCTACAGTCACACTGAAAACACAGGATCAGAATTATCTGTTTAAAGGTCTGTTTAATGCTCAAGCAGAAAAACTTCAGACTGAAATTTACAATGATGCTGAATTTCTAAAAAACCAAAGAAATGCTGAACAGATTAAAACAACACTGCTCCCCTATTTATTCGAATACCAAGACTTCATTCAACAAAACCGTTATTTATCCCATCATTTTGCGCAACTATTCAAAGCAGATATTACTCAAAGATCAAAAGATGAAATTGATCGATTCAACAGACTAATTCAACGAGACAAGTCCTTTGTCTTTGAACATTTCAACAAGGTTTGTTTGAACAGCTAAAACAGTTTATCGAGCTTCCCATCAAAGCAAACCATGCCATTGATTCCAAAAATAAACGTTTCATTGACAGTGAATTAGTTGCATTTAAGGATTTTTTTGATCAGGTAGAAAGTACACCTCTCACTGAAGAACAGCGTATTTCTTCAATTATTTTTGAGGATCGCAACTTATTGGTGGCTGCGGCAGGTTCGGGCAAAACCTCGACCATTGTTGGGAAAGTAGGCTATGCACTTTTAACAGGTCTTTATAAGCCTGAAGAAATATTGGTTTTAGCATTCAACAGAAATGCTGGTGAAGAACTTAACGAGCGAATCAATTTAAGACTAAAAGATATTCTTGAGAAGTTTAATACGAAAATCGAAGCACTAAACTTTCATCAGTTTGGAGTAAGAGTAATCGGTAAAGCCACAAGCAAAAGCCCGTCCGTCTCTGAGCATGCAGGCAAGACTCAACCATTACTCAATCGAATCATTCAACAGTTGAATGAAACTGATTCTGATTTTCAGGAAAAATATCTTTTATTCAAAACAGCCTATTCAAAAGCACCACTCTCGCCTTTTGCATTCAAAACTCAAAGTGAATGGGAAAAAGCACAAAAACAATCCTTTGACAGATTCAAAGATGGTTTTGTCACCTACCAAGGTGAACTCGTTAAATCTCATGGTGAAAAAGCCATTGCCAACTGGTTGTACAGCCAAGGAATTCCCTACGAGTATGAACGTGCTTATGAACATGAAACTGCAGATGAAAATTATCGTCAGTACAAACCCGATTTTTATTTCCCAGATATTAATCTGTATTTAGAACATTATGCCGTGGATCAAAACGGCAAACCGCCTGCTCATTTTGGACAAAAATATCTGGACGAAATGAAATGGAAGTCGGAAACCCACCAGAAGTATAAAACTGATTTAATCAGTACCACCTTTCATGAATTTATTACAGGTTCGATGTTCAAAAAGCTGGAATATGAACTTCAAACACGTGGGCAAATATTTCAACCGCGTAGTCTCAATGACATTAATACCAAAGCATTCTCCATCTACGAACAGAATGCTGATGACCTTTACGGCAGTTTTTTAAGCCACTATAAGTCCAATCAAGCCAGTGTGATTAAGCTATTGGAAAACCCATCCCTCACATTACGTCAAAGCTTATTCTTGGAATTATTTTCAAAAGTTTATGCAAAGTATGAAGGAACTTTAAGCTCAAACAAAGAGTGTGATTTTGATGACTTACTGATTGAATCTGCCAGACTGGTCAATGAAAATAAATATAGAAGTCCATTCAAACTGATTATTGTTGATGAATTTCAGGATACATCTCAGTCAAGGGCACGGTTTATTCAGGCGTTATTAAATCAAGTTCCTGAAGCAAAACTGTTTTGTGTTGGTGATGATTGGCAAGCGATCTATCGTTTTGCAGGTTCAGACATCAGTATTTTCACTCAGTTTGAAAAAGTCTTCGGCTATACTAAACAAACTCAGTTGACTCAAACATTCCGTTCCAATCAGGGTATTGCCAATGTTGCCAGTGGCTTTATCCAAAAAAATAAATCTCAGCTTCAAAAAGTCGTCAACGCCGTTGATAAGACCAGCAGTAAAGTGGTTGAAATAAACTTTTTAACAAAGACTCAGGAAATTAATGAATACCTACTTAAAACTATTATGGCAATCAATAATGCCAATACTGGCTCAGACAAGAAAAAAACCGTTTATATTTTGGGTCGAGATCGGAAGAGCGTCGTGTAGGGAAAGAGTGTCTTCGCCTGTGTAGATC
>ERZ650312.1381-NODE-1381-length-13705-cov-7.074212_pt1 | contig 13705 bp, 12 predicted proteins | sample MGYA00376248_ERZ650312 | MGnify/ENA primary metagenome ERZ650312 (study PRJEB26733, sample SAMN07839316) | wastewater metagenome | biome: urban; feature: wastewater treatment plant; material: waste water | place: USA: North Carolina | collected 2016-07-28 ... | reverse complement strand
GCATCACCGCGCTCGGCATGGCGCGCACCTTCCAGAACATCCGCCTGTTCCCGGCAATGACGGTGCTCGAAAATGTGATGATCGGCTGCCACTGCCGTACCAGCACGAGCATCCTCGACGCCATCCTGAGCACGCCGAAGGCGAAGCGCGAAGAGAAGGAAACAGTCGAGAGGGCCTATCGCCTGCTCGAAAAGGTCGGACTCGCTGACGTCGCCGACGAGTTTTCGAGCAACCTCTCCTACGGTGCGCAGCGCCGCCTGGAGATTGCCCGTGCACTGGCGACCGATCCCTTCCTCCTGCTGCTCGACGAACCGGCCGCCGGCATGAACCCGCAGGAAACGCACGAGCTCGACGCGCTGATCATGCGCATCCGCAACGAGGAAAAAGTCTCCATCCTGCTGATCGAACACGACATGAAGCTGGTGATGAGCATCTCCGACCGCATCTACGTCGTCGAATACGGCAAGGAAATCGCTCAGGGAACGCCGCGCGAAATCAAGGAGAACAAGAGAGTGATCGAGGCCTATCTCGGTGAGGAAACCCATGCTTGAAGTACGCAACATCCAGACCTACTACGGCAACATCCAGGCGCTCAAGAACGTCTCGCTGACCATCAACGAGGGCGAGATCGTCACGCTGATCGGCGCCAACGGCGCGGGGAAAAGCACGACGCTGATGTCGATCTGCGGCGTGACGCCGCCGCGCCACGGCGAGATCGTCTTCCGCGGCCAGCCGATCCAGAATCTCTCGGCCGAGAAGATCGTCAGCCTCGGCATCTGCCAGGTGCCGGAAGGCCGCCACATCTTCCCGCAGATGAGCGTGCTCGAGAACCTGGAAATGGGCGCCTACATGCGCAACGACAAGGCGGCGATCAAGTCGGACATCGACTACGTCTTTGAGCGCTTCCCGATTCTTGAGCAGCGGAAGCAGCAGGCCGGCGGCACGCTCTCCGGCGGCGAACAGCAGATGCTCGCCATCTCGCGTGCGCTGCTGGCGCGGCCGTCGCTGCTCCTGCTCGACGAGCCGTCGCTCGGTCTCGCGCCGCTGATCATCAAGCAGATCTTCGAGATCATCAAGAAGATCAACGTCGAGAGCAATACGACGGTTTTCCTCGTCGAGCAGAACGCCAACCAGGCGCTGAAGATCGCGCACCGCGGCTACGTCATGGAGAACGGCGCGATCACGCTCGAAGACAAGGCCGAGAACCTGTTGAGCAACGAAGACGTGAAGAAGGCCTACCTCGGCATGTAGGACCGCGCGCTTCTTGCGCCCAGGCACGGCCGCCCGCCAAGGCGGCCGTTCGTTTATCTACCGACTGCATACTCAGCCATGACCACCGCTTCCGATCACAGTCTGTTTGAAGACCTACAAGCCCTCGTCTCCGGCACCCTGCTCTTCGCCTTCGCCATCGTGCTCTTCCGCCAGGCGGGCCTGCTCACCGGCGGCACAGCGGGGCTGGCTTTCCTCGGGCACTACGCGAGTGGTATTTCCTTCGGGCTGCTGTATTTCCTGATCAACATCCCGTTCTACATCTTCGGGCTGCTGGCGCTTGGCAAAGCCTTCACGCTGAAGACCTTCGCCGCCGTCGCGCTGCTCTCGCTGTACAGCGAGGTCCTGCCGCGCTGGATACACATCGAGAGCATCCACCCGGTCTTTGCCGCGATCATCGGCGGCCTGCTCGCTGGCGCCGGGCTGCTCATGCTCGTCCGCCACCGCGCGAGCCTCGGCGGACTCGGTGTGATGGCGATCTACCTGCAGAAGAAGCGCGGCTGGAGCGCCGGCACGCTGCAGATGATCGCCGACGGCTTCATCGTCTGCGCCGCGCTGGCCATCGTCGATCCGCTCCGCGTCGGCCTGTCGATCCTCGGCGCGCTGGTACTCAACATGGTGCTGGCGATCAACCACCGGCCGGGACGTTACTTCGGGCAGTAACTCAGAGCGATATATCGCGCTTGATGTTGAGCGGGCCGTAGCCCTGGCAGGTCGGCATCATCTCGACCTTGTTGATGTTCACATGCGGCGGCAGCGTCGCCACCCAGTACGCGGCTTCGGCCACGTCGTCCGCGGTCAGCGGCACGGTGCCGGCGTAGACCTTGGCCGCCGCCTCGTCGTTGCCGCGAAAGCGCACGTTCGAGAATTCGGTTCCGCCGCACAGACCGGGCGCGAGGTTGGTGGCGCGCACGCCGGTACCGACCAGATCGGCGCGCAGATTGCGCGTGAACTGATCGACGAAGGCCTTGGTCGCGCCATAGACGTTGCCGCCCGGATACGGCGTGTCGCCGGCGATCGAACCGATGTTGATGACCAGCCCGCTGCCGCGCGCGACCATTTCCGGCAGCAGCGCGCGCGTCATCGTCACCAGACCCTTGGTGTTGGTGTCTATCATCGTTTCCCACTCGTCGAGCGATGCGAGATGCGCCGCCTCGGTGCCGAGCGCGAGACCCGCGTTGTTGATCAGCACGTCGATCGGCTTCCATGCTTCCGGCAGATTCGCCAGCGCCGCTTCGATCGACGCCTTGGCGGTTACGTCCAGCGTCACCGGCAGGAGGGCATCGCCCAACTCAGCCCGCAGATCGGCCAGGCGCTCGCTGCGCCGTGCGGCGGCGATCACGCGATGACCCTGTTGGACAAATCGGCGCGCCATCGCCGCGCCGAACCCGGAACTTGCACCTGTCACAAGAACAATCACCGCCAACTCCTTTGCAAAAAGACCAGGACGAATGCCATCAGTGTAGCGGATCGCATCGGCAATTCCGGCCAGACTCCAGCTAGACTCTCGCCTCGCATTGGAAACCTGAGACGCATCGCATGTTCATCGGCATCATCTACGCCCTGATCGCCGGCATGATGTGGGGGCTGGTCTTCGTCAGCCCGTCACTGTTGCCGGAGTATCCACCCGCCCTGCAGTCGGTCGGCCGCTATCTCGCCTTCGGCCTGATCGCCCTGCCGCTGGCCTGGCTCGATCGCCGCCGCCTCGCCCAGCTGTCGCGCGCCGACTGGAAGGAAGCGCTCAAGCTCTCCGCCGTCGGCAACCTCCTTTACTACCTCTGTCTGGCCAGCGCGATCCAGCGTGCCGGCGGGCCTCTGCCGACGATGATCATCGGCACCTTGCCCGTCGTCATCGCCATCACCGCCAACCGGCGCAACGTCTGGCGTGACGGAAGGTTGCCGTGGCGCAAGCTCGCACCGTCACTGATGCTGATCGGCGCCGGAATCGGCTGCGTCAATCACGTCGAACTCAACGCCCTCGCGCAATCGACCGATGCCGATCCCACGCGTTACGCCGTCGGCGTGCTGTTCGCCGTCGCCGCCCTTGTCTGCTGGACCTGGTACCCGCTGCGCAACGCCGACTGGTTGCGCGATCATCCCGGACGCAGTCCGACCACCTGGGCCACCGCTCAGGGCATCGCCACGCTGCCGCTGGCGCTTGTCGGCTACATCGTGCTGTGGGCAACGATGGCGATCGGCGACAGCCCGTTTGCCATGCCCTTCGGACCGCGTCCGCAGTGTTTCGTCGGCCTGATGCTCGCCATCGGCCTCCTGGCCTCTTGGCTCGGTACCTTGTGCTGGAACGAGTCGAGCCAGCGCCTGCCGACCGCGCTCGCCGGCCAGCTGATCGTCTTCGAGACGCTCGCCGCACTGGCCTATGCCTTCATCCTGCGCGGTCGCTGGCCAGAGACGACGACCTTGATCGGGATCGGCCTGCTGATTGCCGGCGTCATGTGGGCCGTACGCATCAAGCCGCAGGCCATCGCCGCAGAGCCCCCCGCGGCTTGAATCCGGCAAGCTGCTTGCGTTTGCCGCGCCGCCGGCGTGCGCGTCGTATAATCGCCAATTGCCCCATTTTCAAGACAAAGCACCAAGATGACCCACGACATCAAGACCCATCTTTCCGACCTGATGCGCACGGCGTTACTCAGCGTCGCACCGGACCAGGCCGACACGGCGATCATTCTCGAACGTCCGAAGCAGGCCGCGCACGGCGACTTTGCCTGCAATCTGGCCATGCAGCTGGCGCGTGCCATGAAGCGCAACCCGCGCGAACTGGCGCAGTTGCTGCTTTCGGAAATCCCAAAGTCACCGTTCGTCGGCAAGACCGAGATCGCCGGTGCCGGCTTCATCAATTTTCACCTGCTGCCGGCGGCCAAGCTTGAGGTGGTGCGCACAGTGCTGGCGCAGGGCGAAGCGTTCGGGCGCTCGACGATCGGCGGCAAAAAGAAGGTGCAGGTCGAGTTCGTCTCGGCCAACCCGACCGGCCCGCTGCACGTCGGCCACGGGCGCGGTGCGGCCTACGGCGCCAGCCTTTCCAGCCTGCTCGCCTACGCCGGCTGGGACGTGACGCGCGAGTACTACGTAAATGACGCCGGCCGCCAGATGGACATCCTTGCCGTCTCGTGCTGGCTGCGCTATCTCGATCTCTTTGGCGAAACGATAGCCTTCCCGCCCAACGCCTACCAGGGCGACTACGTGCGCGACATGGCCGAGCAGATGAAGATCGCGCACGGCGACAAGCTGGTCCGGCCGCACACCACCGTCCTCGACGGCACACCCGGCCTGCCCGACGCCGAGCGCGCCGACGACGAAGCCAAGGCGCAACGCGAAGCCCACCTCGATGCGGTGATCGCGCGCGCGAAAGCACTGCTCGGCGAGGAATGGGACTATGTGCACAACCACGTGCTGACCGAACAGCTCGAGGACTGCCGCAGCGACCTCGAGGACTTCGGCGTGCATTTCGAGGTCTGGTTCTCGGAGAAGTCGCTGTTCGACACCGGGCTGGTGGCGCGCTGCGTCGACCAGTTGGAAAAGGCCGGCCACCTGTACGAACAGAACGGCGCCAAGTGGTTCAAGTCGACGGCGTTCGGCGACGAGAAGGACCGCGTCGTACAACGTGACAACGGCCTCTACACCTACTTCGCCTCGGACATCGCCTACCACCTGAACAAGTACGAGCGCGGCTTCGAGCGCGTCATCAACATCTGGGGCGCCGACCACCACGGCTATATTCCGCGCGTCAAGGGCGCGCTCGCCGCACTCGAACTCGACCCCGACGTACTTGAAGTCGCGCTGGTGCAGTTCGCCGTGCTCTACCGCAACGGGCAGAAGGCTTCGATGTCGACGCGCTCGGGCGAGTTCGTCACCCTGCGCACGCTGCGCGACGAGGTCGGCAACGACGCCTGCCGCTTCTTCTACGTGCTCAGGAAGTCCGATCAGCACCTCGACTTCGATCTCGACCTCGCCAAGAGCCAGACCAACGAGAACCCGGTCTATTACATCCAGTACGCGCACGCCCGCCTGTGCTCGATCTTCACGCAGTGGGATGGTGACGAGGCGAACCTGAACAAGGCCGATCTGGCGCTGCTCACCAGCCCCTACGAACTGGCGGTCGCCGCCAAGCTCGGCGAGTTCCCCGAGATCATCGAATCGGCTGCGCGCGAACTTGCGCCACACATGGTTGCCTTCTACCTCAAGGATCTGGCCGCCGAGTTCCACAGCTACTACAACGCCGAACGCATGCTCGTCGACGACGCCGCGCTCAAGGAAGCGCGTATCGCGCTCGCCGGCGCGGTGCGTCAGGTCATCCGCAACGGCCTGGCCATCCTCGGCGTAAGCTGCCCGCAATCGATGTAAGCATTGAACCTGAGAGACGCACATGAGTCGTGACATGAAGCCCCGGAAGAGCCGCTCGTCCGGCAACCGCAAGAAATCGGGCGGCGGTACGCTGATCGGCCTGTTCCTCGGCCTGGTCATCGGCGTCGCCGCCGCCGCCGGTGTCGTCTGGTACATCAACAAGTCGCCGACGCCGTTCGCCGACAAGGGCCAGCGTCCGCCGACGGCAATTCCCGCCGATGGTAACGGCGGCAGCGCACCCGCGCCGCTGGCTTTGCCCGGCAAGCCGGGTGACACGGTCCCTGCGCCGACGGCCACCGACGACGGCAAGCCGCGCTTTGACTTCTACAAGATCCTGCCCGGCAACGCGGATGCGATCCCCGATCCGGCTTCCGCCGACCCGAACCAATCGGCGCAGAAGCAGTCGGATGCCGAGAAGGAGAAGCAGGCCAAGGAAGGTGCGCTCAAGGAGCCCGTGTATCTGCAGACCGGTTCCTTCCAGAACGCCGCCGACGCTGACAACCAGAAAGCCAAACTCGCGTTAATGGGAGCAGAAGCATCGGTGCAGCAAGTGATGCTTCAGGACAAGGTCTGGTACCGCGTCCGCCTCGGTCCGTTCAAGAAACAGGACGAAGTCAACAGCATGCGCACCGAACTCTCCAGCCAGGGCATCGAAGCCAACATTGTGAAGAAGGATTAAGGAACACCCATGAAGAAATCGCTTATCGGACGTCTCGCCGCCTACACCTTCGCTTTTGTCAGCCTGCTGGCACTCGCCCTGCCGGCACAGGCGCAACTCGCGGCCGGCGTCGACTTCGCCGAAATCAAACCGCCGCTCCAGGTCGACAATCCGGCCAAGATCGAGGTGGTCGAGTTCTTCTCCTACGCCTGCCCGCACTGTAACGACCTCAACCCGATCGTCAAGAAATGGGCGGCAAAGCTGCCGGCCGACGTCGCCTTCAAGCGTATCCCGGTCAGTTTCAACAGCCCGTTCTATCAGTTGATGGCCAAGCTGTTCTATACGCTCGAGAGCCTCGGCGAGATTGAGAAGCTCGACGCAGCAGCGTTCGACGCCATCCACGTCAAGGGGCTGAAACTGATCGACGAGAAGAGCGTTCAGGAGTGGGCCGTGTCGCAAGGCGTCGATGCCAAGAAGTTCAGCGATGCGTTCAAGTCGTTCTCCGTCGACAGCAACGTGAAACGCGCCGACCAGCTCTCGCGCTCGGCCAAGATTCCGGGCGTTCCGGCACTGGTCGTCGACGGCCGTTATCTCGTCGTCGGCAAGAACGTCAAGAACCACGACGAGTTGCTGGCGCTGACCGAGAAGGTGATCGACAAGGTACGCGGCGAACGCACCGCGAAGAAGTAACGTCTTCAGCCAGCCGTGCCCAAGGTCTTCATCACCGGCGCTTCGTCGGGCATCGGCAGCGCGCTGGCGACACACTACGCGCAGCAAGGCGCCGTTCTCGGGCTCGCCGCACGGCGCGGCGACCAGCTCCAGACGCTGGCCGCCTCGCTGGAAAACCTCGGTGCGGCATACGTTTCCTGCTATCCGCTCGATGTCGCCGACGTCGACGCCCTGCGCGCGGCGGCCGAAGACTTCACCGCACGCCACGGCGCACCCGACATCGTCATCGCCAACGCCGGCGTCTCGTCCGGCACGCTGACCGAATGTGCCGAAGACCTCGCCGTGATCCGGCGCATCTTCGAGATCAACGTCCTCGGCATGGCCGCGACTTTCTCACCCTTCATCGCCGCGATGCGCGCTGCCGCTCGACCGGGTAAAGGCGGCCGGCTGGTCGGCATCGCCTCGGTCGCCGGCATTCGCGGCCTGCCCGGCGCCGAAGCCTACAGCGCGTCGAAATCGGCGGTAATCACCTACCTCGAGAGCTTGCGTCTCGAACTGCGCGCCAGCGGCATCAAGGTCGTCACCATCGCACCCGGCTACATCGCGACGCCGATGACGGCGATCAACCCGTACCGCATGCCCTTCCTGCTCGCGCCCGATGAAGCAGCACGCCGCTTTGCCCGCGTCATCGAACGCGGCTGCAGCTACACCGTCATCCCGTGGCAAATGGGTGTCGTCGCCAAACTGCTGCGCTTGCTGCCCAACTGGCTTTACGACCGCCTGTTTGCCAACGCGCCACGCAAACCGAAGGTGCTCTGACCAGCGCGACTCAGCGCTTCAGCTCGCCGCCAAGCCGCGCCTGGAAGAAGGCGACGAAATCGGCGGCCGGCAACGGCCGGGCGTGGAAGTATCCCTGCGTCTCGTCGCAGTGAAAGAGGCGCAGATGATCGAGTACGTCCTGCGTCTCCACGCCCTCGGCAACCGTGCGCAGCCCCAGGCTGCGCGCCATCTGGATGATTGCGCGCACGATCGCGGCATCTTCGGGATCGGTCGCCAGATCGCGGATGAACGACTGGTCGATCTTCAACTTGTCGACCTCGAAACGCTTGAGGTAGGAAAGGCTTGAATAGCCGGTTCCGAAGTCGTCGATCGACAAGCGGACGCCCATGCTCTTGAGTCGCTTGACGGTCGACAGGATGTTTTCGGTATCGCTGATCAGGATCGACTCGGTCAGCTCGAGTTCCAGCATGTACGGTTCGATACCCGACGCCTCGATCGCGCCGGCGACCGACTTCTCGATGTCGCCGCGTTTGAATTGCAGCGCCGAGAGATTGACCGCCACGCGCAGTTCGGGCAGCCCCAGCGCCATCCAGCGCGCCGCCTCGCGGCAGGCCTCGCGCAGCACCCAGTCGCCGATCTCGACGATGAGGCCGGTCTCCTCGGCGACAGGAATGAAACGCGCCGGGGAAACGAGCCCGAGGTCCGGATGATTCCAGCGGATCAGCGCCTCGGCGCCAACCAGCCTGCCCGTGGCGACTTCGACTTGCGGCTGGTAGTAGAGCGCGAACTGGCCGGCCTCCAGCCCGCGCCGCAGCCCGGCATGCAGCGTCGCCTGCTCGATCACCGCGTCGTTCATTTCCTCGTTGAAGAAGCGATAACTGTTGCGCCCCGCATCCTTGGCCCGGTACATGGCCATGTCGGCCTTGCGCAGCAGCGTCCCGAAATCGGCGCCGTCCTCCGGATACATCGTGACGCCGACCGAGACGGAGATCGCCATCTCACTGTCGTCGATGCGGAACGGCTCGCGAAAACTGTTCTGCAGTTCGCCCAGAAAGGTGACCACCGCATCGGGTTCGGCGAGGTTGGTCAGCAGGAGCAAGTATTCGTCCCCCCCCTGGCGGCAGACCGTATCGGTCCCGCGCAAATGGCGCGTCAGGCGCTCCGCCACAGCAACGAGCATGCGGTTGCCGGCGTCGTGCCCAAGGAAATCGTTGATCGCCTTGAAGCGGTCGATGTCGAGCACCATCAGTGCGACCTTGGTGCCCATCCGGTTCGAAAAGGCGATCGCCTGCTGCAGGCGGTCCTGCAAAAGGAGCTGGTTCGGCAGGCCGGTCAGGGCGTCGTGGTAGGAGAGGAACTTGGCGCGTTCCTCGGCCAGTTTGCGTTCGGTAACGTCGGTGAAGATCCAGATGCTGCTCTCGCGCGGATAACGCGGATTGACCGCGCTCCCGGTCAGCTCGCACCAGAACGAGCTGCCGTCCGCATGCACCATCATCAATGTCGCCGTGAAGCTCGCGCCCCCGGCGAGGCTGCGGTAGGCCTCCTCGCCGAAGGCAGCGAAAGCGTCATCCGTCTCAAACAGAATGCGCGTCGATTGGCCGATGAGCGCCGCCGACGCGTAGCCGAAGATCGCAGCAAAACGCCGGTTGCAGGAGACGATTTCGCGCTGGCGCACCATGAGGATGCCGACCAGTGCATTTTCCAGCAGCGCCTCCTTCTCGGCGAGCAGCGCCGTCACCATCTGGTGATTGCGCCGGCGCTCGGTGATGTCGCGCCCGACCATCACCCCGAACAGCCGGCCGTCGACGACCGCGACGCGATACGAGAAATCGAGCCACAACGCTTCGCCCGCGCGATCGGGCGGCGAGAACTCGACAATGACCGAATGCCCGGGCATCGGGTTGCCCGCCACGCAGTCGCCCATTTCCAGGCGCAGGACGTCGAGTACGCTTGGTGCATCACCCAAACCGAGTTCGGCGAACGGCCGGCCGATCAGATCCTTCGCCGGCTCTCCGAGCAAACGCCCCAACGCGGCATTTGCATCGGTCACCGTGCCATCCGGCAGGGCGACCAGGATCACGAAGTCGGTCGTCTGGTCGAGCAGCGTGTGGAAACGCTCCAGCCGCTCGACGTTCTGACGCAGCTGCGGGTAATAGCTCTTGTGGAACGAGCGCTCGCCAAGGCCGACGATGCCGGCACGCTTGGCCTCCCAGTCGTTGATTTCAGATGGCTTCGCCATAGATCGCCTGTACGTCGGCCACGGTGGCAAAGCGCGGGTTGGTGACAATGCACGCATCCTTGACCGCGTGCCCTGCCAGATCGGGAATGTCCGCCGAACGCACGCCGCGCATCGCGAGGCTGTCGCGAATGCCGATCCGCGTGCGCAGCGCAGCCAGCGCCTCGGTGATGCGTTTTGCCTGTTCGCGCTCGCTCATGCCGCGCATGTCGATGCCGATCGCCTCGCCGACCTGCGCATAGCGCGACGGCGCCTCGGTGATGTTGAAGCGCACCACGTGCTCGAGCAGCAAGGCGTTGCATTCGCCGTGCGGCAGGTCGAGATAGCCGCCGAGGGAATGCGCCAGCGCATGCACCGCGCCAAGGCTCGCGTTCGAGAAAGCCAGCCCGGCCTGCAGGCTGGCGAGCAGCATGTTCTCGCGCGCCGCCAAGTCGTGCGGCGCGGCGACGGCCTGCTCGAGGTTGTTCCAGACGAGCTTGATCGCCGCCAGCGCATGCACGTCGACGACCGGCGAACTGGCCGTCGACACGAAAGCCTCGATCGCGTGCGTGAGCGCGTCGACACCGGTACAGGCGGTCAGGTAGGGGTCCATGGTCAGCGTGCATTCGGGGTCAACCAGCGCCACGTCGGGCACGACCGTCTTGCTGACGATGGCCATCTTGTAGCGGTCGGGCGAATTCACGATGATGCAGAACTGCGAGATGTCCGCCGCCGTGCCCGCCGTCGTCGGGATGCAGATGAGTGGCGGCCCCGGCATCTCGACCTGGTCGGCGCCCTCCATCTCGCGAACGTCGCAGCCGTTGGCATGCACGATGCCGATCGCCTTGGCGCAATCGATGGCGCTGCCACCGCCGACCGCGACGATCACGTCGCAACGCTCGCGCGCGAACAACGCCGCGCCGGCCATCACTTCATAGTCCCGGGGATTGGGCGATACGTCCTTGAACAACACCGAGTCGATGCCGGCCTCGGTGAGTTCATCGCGCACGTCCTGCATCCAGCCTGCGGCGATCACGCCGGGATCGCTGACCAGGAAGACCCGCCGCGCCATCATGTTGCGGGCGTAGTAGGCAACGCGTTTGCGCGCGCCCACGCCGAAAATGAATTCGGGTGCCACGAACTTACGCATCTCGTAGAGCGCCATTGCCATCCCCTGATTCGAGCCCTTAAACCCCTTGCTTCATCATACTCAACGACCACGCAAAAGCCAGAATCCGACCCGGCGCCGGACTCGATCTTTACGCTTCTTTACGTCCGTGCCGAGCGGCTCTGCACGACCGGAACAGGCCCGAAAATTGATGAAAATCATGCGGCTTGGGCGCTCGCTCGGTATACTTGTCGCTTCGTTTTGCGAGATTTCCCATGCTGCAGCAGAAACTTCCCGAACTGGTCTGCCCGGCCGGCAGCCTGCCGGCACTCAAGGCGGCGGTCGATAACGGGGCCGACACCGTCTACTTCGGCTACAAGAACGACACCAACGCGCGCAACTTCGCCGGCCTCAATTTCGATCAGAAGGCGATGGTCGAAGGCATTCAGTACGCCCATTCGCGCGGCAAGCACGTGCTGATGGCGATCAACACCTTCCCGCAACCGGGTCGCGAGGCTGACTGGCACCGTGCCGTCGACGGCGCCGCCGATCTCGGCGTCGATGCGGTGATCCTCGCCGATGTCGGCCTCTTGGACTACGCCAGCAAGCGCCACCCGAACCTGCGCCTGCACCTTTCGGTGCAAGGCTCGGCGACGAGCTACGAAGCGGTCAATTTTGCCCACCGTGAGTTCGGCATCCGGCGCGCTGTGCTGCCGCGCGTGCTGACGCTGGCGCAGGTCGAACTGGTGATCAAGAACACGCCGGTCGAAATCGAGGTCTTCGGCTTCGGCAGCCTGTGCGTGATGAACGAAGGGCGCTGCTGGCTTTCCTCCTACGCCACCGGCGAATCGCCCAACACGGTCGGCGCCTGCTCGCCGGCCAAATACGTGAAATGGGACAAGGCGCCGGGGCGCATGGACACGCGCTTGAACGGCATCCTGATCGACCGTTACAAGGACGACGAGCCGGCCGGTTATCCGACGCTGTGCAAGGGGCGCTTCGACGTGAACGGCGAGACGTACTACGCGCTCGAAGAGCCGACCAGCCTGAACGTGCTTGAGATTCTGCCCGAGATCGTCAAGATCGGCGTCTCGGCGATCAAGGTCGAAGGCCGCCAGCGCAGCCCTGCTTACGTCACGCAGGTCACGCGCACGCTGCGCGCCGCGCTCGACGAGTTCGGTCGTACTGGCGATCAGTTCAAGGTCAAACCGGCCTGGCAGACCGAACTCGGCAAGGTCTCGGAAGGTGTGCAAGCCACCTTGGGCGCCTACAACCGTCCGTGGCGGTAAATCCCGCCGCGCTCGACGAAATGGATTCATAAGGTTCAACCATGAAACTCGCTTTAGGCCCCCTGCTCTACTTCTGGCCGAAACAGGAAGTCCTCGAGTTCTACGCCGAGATGGCGCAGATCGAGGCGCTCGACATCATCTACGTCGGCGAGGTCGTCTGCTCGCGCCGCCAGCAACTGCGCGTGGCCGACTGGATCGGCCTGGCGCGCGACCTGACCGACGCCGGCAAGGAAGTCGTCGTTTCGGCACAGGCATTGCTCGAGTCGGAGGGCGATCTCAAGGCCACGCGCAAACTGATCGATGAAGCGGGATGCAAGCTCGAAGCCAACGACCTCGGTGCGGTGAACATCGCCAATGGTCGCCCCTTCGTCGCCGGCCCGCATCTCAACATCTACAACAGCGCGACGCTGAATACCTTCCGCCGCTACGGCCTCGCGCGCTGGGTACCGCCGCTGGAAGCCGACCGCACGCTGATCGAAACGCTGCACGCCAACCGACCGGAAGGCGTCGAGACCGAGGTCTTCGTCTACGGCAAGCTGCCGCTGGCCTTCTCGGCACGCTGCTTCACGGCGCGCCACTACGGGCTGAACAAGGACGACTGCCAGTTCAAGTGCCTCGAACACCCCGAGGCGATGACACTGAAGACGCGCGAGGGTCAGCCTTTCCTCGCGATCAACGGCATCCAGACGATGTCGGCGCAGACCTACAACCTGCTCGCCGAAGTCCCGGAAATGCAGAAGATGGGCATCGACATCATTCGCATCAGTCCGCAGCCCAAGCACATGGCGGAAATCATTTCCGCTTTCGACGCGGAGCGTCGTGGCGAGATGACGCAGCCCGACATGACCGCCTGGGCAACCGACGGGCTGGTCGACGGCTACTGGTTCGGAGAACCGGGCATCGCCTCGCACCACCAAGCCGCGCTCGCACAACTGCAAGGAGCCTGATCATGGCACTGCCTTCATTTACCTTCACCATCCCGCGCTTCAAGCTGCCGGCCTTTGTTTCCGCCGTCGGCAACAAGCTGCCGCAATGGCCGCATGCGCTCGTCCTCGTCACCGGTCTCAACGCCGTACTCAAGATGAAGCTCTTGCCGCAGGACAGCCTTGACCTGCTCGAAGGGCGCAGCTTCCTCGTCGATGTGCTCGACACCGGCGGCCATGCAGCGTTTACCTATCGCAACGGACTGTTCCGTCCGCTGTTCACGCTGCCGGAAGCACCCGACCTCGCCTTCCGCGCCAACCTGTCGGCCTTCCTGCAGCTTGTGGCGCGCCAGGAAGATCCGGACACGCTGTTCTTCAATCGCGAGCTGTCGATCGAAGGCGACACCGAACTGGGCCTGATCGTGAAGAACATGC
>ERZ650312.1379-NODE-1379-length-13731-cov-13.764551_pt1 | contig 13731 bp, 9 predicted proteins | sample MGYA00376248_ERZ650312 | MGnify/ENA primary metagenome ERZ650312 (study PRJEB26733, sample SAMN07839316) | wastewater metagenome | biome: urban; feature: wastewater treatment plant; material: waste water | place: USA: North Carolina | collected 2016-07-28 ... | reverse complement strand
TAACTCACCTTCACGATAAGTTTTTACCAGATCCTGACAACGTAACAGGATATTACTCATAACGTAACGCCTCCGCCGGACGAATATGGGCGGCACGATAAGCCGGATACAGCGTCGCCATAAAACTCATTAATAATGCCCCGATTGCAATCAGCAAGACCTGTGAAACTTGTAAATCGACCGGCAGGCCACCGCCACCAGCATCCATATACAGATTGAGCCCTAACACACGTAGCACAGGGTTCAGATAGTGCGTTAACACTACACCGCCGATCATGCCAAACAAACCACCGAGCACACCGCTCCAGATCCCCTGCACAATGAAAATCTTCATGACAGTCTGACTTTGCATGCCCATCGTGCGCAAGATCGCCACTTCGCCTTGTTTGTCCAACACAACCATGACTAAAGAAGAAAGAATATTGAATGCTGCCACCAGAATGATCAGCACCAACATCAGGCTCATGATGTGTTTTTCCATCGCTACCGCACGGAACAGTTCACCGCGTTCCTGACGCCAGTCCTGAAACACCAACGAGCTTGGCAACGCAGTTTTCGCGATATCTTCCGTCTGGAATGCATCATCTAACCACACCCGCCAGCCGGTGACATTTTCCGGCTGATAACGCAGCAAGCGTCTGGCATCATCCAGATGGATCAGCGCGATCTGGTCATCCACAGGCGAACCAACATCAAACAGAGCCACTACATGAAACAGACGCTGTGATGGCACCCGTCCCATAGGGGTAAAACGGCTGCCTTCGCTGACCAGCACCCGCACTTTATCGCCGGGCATGACACCCAGTTTTTGTGCCAGCGCACCGCCCAGGATGATATTAAATTTTCCGGCAACCAACCGCTCCAAGGCTGCATGCCCCAGGGTTTGACGTAACAAATCCTGTTTCGGGTAGTTTTGCGGGTCTAACCCCTGCAGCGCGATCGGCGCCAGACTACCAGGGCTTTGCACCATACCTTCTGTGGTAATAAAAGGAGCAGCCGCTTGCACATGCGGCAATTGCATAACAGTCTGTTGATATTGTTGCCAATTCGCCAGCTGACCTGATTCAGTGGTGATCACCCCATGTGGAACCACACCTAAAATACGGTCCTTTAGCTGAGCCTCAAAGCCATTCATCACAGAGCTGACGACGATCAACGCCAGCACACCGATGGCAATTCCGAAGGTTGAAAATATGGAGATAAAAGAAGCAAATCGATTATCACCTCTGGCGCCAGCGTATCGCAGACCTATTGCCAGACTGACAGGTTGAAAAATGAGTGATTTCACGCTGTTTCCAAGCGTTGCGCAATCCAAGAGTTAGCGGATAATAAAGGTAAGACATCCACTCAACAAGGGGTTCTCCTTGAGCGAGCAATATTTTAGTGTGCATCACTGTTTAAGTATCAGTGTGATTCCAATGGAACAAGGTTTTGAATTGCCAGATCATGACACTTTTGAGGCTGAAATTCCGGAACCGTTCAAAATATCCAACACGATTGTGCAGTTGGATTTAAGCAATGCGCGGGCGTTACGCAGCATTAGTGATGATATTGGCTATCTGGTGGATGTCATTAACCAGCAATCACGGAAAATTAATCTGCTGATGGCTCATATCCTGATGCAGGAAGATGACCCGCAATACCGGCATAACACACTGAGTTTTGGCGGAAGTCGGCTGACATTTTACTCATCAATGCCGCTTGAGAAAAAACAGCTACTGCGTATTAAGATATTTTTACGGGAAGAAGCCTCTGCGGTTTACTGTTACGGACGGATCATCGATCTGGTTACAGAGCAGGATCGGCTCTTGGTGACTGTCGAATATGCATTGTTGCGAGAAGAAGATCGTGAGTTACTGATCCGCGCAGGAATGCATGAGCAATCGCGCCAGTTAAGAGAACGGGCAGAAAAAAAACATCAACTAACCTGAAACTGACTAATGACCAATTACTTTTCTTTCTCATTAAATGCCAAAGCGAATCAGCGTCTTACCTTTGGACAGTTAAATGGCAGTAGTCTTTCTCTGGCGATTGCTGAACTGGTAAAAACACAAGAGCATCCTGTTGTATTAGTGGTGCATGACACACCGACAGCCTTGTATTTAGAGCAGGAAATTAGCTTTCTGCTGGCAGAATCAGCGATTCCGGTGCGGCTGTTTCCTGACTGGGAAACCTTGCCTTATGATACATTTTCCCCGCATCAGGACATCATCTCCCAGCGAATCGAAGCGCTTTATCATCTGCCGCGCATGAAAAAAGGGCTGCTGATCCTACCGGTGGCCACTCTGATGTTGCGCACCGCACCATCCAGTTTTATTGATGGTCACAGCCTGTTGGTAAAACCCGGCGATAAGCTCGATCTGCATAATCTGCGTCGTCGCTTGGAACATGCCGGTTACAATGCCGTCGAACAAGTGTTGGAACACGGTGAATATGCCGCGCGTGGTTCTTTGCTCGACTTATTCCCGATGGGCTCATCACAGCCTTATCGTATTGATTTCTTCGATGATGAAGTAGATACCATCCGGGCGTTTGATCCCGACACTCAGCGTTCTCACGATCCGGTAAAAGAAGTTCGGCTATTACCCGCCCACGAATTCCCGACGGATAAAAATGCCATTGAAGGCTTCCGCCAACGCTTCCGAGAATTATTCGATGCTAGCCGTGAACCCGGCTCAGTATATCAGCAAGTCAGTAAGGGCATGTGGCCGGCGGGAATTGAATATTATCTGCCACTGTTTTTTGAACAGACATCGACACTGCTGGATTATCTACCTGCATCCAGCTTGATCATGACAGTTGGTGATATTCAGCAAGCCAGTGAACAATTCTGGCTAGATGTGCAGCAACGCTATGAAGATCGTCGTTATGATTTAACGCGCCCGCTGTTATCACCAGCAACTTTGTATCTGCCGATAGATCAGTTATTCGGTGTGCTGAAAGAACGCACACAGATCCACTGTCAGACACTGCCAACGGAAGAAAAAGCCGGACGCATTAATCTGCCGGTCAATGCCCTGCCCGAATTAACCATTGAAGCCAAACAACAAGAGCCGTTAGAAGCACTACAACGCTTCTTGAGCCTATTCAATGGCCGAATATTGTTCTCGGTGGAATCAGAGGGTCGTCGTGAAGCATTACTCGAATTACTGACGCCACTGCAGATCCAACTACCGATCCTGAGTTCATTTGATGAATTCGCCAACGGCTCAGATCAATTTGCCATCATTGTCAGCCCGCTGGAACATGGCTTCATTCTGCCGCAAGCCAATGTGGCGCTGATCTGTGAAAACGATCTGTTTGGTCAGAAAGTTGTTCAACGTCGCCGGCGCGATAAAAAAGCCAGCGCTGGCAGCGATGCAATTGTTCGTAATCTGGCGGAGCTCACAATTGGGCAACCAGTTGTACACCTCGACCATGGTGTTGGCCGTTACGTCGGGTTGCAATCGCTGAATGCCGGTGGCATTGCCGCCGAATATCTCACGTTGGAATACGCTGGTGCTGACAAACTCTATGTGCCGGTAACCTCGCTGCATCTCATCAGTCGGTATAGTGGCAGTGAAAATCCACCATTGCACAAACTCGGTGGTGAAGCCTGGCTGAAAGCACGGAAAAAAGCCGTTGAGAAAATCCGCGATGTTGCTGCTGAACTCTTAGATGTGTATGCCAAACGTGCTGCCCGACCGGGTCTGGCGTTCCAGCATGATAAACAGGCTTACAGTAAGTTTGCTGCCGGATTCCCGTTTGAAGAAACGCCAGATCAGCTCAACGCTATTAACTCTGTGCTCGGTGATATGTGTCAGGCCAAAGCGATGGATCGACTGGTCTGTGGTGACGTCGGCTTTGGTAAAACCGAAGTGGCAATGCGCGCTACTTTTGTTGCGGTGCATGCCGGTAAACAAGTCGCCGTGTTAGTGCCAACAACCCTGCTGGCACAACAACATTATGAAAACTTCCGTGATCGCTTTGCCAACTGGCCAGTGAATATCGAGGTCATGAGCCGCTTCAAAAGTGCTAAAGAACAGAAAGTCGCGATGGAAGCGCTGGCGGAAGGCAAAATCGATATCATTATCGGCACCCACAAACTGCTTTCCGAAGATATTCGCTTTAAAGATCTTGGCTTGTTAGTGGTCGATGAAGAGCACCGTTTCGGTGTACGCCAGAAAGAAAAGATCAAAGCATTGCGCGCCGATGTCGATATCCTGACCCTGACAGCAACGCCAATCCCACGCACGTTGAATATGGCTTTATCCGGTATGCGCGATCTTTCCGTTATCGCCACGCCACCGGCTAAACGATTGGCAATCAAAACCTTTGTCCGCCAGCATGATAAAGCGGTGGTGCGTGAAGCCATACTGCGTGAGTTAAAACGTGGTGGTCAGATCTATTATCTGCACAACAATGTGGAAACCATCGAGCAAACTGCGACGCAACTCAGTGAGCTGGTGCCAGAAGCGCGTATCGGTATTGCGCACGGTCAGATGCGGGAGCGTGAACTGGAACGGGTGATGTCTGATTTTTATCATCAGCGTTACAACCTGTTAGTCTGTACCACCATTATTGAAACCGGCATCGACGTTCCCAGCGCCAATACCATCATTATGGATCGTGCGGATCATCTGGGTTTGGCACAGTTGCATCAATTGCGTGGCCGTGTAGGGCGTTCGCACCATCAGGCGTATGCTTATCTGTTAACCCCGCATCCAAAACAGATGACCAAAGATGCGGTCAAACGACTGGAAGCTATTGAATCACTGGAAGATTTGGGAGCCGGTTTTGTGCTGGCAACCCACGATCTGGAGATCCGTGGTGCAGGTGAATTGCTAGGTGATGAACAAAGCGGACAGATCGAATCCATCGGTTTCACGCTGTATATGGAAATGTTGGAACAAGCCGTCAATGCGCTGAAAGAGGGTAAAGAACCATCATTAGATCAACTGCTCTCCGACCATACTGATATCGAATTACGCGTACCGGCACTGTTACCCGATGACTATATTCCCGATGTGAATATGCGTCTTTCTATCTACAAACGTATCGCCAGTTGTAATACCCAGGAAGAGATCGATGAGCTCAAAATTGAGTTAATTGATCGTTTTGGTTTGCTTCCTCCAGCAGCTCAAAATCTGATCCAGATTTCGCGTTTCCGTTTGTTAGCCAAACCACTTGGCCTCAAACGAATTGAAATTGCTGATCGGGGTGGTTTTATCGATTTCACTCAGGACACCAAGATCAATCCGATGTTTATCGTCAGTTTGATGCAAACACAACCACGGTTATACCGTATGGATGGCCCTACCCGTCTGCGCTTTAATCTACCCAGTGACGATGCGAAAACTCGTTTCGCATTGGTAGAACAAATCCTCGACTCCTTTGCAAAAAACTGTATTTAAACCTTTAAGCAAACGATACTCACTCAGATGAGTGGGCATCGTCTGCTTAAATTACAACAAACAGCCACAATGATTTGCTGATAGTGATCCAGCAAGACTTTTCTGACACCCGCCTTTCCCCTTTACGACAACATCCAACATACTGAATGAAATTCTACGTTAGTAATCAGCCTGTTGTGATCCGCTTATCAGGAAGGATGTCACCATGAAAATAGCGCATAAACTATATTTTCTAATTGCAGTCGGTTTTTTAGGCTGTCTGCTGATAGGCGGTACATCGCTTATCAAAATGGCCAAGATGAATGAAAACATCAGCTATATCACCGACAATAGTATTCCTAGTATCCGTAATTTGAATCAGATTGAAATTCATTTCCTCATTTTACGCACCTATGTCATCAGTCATATCACTTATAGCGAAGATGCTCGCGCTATGCGCAGCGCAGAAGAAAAATTACGCGAATACGAAAAACAAATTGAGCAGGAAAAAATCGCCATCAGTACCAAAATGACTGAATATGAAAGTAAGTTTATCTCCGATCCAAACGATGTCGCGCTATATCAAAAAGTAAAAACTGCTATGGATAAATACCAGGAAGCAGCTAAAAAAATAATCGATATTTCAGCAACCTATGAAGCCAAAAAAGCCCGCACTGAGTTGGCTAATTTGCAGGAAGTAGGTAAAGCGGTCACCATAGCGCTGCAGGAAAGTATCGAACATAACAATCAGATCGCAGCGGAAGATAAGATAAAGGGCGAAGAAAATTATCAAAGTGCTCGTTGGACAGTCATTATCTCTTCTGCCGGAGTGTTAGGCTGTTTACTCGCATTGGGTTTATTGAGTGTAAACCAGATCCGTCGTGGTGTGAGTGGCGCACAATAGACCATCGCCCGTATTGAGCAGTCACTCGATTTTACTTTGCGAGCAGATGATAAAGGCAATGATGAGATCAGTCTTATGCTGAGATCGTTCAATCATCTGATCTCCGGCATGCAACACAATTTGAAAGAGTTACTGCAAGGTGTTCATGAGGTAAATGCCACTGCAGAAGAATTGCTGCAATCAGCACATCAGGTTACGGAAAGTTCACAAACGCAGAGTGCCTCATCCTCTCAAATGGCAGCATCCGTTGAAGAAATGACGGTCAGTATTAATCAGGTAGCGGAACAGGCTGCAGATGCCAGTATCTGTACCTCTGATGCCGGTAAGAAAGCACAAAATGGACAACGTGTTATAGATCAAACCGTCGATAACATCCACGCAATTGAAAATGCCGTTGATAATGCCGCCAGTGATATTGCGATGCTGGAAGAGAAGAGTCACGAAATAGCATCCGTTATTAATGTCATCCGCGATGTCGCAGAACAAACTAATTTGTTGGCGCTCAATGCCGCCATTGAAGCCGCACGCGCGGGTGAACAAGGGCGCGGATTTGCCGTAGTCGCAGATGAAGTCCGCAACCTGGCAGCCAGAACCGCAACGTCCACCGTGGAAATAGGAAAAATTATCTCTGCAATCCAAAGTGTTTCTAATGCTGCCGTTGCCCGCATGAAGGATGCTGTCCATAAAGTAGAAGCCGGTGTAATGGGCGCTGGTGAAGCCAGAAGCACGATGACAGAGATCTGTGAAGTAACAGAGCGCAGTTTAGAACTAGTCGCTCATATTTCTGATGCAATCAGAGAACAAGGCTTAGCAACTGATTCCATCGCCCAGCAAGTAGAAAGTGTGGCGGGAATGGCGGAGGAAAACAGCGAGTCAGCAAGAAATTCTGATGAGTTGGCTAATCGACTGGAAAAAGTAGCCGCCGATATGGAAAAAATTGTTTCTGCTTACAAGCTCTGATTTTTTCAGTCGGATAAAAAGAGGACGCCATTTCGGCGTCCTCTTTTTCTGAATCAACAGTGAATACTGTCTTATTCAGTCATTGGCACGTTGTCGATTGCCACTTCCTGCTCAACCGGTGCAGCTTCAGCTGTTTGTTCAGTTGCTGGTTGGTCGTCACGTTTCGCTTCTTTGATAGACAGACGGATACGACCCTGACGATCTACTTCCAGCACTTTAGTGCGAACCATGTCACCGACTTTCAGGTAATCAGATACATCTTTCACGCGTTCATCAGTGATTTGTGAAATATGAACCAGACCATCTTTACCTGGCAGAATGTTTACGAAAGCACCGAACTCAGCCAAACGAGTTACTTTACCTTCGTAGATACGGCCGATTTCAACGTCAGCAGTCAGTGCCTGGATGCGACGGATCGCTTCCTGAGCCGCTTCACCGCTTACTGCCGCGATCTTAACAGTACCATCATCTTCCAGCTCGATAGTGGTGCCTGTTTCTTCAGTCAGAGCACGGATCACAGAACCGCCTTTACCGATCACGTCTTTGATCTTCTCTGGATTGATCTTGATGGTATGAATGCGAGGAGCGAAATCAGAGATATCGTTACGCGCTTCACCAATCGCTTTATCCATCACGGTCAGGATGTGCAAACGCGCATCACGAGCTTGTTTCAGAGCGATCTGCATGATCTCTTTAGTGATGCCTTCAATTTTGATGTCCATCTGCAGCGCAGTAACACCTTCAGAAGTACCAGCCACTTTGAAGTCCATATCGCCCAGATGATCTTCATCACCCAGAATGTCAGACAGAACTACGAAGCTGTCGCCTTCTTTAACCAGACCCATTGCGATACCAGCAACAGAAGCCTTGATTGGTACACCTGCATCCATCAGAGCCAAAGAGGTACCACAAACAGAGGCCATTGAAGAAGAACCGTTAGATTCAGTAATTTCAGAAACTACACGAACAACGTAAGGGAATTCAGCTTGTGATGGAATAACAGCAGCAACACCACGACGCGCCAAACGACCATGGCCGATTTCACGACGTTTCGGTGAACCGATCATGCCAGTCTCGCCCACGCAGTATGGTGGGAAGTTGTAATGCAGCATGAAACGATCAGTACGTTCGCCAGTGATTTCGTCAATTGTTTGCGCATCACGTTCAGTACCCAGAGTACAAGCTACCAGCGCCTGAGTTTCACCACGAGTGAACAGTGCAGAGCCATGAACGCGTGGCAGAACGCCAGTACCTACGCTCAGCGCACGGATCATCTGTGGATCACGGCCATCGATACGCGGCTCACCACGCAGGATACGACCACGAACAACATCGCTTTCCAATTCATGGAACAGATCAGCCACTTCGCCGGCATCCTGAGTTTCATCAGCAGCCACGATTTCAGCAACGATACGTTGTTTCAGAGCAGAGATTGCATCATAACGCACTGCTTTTTCAGTAATACGGTAAGCTTCACCGATTGCTTCAACAGCCAGATCAGCAATTTTTGCTTTCAGAGCCACGTTAGCTGCTGGAGCAACCCAATTCCAAGGTTTTGTACCCACTTCAGCTGCAAATTCATTAACGGCTTTAATTACTGTTTGCAGTTGATCGTGACCATACACAACCGCACCCAGCATCACTTCTTCTGGCAGGATAGCGGCTTCAGACTCAACCATCAGCACCGCTGCGGCAGTACCCGCAACAACCAGATCCAGTTTACTGTCTTGCAATTCAACCACTGATGGGTTCAGAACATATTGATCATTGATATAACCAACACGCGCAGCACCGATTGGGCCGTTGAATGGAATACCAGAGATAGCCAGTGCTGCAGAAGTACCGATCATCGCTACGATGTCAGGAGACACCGCTGGGTTAACTGACATTACAGTTGCCACGATCTGAACTTCGTTCAGGAAACCTTCTGGGAACAGAGGACGAATAGGACGGTCAATCAGACGGGCAGTCAGTGTTTCGCCTTCGCTAGGACGACCTTCGCGTTTGAAAAAACCACCCGGAATACGGCCTGCTGCGTAGGTACGCTCTTGATAGTTAACAGTCAGCGGGAAAAAATCGCGACCTTCAACAGCTTCTTTTTTACCAACAACAGTTACTAATACTGCAGTATCGTCCATGCTGACCATAACAGCTGCAGTTGCCTGACGAGCCATAACACCTGTTTCAATCGTTACAGTGTGCTGGCCATATGGGAAGGTTTTTACAATAGGATTCACGTGAATTTCCTTTTATTAATTTCGTCGCTCAAAATGCGCGCTTATTATAGCTGAAGGCGAGCACAATAGGTAATCAGGGATAGATCGACTTCAGATATAATTCTGGTGCAATTGTCACTTATGTCACGAAAAAACAAAAGGAGGCATAAGCCTCCTTTTGTATGAATCACTAAGAATGAATTAGCGACGCAGACCCAGTTTAGAAATCAGATCTTTGTAACGTGCATCATCTTTGCGTTTCAGGTAGTCCAGCAATTTACGACGCTGAGAAACCATACGCAGCAGACCACGACGGCCATGGTGATCTTTAGAGTGTACTGAGAAATGGCCTTGCAGATGGTTGATCTGAGCTGTCAACAGGGCAACCTGAACTTCTGGTGAACCAGTGTCATTGGTACCGCGAGAGAAATCAGCAACGATCTTGGCTTTAGTTTCAGCATTTAGTGACATAGTGTACTCCTGAGTTTAATGGACTGTGAGCCGATCACTAATTCAGCCCACAGAGAAGCTGCGCATTCTAGCACAGCTGTAATAACAGACAAGCTACTCAGCTTGATCATCCGCATCTGGCATATCGCCACCGATGCGAACGAGACGGCGCGGTGCAACTTTACCGTCTTCGTCAATTTCACCCACACCAATAAATTCTGCCTCAGGACCAACAGTCATGCGAACAAAACCTTCGGTTAGTGCGTGTGGCACCATCACCGCCTGCCCTTGTGTTACATAGGCAGCGAGAATGGATGACATATTCACTTCTGGCAAATTGCTCACTGCGCTATCCATTGGCAACAAGTAATAGTCCAATTTCTCGCGTGGTGGAATGCCCTGCTCACGGCATTCATCCAGAATTTCATTCAGTTTTTCAAGGCTGAGCATTTTGTCGTTCGGATATTTCGCAACCTGAGTACGACGTAGCTGAATAACATGTGCCCCACAACCTAACCGCTCGCCTAAATCGTCAACTAGTGAACGAATATAAGTGCCTTTAGAGCAATGCACTTCCAACGAAACTGCATCGTCAGTGAATTCAAGCAATTCCAGCGAATAAATAGAGATAGGACGTGCTTCACGCTCAATCTCTATTCCTTCACGTGCATATTCATACAGTGGGCGTCCTTGATGTTTCAATGCTGAAAACATCGATGGCACCTGTAAGATATCGCCGCGGAATTTATCTAACGCCAATGATAATTGAGATTCAGTTACGCTTACCGGACGAACTGAGACAACTGAGCCTTCAGAATCACTGGTATCTGTGCGAACGCCTAAACGTGCAGTTACGCGATAACGTTTATCAGCATCCAGCAGAAATTGTGAGAATTTGGTGGCCTCACCAAAACAGATAGGCAGCATCCCCGTGGCCAGTGGATCTAAAGCACCAGTGTGACCAGCTTTGGCTGCGTTATAGATACGCTTTACTTGTTGCAGCGCATCATTCGAAGTGATACCGCTTGGTTTGTCCAGCAGTATAATGCCGTGTACATCACGACCTTTGAAGCGACGTCGTCGAGACATCTTTAATCACGATCCTCCTCGCTCAGATCGGTCGATTCGCCACGGCGAAGCTGATCATCACGAACGGTATTAGTAATCAGGTTGGAGATTCGCATCCCTTCAACCAATGTTTTGTCATAGACAAAGCGAATTTCTGGTACTACACGCAGTTTCATCGCTTTACCCAACAGAATACGAATATAACCTGAAGCATCATTTAACACTTTGATGCCTGCCTCAATGTTATCTTCTTCGTTCAAAAAGAACGTCACAAAAACTTTGGCATGCTGCAGGTCACGCGTTAATTCAACATCAGAAACCGTTGCCATTCCGACACGCGGATCTTTTATCTCACGTTGTAAAATCATAGCGATTTCGCGTTGGATCTGTTGCGAAACCCGATCAGCACGTCCAAACTCTTTTGCCATTTTCAACTCCAGAGCAAAAATGGGGGAATGATTAGTTCCCCCCATATAATTACAGCGTACGCTGAATTTCTACAACTTCGTAAACTTCGATCTGATCGCCTGGGCGAACATCGTTATAGTTCTTAACCGCAATACCACATTCGTAGCCATTTTTGACTTCCGCCATGTCATCTTTAAAGCGACGCAGAGATTCCAGCTCACCTTCATAGATAACCACGTTGTCACGCAATACACGAATTGGGCTATTACGTTTAACAGTACCTTCGGTCACCATACAACCAGCAACATCACCAAATTTCGGTGAACGGAATACATCACGAACTTCCGCCAGACCAATGATCTGCTGTTTGTATTCAGGCGCTAACATACCACTCATTGCCTGACGAACTTCATCGATCAGATCATAGATAACTGAGTAGTAGCGTAAGTCGATGTTTTCAGCTTCAAGGATCTTACGAGCAGAAGCATCAGCACGAACGTTAAAGCCCAGAACGATAGCATTAGAAGCTGCCGCCAGTGTTGCATCAGTTTCTGTAATACCACCCACACCAGAACCAATGATTTTAACTTTCACTTCGTCGGTGGACAGTTTATTCAGAGAGTCAGCGATGGCTTGAACAGAACCTTGAACATCGGCTTTCAATACAACATTCAGCTCTGAAACTTCGCCTTCCGTCATATTGGAGAACATGTTCTCCAGCTTAGCTTTCTGCTGGCGCGCCAATTTAACATCACGGAATTTACCCTGACGATACAAAGCAACTTCACGCGCTTTTTTCTCGTCACGAACAACGGTAACTTCGTCACCAGCCGCAGGAACACCGGATAAGCCGAGGATCTCAACTGGAATTGATGGGCCAACTGAATCGACACTGCGACCCATTTCATCACGCATTGCACGAACACGGCCATATTCCAGACCACACAACACGATGTCACCCTGACGTAGAGTACCTTCCTGAACCAGAATAGTTGCAACCGGACCACGACCTTTATCCAGACGTGATTCAATTACAACACCGCTTGCCATTGCATCACGCACAGCAGTCAGTTCCAGAACTTCAGATTGCAGCAAAATTGAGTTCAGCAGATCGTCAATACCTTCACCGCTCTTCGCAGATACTTTAACGAACTGGTTCTCACCACCCCACTCTTCAGGGATAACGCTGTAACGGGTCAGTTCGTTCATGACACGATCTGGATCCGCATCCGGTTTATCAACCTTGTTAACAGCAACAACGATCGGTACACCAGCAGCTTTAGCATGCTGGATAGCTTCGATAGTTTGCGGCATCACACCGTCATCAGCTGCTACTACCAGAACAACGATATCCGTTGCCTGAGCACCACGCGCACGCATTGCAGTAAATGCCGCATGGCCTGGTGTATCCAGGAAAGTGATACTACCGTTCTCAGTATCAACATGGTAAGCACCGATATGCTGGGTAATACCACCCGCTTCACCGGAAGCCACTTTCGCTTTACGGATATAATCCAGCAGCGATGTTTTACCATGGTCAACGTGCCCCATGATGGTTACAACTGGTGCTCTGGACTCTGAATGTGCAGTAGAATCACGATCTTGCAAAATCGCTTCTTCCAGCTCATTTTCACGGCGCAGTGTCACTTTGTGACCCATTTCTTCCGCTACTAACTGTGCTGTTTCCTGATCGATGATCTGGTTGATGGTCGCCATTGCGCCCATCTTCATCATCACTTTGATAACTTCAACCGCTTTTACCGCCATTTTCTGCGCTAATTCACCAACGCTAATGGTTTCACCTACCACAATATCGCGGTTCACAGGCTGAGCTGGTTTCTGGAAACCATGCTGCATAGAGTTTGGCGTATGAAGTTTGGCACGCTTACCTTTTCTCGCACGGGAATTACGCTCTTCACGTGCTTCTTCATGCGGAGATTTTTTAGCTTTAGTAACACCAGGACGACGGCGACCTTTGCTTTCATCTTGACGCTCACGTTCAGCTTCAGCTTCTTTCACAAACAAAGACGCGGCTTCGCTGACATCATCATTTAATTCTTTACGACGACGTTCTTCTTCTTCAGCAGCCCAACGGCCTTCATTTTCAACAGCTAAACGACGAGCTTCTTCAGCAATACGCTGGGCTTCCAACTCGGTTTTACGTTGAGCTTCTTCTTCTTGTTTCTTGCGTAATGCCTCTGCTTCGCGTTTGGCATTATCATCTGCGCGTTTATCTGCCTCAGCTTTCAATTTTCTAGCCTTCTCATCTGGAGATTTTGCTGCATTATCAGCAACAGCTTCTGTCGATACTGTTCTGGCCTCAGCTTCTTTGCGCGCTTTTTCTTCGGCTTCT
>ERZ650312.1377-NODE-1377-length-13747-cov-7.345165_pt1 | contig 13747 bp, 15 predicted proteins | sample MGYA00376248_ERZ650312 | MGnify/ENA primary metagenome ERZ650312 (study PRJEB26733, sample SAMN07839316) | wastewater metagenome | biome: urban; feature: wastewater treatment plant; material: waste water | place: USA: North Carolina | collected 2016-07-28 ... | reverse complement strand
GTGAAATATATCCATAACTTCTTGCTCAGTAAATGTAATATCATATTCTCTATTTAAATATGTTTTTAATTCATTGATTATTATATTCACACCTTTATCATCTGCATTAGATTCAGATTTTGAAGGTGAACCATCTTTAAAGATTATAATATCATTAGTTCTATAACCAATATCCAATACAACTTCAATACCTTTTTCAATATATCCATGAGTTAAACAATAATCATGCCATACACCTTGACCTTGAGCAAAAAGTTTTATCTTTGGAGTATAAGATTCATTATTGATTGAAAATTTAGAAATTCTATTTACAAATTCTTCTAATGCTATTAAATCTATTTTGCCATTATTAGCATAATGTGTTATAGCATCCACTTTACTATGTAGCTTTTTATAGTACAATCTTTGTCCTTTAAATTCTTCTACAAGTTTACTAGCAAGAGATACCATAACACTTCTATAAGTTCTATACCTTGGTTCTACATAAAAGTGAGCTAATGTGTTTTCATGATACTGTCTTTCATATATTATAAAAGCTATGATAACTCCATCATCTTCTATTTTGTATGCTCCATTATATCTATCTCTAATTAGAAATTCTATATTAGAACTAACTACAAATGGATCAGTCATTACTCCATTATTTCTAGCTTCATCATTTATATAGTTACATATAATAGCTATATCTTCTAGCTCTATTTCTTTTAATTCACTAATCATCATTTAGGCTTTAATGTGTTATATAATGAACTAGCAGAGTCATTACTAATAATTGAAGGTTGAGTTGTAAGTAAACCAGACGAGAACATTAAAGCCCAAGCATTCATTTGTGCTTCAAATAATTTTTGATACTTATTATCATCAAATCCTTCTCTTTGTCTATTGAGTAAATCTATATTAGCTTGTTTAACTTCTAAATCTTTAGTTGACTGGTCTCTATTAAGTATGAATCTCATCGCTTCTGATATTGCAGTTTGCATGGTTCCTAAATATACTTCTGCATATTCTGCACCAGTAATTCTACTCGTCTGGTTCTGAATTTTAATATTCTCATTTGCAGCCTTCATAATGATGTCAAAAACTCCAGTTCCTTCCCACTTAGGATCTTGCGGATTTGAATTATCAATAGAACCGTTTGAAAAATCATTTATATCTACTATCTTAGTCATTCTATTCTCCTATATATTTAAGGTTTTGTTAACTTGTTATATTTTTGATATATCAAGTTAAAACATTGTATCTATTTATAAATTAAAAAAAGGAATGTAGAAAAACTACACTCCTTTTAAACACGATAATGCCTTCTAAACTTCTCTGGCTCTAAATAATTAGAATCCAGCTTTTGCATTAAACATTTTTTGTTTTGAAGCTAATATTTCTATATCTTCTTCTGTAAGACCATCAAGCTCTTTGATGTTGAATCTTTCTTCAACAACATTTTTTACAGGACCAAATTCTTCTTCTTGGATTGACCTAGTAAATGTTGCATTTCTTAAATTTGAAAGAGCACCTCTTCTAACATATTGAGGTTTTCCGCTTTCAAGATTGATAACATCTGTATAGAATCCAATTAATGAGTTACCCCATGTAACTGTAATAGCTGGAGTCTTAGTTTGATTGTCTTGTACATCATATATCAATACTCTCTCTTTTCTAAGTAAATCAGCAATTTGTAATTTCTTTCTTTCTGCTTTAGAATAAGCTCTTGCAGGTTTTGCAACATCATCAATTTTTTTAGGCTTTGTAGAACCAGAGTTTTCTTCACCCACTAATTCATCATTTTCAGTATCATTTTCTTCTTCATCTTCAATACCATTGATTCTATTTTGTTCTTTTTTAAATGCATCTAGTGTTGCAATTAATTCAGCTTTAGTAGGTTTGTTTGGAGTTTTTGCTTGAACTGTTAATTCAAAATCATCAATTAGTGCTTGTAGCTCTTTGTTTGTCATTTCATTATAATTTACATTACTCATATTTTTTTCCTTATTTGGGTTAGATTTTATCTATTGCCTCTAATCATTGTTAGATATTTAATATCACCAAAAAAATGATGGCAGGAGAAGTCCTACCATTCACTTTTCAGAACCAGACAAAAACTGAATTGGACAAATACTTATGCAAGCTTAGCAGTTGTTAGAATTTGTCTAATTCTTTCGTTTCTGTAGATTAGGATTCCGTGGAACCAACTAATTGCTACAACACCTTTTTTACCGAATACATCGTTATGTGCATCAGCAACTGGTAACACAGTGTTAACTCTAGCAACGTCACCTTCAAATCCTATAGTTCCGAATGAATCTGAACCAACATATAAGATAGGGAATACGTCATATTTTGTACCACTAATGTACATATTTGCAGCACCAACGTCATCAGTACCATCAGTAGAATTAGCACCTGCTCCTGCATATTTAATCATATCTTCTACTTCGATAAATCTAGTTGAAGAGATTTTTCCAATTTCAGATTCCATAATTGTTCCAGCAGCAGCATAAGACTCAACTGGTTTCCAAACATTAACACCTGCATGTGTCATATCTTCTAATACTGGAAGTAATTCTTGACCTACATATGCAGCATATCCAGCACCAACAACTACAGTTCCAATTTTTGTAGAACCATCAATCATCTTAGTTTGTTTTGGAGATCTTGCAAGTTTTAAAGATTGTTCCATACCTCTGATGTCAGTAAAGCTAACGATGTCACCTGCTCCCATTTCAGCAATAGTAGAAGCATCACCAGAATAAACTCTATTGATTTCTGATGCAGAAAGTAATCCAGCAGCAATTTGTTTTTCTCTGATTTCACCTTGAGCTTCACCTACTTCTCTAGAAATTCTAGCAAGTAAACCAGTCTCAGTATCCATATCTAACATTTTTTTAGTAAATGGAACGTGGAATCCAAATTCGCTAACTTTTGCTTCTAGTACTAATCTTTTCATACCAACAGCATTTACTTTTCCACCCTCTTCAGTTAATGAAGGGAAAGAACCTTTTACAACAGCAAAATCTGTATCTCCACCATAAAGGTTACCGTTACCAGATTTGATTGAACCTGTAGCACCTGCAGCAGTTTTAGCTAACTCTTTAGTAGCATAACCATTAGAATCTCCAGTCATAGCTCCAGCAGCATCATAAGCATACCATTTGTTTTTAACTAATTTAACACCATTTGCATCAATTGCTTGATCATTGATGTTTAATTTGTGAATAATTGGTAGTTCATGATATTTAACTAAAGTATCACCATAGTTTTTTGGTTGAACTAATTTGTCACCTAATTGTGAAAACACTCTCATTTTTCTTGCTTCTTTAACAGCAACTTTTGACCAAAATTTGTCATTGATTTGAGCTCCAATGCTCGACGTAGCTGGATTATATCCACCATTGTTAAATTTCATACTCATAGCTTTTTCCTTGTATTTTTTTTAAGCAAGTTATTTTACCATAACTTACTTTATTTTTTACCTGCGATTAACTCATTAACGAAATTATCAAGATCGTCGCCTTCCAATGCTAACGGGTCAAATTTCTTCTGTGTAACAGTTACTGACTTTTTCTTCGTTATCATTGCAGCTCTTTTTCTTGCTTCATCATCTCTAAGTTTCTTCTCTGCCATAGCTTTGTATTCAGCTTCTTTTGCTGCTAAAGCTAACCTTTCTGCCTCTGCATTTGGTTGATATTGATTCTGTCCAACAGGAGCAGGTCTATAATATTGTTGTTGCTGAGGAATACTCGGGTTTACTGATTGTCTATTATATTGATATTGTATTTCCCTATTTATCTCTGCTATTGCAGCTCTGTACTTGTCCGTTGATTTTAATCCCCTGAACGAACCAGTTAGATCGAGCATTTCCATCTCTGTCATTTTGTTTTGAATAGTATCAAAGCTTCCATCTTGCATATGAGTAATTAGGTCATTTCTAACTCTAGGGTCTCTAAGAAACTCTCCAAAGCTTTCTTCATCCCACTCTTTTGCAATAACAGTTCTAAGCTTGTCTTCTACGCCTGATGACCTTGCAATATCCATAGCTTCATCAAGAACCAGAGATTCTTTGCTAGGCATATAGTTTCTTGGACTATATTGTGCATTTGCATCATCATCAAGCTCTAAATCAACAGGATCGATTTTTAATGACTCCAAGTGCTTTTTAATTGTGGCTTTGTCTCCATCAAGTAAACTCATAGCAAAATTAAATTTCTCTTCATTTCCTATGATACCTTTGTCTTTAAGTGTTTTAAGATAAGGTTTGTACTCATTTATCCCTCTCATTTTGTTACTATAGTCATGCAACATTTGCTGACTTCTAATAATTTTGCTAGGGTCTGTAAAGCCTTTAACTTTTTTTCCATTTGCTACGAATTCAGCATTAGCTATCTCATCATAGAATTTTTTTAATTTTTCATACTCAGCTGGATCTATTTTGCCAGTTTCCGAACCCTTTGCGTCCTCTGGATTTGCTGTGTCGGCATTTTGATTTGCATTAGTATTAGAATTTTCTACTTGAGAGTTTTCTGAATTTTCTCCATTAGAGCCAGATGCTGTGTCCTGTTTCAAATCGTCATTATTCGCATTCGTGTCAGCATCGTAATCTTCTGATTGACCATTCTCTGTGTCCTCAAGATTTCTATTTTGAGTTTCATCTTCTTCCTCTTCTTCTTCGTTAAAAGAGTTAGAATTTGAATTGTTATCATCTTCATTTTGATTAAAATCATTACCATCCTCTGGCTCTGAGTTTTCAAAAGTTCCTGAATCTATTTGAGATAGAATTTCATCTATTTGTTCATCCGACATATTGTCGTAGTCGATTTCTTTAGACATACTCTATCCTTTACTTACTATTTACTTCAGATCTCATAATCTGTAGTTGTTCAATGTTTTCTTCTGCAGTTGATGCATCAAGAAGTTTGTAATGTAAAAATGTTTTAACATTTCTAATTGCTGTAACCATATCAACTATATTTTCGATTTGATCTCTTTTTAAAATAGTTGGCTCAAGTAAGTTTTTAGTTAATCTCTCAGCTTCTTTTGTAAAGTAACCGTCTTCAAAAACTAATTTATAATTTTCATCTGCTTGAAGCTCTTTGATTGCTTTTGCAAATTTAATTATATCTTGATAGTGTTGGATAGATTCGTCTATCTCTTTCAATTCTTCTTTTTTAAGATTGATTTCTTCTAAAGTTGTTTTAGTAGAATCTAGTGCTTGAATATCGCTCATAGTTTTCCTTTTAAAGTTGCCAGACTTGGCATTGCTTTTGTTTATACTAAGCCACAATCGAGGCTTGCAGAAAAATTATACATTCAGCACACTTAATACTCACTTAAGTCGTATATATGCAACTGAATGTAAATTTGTTTTAACTAGGTATATTAATATTGATACTTATCTTGCGTATATTTCTGCTTGTCTTGCTTCATCAGGAACATTCATAGTTCTAGGCTCGTATGCCATAGCATCATCATTGTTATAATAATCAGGATTTTCTACTTCTCTCACTGCTTGATTTGGATAGAATACATCAGCTACAGCTTGTTTTGTAGACTGGCTAACATTTTGATCTTGGAATATATTCCATGCAGTTTTCTCATCTATCTGACCATTTTTTAATGCTGACAATATTTGATTGTCTGCGATAGAACCTCTTTCAGCCTGTAGCATTTGTTGTTCTGCTTTTGCTTTCATTGCTTCGTTTTCAAGCTTCATTTCCCTAGCTTTCATTCTTTCAGCATTTGCCAGCTCAAACATTTCTAAGCTAGAATTTCTTTGAGGAGCTAAACTTCCTAATCCTTGTGACTGTTGTTGAGCAACTTGTTCTTGTTGAGGTACTCCGATTTGTCCTAATCCGTTCATTTTTTTCCTTTGTTTTGAATTTAATTTTTAGAGCCAGAGATGTAGATAGTGAAGCATCCAACTACCCTGGTTCTATAAGTTTACTGAAAATTCTCTTGATCTAAAGAGTTATTTCCATCCATTATATTCTTTTTCTGAATATCTACTATAGCCTTATGTTCCATAGCAGCTCTTTTCGCATTGTCTCTGATGATTTCATCTTGAATCTTTTGCTTTCTATCTTTACCAGTTGTTTTGTCTAAGAACTGTTGGTCAAGGAGATCAGTTTTTGCTCTAATCTCTCTTGCCTTTTCTTCTTGAAATTCTGCTCTAGCATTTTTCTCTCTGATGTCAGTATCATTCTCAAGACTTCTTGAAACTCTTTCGTGAATTCTAGAATCGATTTCTTCCATCTCTTTTTGTATTTTAAGAAGTTTTAATCTGCTTTCTTCTAACTGATTATTTAAAATTTCTTCAGCTCTTGGATCTGGCGGAGGTGGAGCTTTCTCTATTATTTCTTGAACATCTCTAGCTAAATCTGGCATTTTCCATAAATTAGCTAACTTAATGTAATGCTTGCCTGCAATTTTTGGGTCCATACTTGCAGCATTTGTTTGCATAAGCTTGAATAATTTCTCTGCTTTGTCATTATCTTGCTCTGGAGTAGACACATCAACAATAAGGTCGAATTCTCCAGCAAGGTCATCTCTTCTGATTGTAACCCAATCGTTTGTTATTCTGATTACTTCTTCTTCTCTTAGAAGTCCTTGATTGTTTGCAATAGTTAATCTAGCTACTTCATTTAAAAGTTGATTCAATCTTCTTAGGATTGAAAGCTCTCTCTTGCTAGTAGCATCTGTTGCGCTTCTTATTCCTGCAGCAACACTTCCTAGTGCTTGACTTCCAATTCCACTTGAGAATGATTTTGTACCTGTTAATGATTCTGCATCTGAATTTTGCATTTCTATCATTTGGAATACACTGTTAGGAATAGGGTCTACACTTCTTCTATAAATAGAGTTTTTCAAATCAACTCCATGTCTCACATAAACAGTTCTTCCATTTTCATAGTTTGCTTTTTGAACTGGACTTGCAAATAGTTGTTCGTCTATGAATTCTTGTCCAATAGCTTGTTGAGCAGTTATGTCGTGAGCAGCTCTTGTCATTTTACCTATAGATTCTTGATTGTCTATCAATAGGTCACCGTCGGTTTCTCCGTGGATTTCTCTCATTACTGGCATATATGTAGTAATTGCAAATGGTATCTTTTTGTGAGGGAATGGATTTTCTTCAAGTCTTATCAAAGTTTTTCCAACCCAAGTTGCAACTATGCTTTTTAGAACACCATCTCCTTGTACATCCCAGTATCCCCAATACTCATAGGCTCTTATTTTTCTTCTTGCCTTGTCTTTGTGCCTGAAAGTATTTGCTGCCTCAGAACCATATTCATCGTTAACAAATTCTACAGAATCAATGTCTATGCTGTCTAAATTTTTGTAGAATCCACTTTCTGTAACTTTTTCAACAGTAATTTTTTCTCCAGTTTCTGGATTTATTTCTTCATACTTTTCAATAGTTTTTACGTATTCATCTTTTTTAAGTTCTGCCAATGATGTGTTGTACTCGTGAGCAACGAATGTAGCTTTGCTTAAATCACCATCACAAGTTGGGTCAATTATTACATTTGCAGGATTACATACTTCATATTCTGGCTGATTTTTAATAAGTGTTTCTCTTTCAACATAAACTTTTTCTGTTCCTTTGCTTACTAACTCACCGCTTGAAGTTTTTCTATCAAATTCATCTTGAGTGATTTCACCATTTTGTAGCATAGTCATTAAATGCATAAATGATTCTTCAACAGACATAAACATTTCTTTTTCTTCTTCTACAGTTTTAGTTCCCCATTCAGAATTCCACAGAACTTTAACTATTGCTGTTCCTTCATTTACATCGGCTCTAACCAAATCATTTACAAACTTAACTCTGTTTATTAAAACATTCCATTGATAGTTCAATATCAATTCGTTTTGACGTGCAGCCTTTTCATCTTCCCAAGTTCTTGGATTTATTTTAAATAGATCGTTGTTGCTTAAAAAAGGATCTTCAAGTGCTGGATATTTCCATTCAGCATTTTTTCTGATAAGTTTTGGCTTATATTTACTCTTACCTTTTGGAGCTTCTATGTCTGGTCCGCCCTCAAAGTTTTTTCTTCTAGTTAAAAGTTTTGCCTTGAATTCTTCGTGATAATTCATAGCTTCTATGAAGTCATTATTTAAGTCATCAAATGTAGGTTCGTTATTCCATTCAGGTCTTAGTCTTTCTACTACCTTTTCTTTCTCGTCTTCATCATCAGAGGTATAAATATTTATTCCTAGATTTTCAGCATCTTCTTTATCTAAATTTGCTTTTTTAACAATATCTTCAAGTTCTTTATTGTTTTTCATTAAATCTCCTATAACCTATTTGACTTTGTTCTTCTAAATATGCAATATTTTATTATTATCTTGATTAATAGTGTCTTAACTATGTAGAGCCAGAGATGTAGAATAACATAGAGATTTCTCTCTACATTATTTATTTGTATATATTTTTTATATACTCTAAAGTAACTTTTGCGAAGTGATGCTTATTGTCTTTAAGTTTCAACATCTTTCTGTTGTCACCTTTTTTGTGTGCAATATGAACCCATCCACCTGGAAAATATTCTGCAATAATTTCAGACCATTCTGGAAGCTCATGTGCAGCTTCTAATAATTTAACTAATGGAATCTCATGAGTATCAACATCAACAGCACATCCAAGTCTATGGAATGAAGTTGAACTTCCGCCTGCTTTAATGTTAAGCTCATTGTTCCTGAATCCACTGTTTACAGTAAGAGGAATTCCAAGCTTATCTCTAAGTGGTTGAAGAATTGTTTTAACAACAAATTCTATATTTTGCCATTCTTGTTCATTTGGTATATTTTTTATCCCATATTCCATAGCTTTTTCACTGGCAACAAATTCACCATATTTAAAATTTGGTGTTATGTTTTTTGTTAAATCTCTACCATAATCTACATCTGTATATACATATTTCATTTTATTCTCCTTGTTGTTTAAATATATTACCTAGCGAAGTTTCTTGAATTAGTTTTTTATTCAATATATTACTTTTATAGGATTCTTCATTATCTATATTCTTAGTAGCAGGAAATAGTATTGCTACCATTTCCTTAACCATATTAACTCCTAAAACCAGATTGGAACTCTCAACAACTCTGTTGATGAATTCTTATTAACATATAGATAACTAATACCCGATGGACTTTTGATTATTTCCATTCTATTACCAGCTACCATTGCACCCTGTAGAGTTGGTATTGAACCAAGTCCAACAATTCTTGATGTTTTAATATCAAATTTTTGTATATACTGAACTGTATTTGTTCCTGTACTTGGTGCAAAGTACATACCATCAACTCCATCATACGCATAGTAAGTACCAGCATTCATTAATTCCATTTGAGGATTGAAATACATCGAATATTCCCACACTTCTTTAGAAACATCATACATGTCAGCTGTATTAGAACCTGAACCTCTTGCAACAATCATTCTTTTACCAGCAGATGTTCCACCAAACAACCATATTAACTCTATACCAGCACCTCTATTTGGAATACCTAGAATAGTATATGTAGTAGTTGCATCTGGAGCTAATCCTGTAATTGCGGTAAATGTTAATGTATTTGCTGTGTTTGAAACAATTAATACTTCATTAGCCGCAGCAGTTAAACCAAATCCAGCTCCACCAGTTAACCTAACCTTTTTACCAGCCCATTGATTAACTGCCCAAGTTTTTGTTGTATCAACAATTGTTGTAGCACTTCCAGCTCCAGTACATACTCCAAATGTATCTTGAATGATATAATTTGTTGTTGCATCTGGAGTAAATGTTTGTGCAGCGTATGTTAATGTTGTAGCTGTATTAGATGTTATTGTAAAATATGCATCTCTACCAGTACCAGATTTAATTCTAATTCTTGCACCAACCCATTGATTTGTGTCCCAATATTTTGTTGAATCTACTAATGTCGTTGTACTACCGCCAGTAGCCATTCCAACATTTTTCTTAGCTTCGACTTTATACTGTTCATCTCTACCAAACATAGAACTATCTACTATTACATATCTACCTGTACCATTTACAAGAGCAGTTGTAATTGTTGCAACTGTTATTGTTGTAGCTGTGTTAGATACAATCACTCTAGGCTGTACTACCCCTGCTGTTCCTACTAAATGTGTTTGTAAAATTTTACCAACGTGTTCATTTATTGTCCAGTTTTTAGTACAATCAACTATAACAGTTGCAGATTGTGTTGCAGCCGCAGTCATATTTCCAGCAGCAGCTGTAGTAAAGTTGAATACAGTTAATGAATCTACACCAGTAATTGTAACATTTCCAGCATAATTTGCATCTCCAGATAGTTTTACAACATCTCCAACTTTAAAGTTATGATTAACTGCAGTAGTAACTGTACAAGCTATACCAACAGAAGCAACAGCACAAGTAAATCCAGTACCAACTCCAGTTGTTGCAGATTGAGCAAATGTTGCAACTGAATACCCTGAACCAGCTCTATGAACTTGTATACCTGTAACAGTTCCACCGATCCCAGTACTTGTAACAATAACTTTACCAGATGAACCGGTAGCTAAAGTAATTATCTCACCTACAACATATCCAGTTCCAGCTGCAGCAATATTAGCTGTTAGAATTCCACCAGTAGCTCTAGTTCCAGATGTTATAGCAATAGGTAGATTATCAATACCTAATAATTGAGCAGATAAGTTACAAGCAATTCCATCATCATATTTAGCACCTTGTATAAGTAAATCTGAATCAACGTCATACTGTAACATAAATGCTTGTCCATTACCCATTAAGTAGAACTTATCTTTATCTGCAATAATTTCATATACTGAAGTTGCATCAGGATTTATATCCCATTTTCTAGCTACTTCTATAGTTGTTGCAGTATTTTTAATAATTCTTCTTTGTTGACCTGCACCAGTTCCAGATGTTATTCTGATTCTAAAGCTATCGTATTGACCTACAATCATATTTTTAGTACTATCTGCTAATAAATATGTACTACCACTAGAAGCTGTACCTGTTTCATATATACCACCAATTTCACATGTTCTTTCAATAGTACCATCTACCCCGAAAGCAGCTAAGAATATATTAGTAGGAACTGTTTTCACCATCCATATATCAGCTATCTCGTCATAATATTGCAGAGATGCAAATGGAGCAGCTGCAGCAGATGTAAATAACCATAGACCACCTGACTCAATTTTAAATCTTGAACTGTAATCAGGTTGAACATCCCAAGCAGTATCAACAGTTACATCTGAAGCTTCAATAACAAATGATGTTTGAGAACCAGCAGTTGTTGAAGGAATAGCTGTAAACAGTGAATTATTAAATGAATCTAAGGGTTGGTAGTTTGCATCAGATACGTAAACAGTATTAGTGTCATTGTATAAAATCTTTCTAACTATCGTAGCACCAGTAGAGTAAGTTAATCTTACTTGATATCCAGCCCATTGATTCACTTTCCATTTCTTTGTATTATCACCAATATATGCAGTAGTACCAGATGTAGCTAAACCTTGTTCATATTTAACAGGAGCAGATGTTGCAGTAATCTTTCTAACTTGCCCAGTTCCAGCTCCATTTGTTATTCTAATATTAAAACCGTCATACAATCCTGCATTTAATCCGGCTAATCTTACTGACGTAGATGATGGACTAGATATTACTCTTCCATTCGTTCCTGAGAATTTTGAATGTCTCAATGATGCAAATACTGTCGGAGTAACTAACGGCGATGCTAATTTTATGTGATTATTTGCATAAGCGTCATATCTATAAAATGCAGAACCTACAAGATAATAGATATATCTACTTTCTCCATCTTCTGACGCAGCCATTGCAGATATAGCTGAAGAAGCTATTGGAAAATCCTCCATCTTCTGCCACATTTGTTTCATGTCAACTAGTTTATTATTGTTTAATGTTGGCATTATTTCTCCTTTAGTATGTTATATTATTTAAGAACCCAACATTATACGCTGTGTCCATTTGTGCTTCTATTTGTCTTCTTGCGTCAACTCCACCTACTAATTGTTGATTAGTAACTGTTGCCCCAGTCACAGTTGTAACAGTTGTAACAGTACCTACGGTTCCTAGAGTACCAGATTCAGCAAGATTAACTTTCAATCTTTTGGCATTATCTGTCGCCATTCCATATTCCATTCTATCCATGTAGAATGCCATCATATTATATAAGTCTGTTATTGTCTTATCATTGGCTAATTCGCCAAATAAATTCTTAACCATTTTAATCTCCTGTCACTAAGTTGAACATCACACTACCGTCAGCTGAAGTCTGCAACCATAGCACCTTATCTCCAACACCAACTGTAGGTTCAGTTTCTTGTATAAACACATTCTGTGTTCCTGATCCACCACCTCCAGATATCAGAGCCATGTCAGCCCTTACATCCTTTATCTCTTGACCTATAGCTGCAGCTAAGTCACTTATATTACTATCTAAGCTCATTGGTTACACCAACGCAGCATTAAACACAGTAACATAGTTAGTATCCGTAGCTCCAACATTTGTACTCAACGTACTCAACGCAGTAGTAGTAGCCTTAGCATCTAATGCACCTTGTAACCCTGTTACGTCAGCTATACTATGTGTATGTGAACTTGCAGCTTTATTAGCTAACGCAGTATCTAATCCACTAATATCACTCGTAACTAATGTTACAACACCTACTTTGCCTGCAACACTATCTACAGCACCCCCACCAGTAGACGCATACGCACTTCCTGACCATCTATACTGTTTACCATTGCTCATATCTATATAGATTATCCCAGCAGTCCCTGTAGCAGGCAACGAAGCATAGTTAGCATACTCTAGTACATCATCTAAATACCCAGGTAATTGTGCTTGAGGAACCTTACCAGATCCATCTAGTGTAGCTACACCATTTGCTATACCCTTCTCAGAGCTACTTATTTTTCCTTTAACAGCAGTACCTACAGCGGTAAACGCACTCTGTAAATTTGAATCTAAACTCATTCTATCTCCTTACGATAATAACACGCTATTAAACAAATTCGTGTAGTTTGTTGATGTATCTCCTACATCACCTCTTAGTTCTATTTTTTGTTGTTCAGTTAGTGCCTGAAACTCTAGAGTATCACCTTTGTCACCTTTTGGCCCAGTAACACCTTGTGGACCTTGTAACCCTACATCAATACTAACAGCGTTAGTAACTTCAGGAACAACCAATTCAACTGACACATTATTTACTTGGTTAACTTGTATATCAATCATTATACTAACCTAGTTTTTACACTTAACTTAATGGCTTTGGACGTTTGCTCGATACCACTATCACTTGTTATTTTAAAGTCAATGTAGTAATCAGTATCTCGGAGAACTTCAGTATCCTTTACCATCAGCTTAAATTGACCTGCTACTGCATTTTCAATTGTTAAACTTCTATTTGCTGTACTTACGCCAGCAATAACTGTAATTACTGATTTATCAGTATTAGCATTCATTACATTAACTTCTAGTTGATATCCTGTCAAATCCATAGGACTAGCATTACTCTGTTTATAAACTCCACTAATCAACAATGTGTCACCTCTTTTTATAACTATTGCAGCCATATACACATTCCTTTTTTTATCATTGTACACTAAGCAGCCTTACAGACTACTTAGATTATTTAGTTTCACTTGCACCGAAGAAGTAATCTACCACTGTACCAAACTTAATCACTAATGCACCAAACATCATATACAGCAACTCATACGTTCCTGAACCTTTATCTAGTGTA